>Ga0316232_1004489_pt1 | contig 11795 bp, 8 predicted proteins | sample TBHtaG_FD_206006 | JGI IMG/M metagenome (GOLD analysis project Ga0316232, IMG submission 206006) | Freshwater microbial communities from Trout Bog Lake, Wisconsin, USA - TBH18025_13 | ecosystem: Environmental > Aquatic > Freshwater > Lake > Hypolimnion/Profundal zone | place: USA: Wisconsin... | reverse complement strand
TTCGTAAATGCCCTGACACGGATGCAGTTTCTGCAGTGCCGCCACAATTTCGTCCTTCCATCGATCCACGCCGGCGGCCGTAAACTGGCAGATCAGAAAATCGCCATAGCGGTCCACAACCAACCCCGGCAGACCATCTGACTCCGCATTCACCAGACGCAGCGCATCCGTCTCGAGACGATTGGATGGCAATGCCGCACGCGCGGCCAGTGCTGCTGCGATTCGTTCTTCAAAGAAAGCCCCGTCAACCGCCCCACCCTCGCCAAAGGTCCACATGCGGATGCGAATCTGGGAAGTCGGCGACCAGGCACCCAATCCCAACACTGCGCCTTCGCAATCCTGCACCGTCACTGTCTCGCCCGAGGCTGGTTCGGTTCCGTCCTTGCGGCCAATACCGCCGGAAAAAATCCAGGGGTGATGCCGCAGCACGGTATGGTCGCGGCCTTGCTTCAGGATGATGGTAGTCATACGGCGAAAATACAGCACTACCGGCTTGCTGGCAATGGGAACCTAAACCCCCAACTTCATCCGCCAGCGCACGGCAGCATAATCTGGAATTCCTGTGGACCCGCCCACGTATTCGATGCCGAAAGCAGCACAGGCATGGCCAATTTTTGCCGCAGCCACGACCTCTTCGCCGTGGAGCAGCGCCGCCAGAAAACCGGCATCCCAACAATCCCCCGCCCCGGTGGTATCCACCACTTTGGCAGGCAGCACCGGCACGGTTGTTCGCTCTTTGCCGTGCGCCACCAAACACCCCGCCTTGCCTTGCTTCAGCACCACGGTTTTCACGCCCAGTGCCAGAAAATGGTCTGTCATGCGCTCCGGTTGCCACTTCGGATAGATCGCCAGCAGATCATCCACGCTCGGCAAGAAATAATCGCAATGCGGCAGCATCGTTTCGAGGAGATCCCGTCGTGGCCCCAGCCCCCAACATTCGTCGAGCGCAGTCTTCACACCACGCCGTTGGGCTTCGGCCAGCAATTGCGCACCGGGGGCTCCATCCAATTTCGGCAGCACCCAGCAGTCGTGATAAAAAAGAGTATCAGTCGCAAATAACGCCTCCAAATCCAGATCCGCCGGACAGAAGGTCAGATTCGTTCCGGGCGTGTGTATAAAGGTGCGGTCGCCATCAAGGTGAATGCCGACAAAGGTAAACGGCGTGCTCTCGCCTTTCGCCACGCGGACGCCGCGCGTGTCGACACCTGCCTGCTTTAGTTCTTTTTGCAGGAATGCGCCATTCGGGTCGTCGCCAACCTTAGAGAACACACCGACATCCATGCCCATCCTGGCCAGTGCACCGCCGGTATTCGCCGCCCCGCCACCGGCGGCAAAACGAATGGATTTCGTCACCACCTGACTCACACGACGCGGTTCCGGATATCGCTCCAGCGGCCCGCTCAATGCGTCCGTCACCAGAATCCCGATGCAATTGATGCGTGGCATAGACCGACTCCTGCGATTTCAAACTTTTGAGATTTGTGGGAGTACGAAGACGGCGGCGACGGAGCAACGCCCTCCCATTCGCTCTTCAAAGGCCGGTAACATCATACTGGAAGGCGGCGCTCCGTCGCCGCCGGTTGGTTTTGCAAGAGCCTCGCCTGTTCATTACGCGCAATTTCGCAAACTCTCATGAATCGCCGCAATGTTCGCAACAGGAACATCGGCCTGGTAAAGATGCGTCCCGGCAAGAATGTATCCGCCATCCCTGCCCAATGTCTGAAGCATACGCTGGACCTCGCCCTTCACCGTTGCCGGACTGGCCTTCTGCAAAAATCCCTGCGTATCCAAGCCGCCATGCAGTGTAATCGAATTTCCGTGTTTTTGCTGCATCTCCTCAGGCGTCATGCGCATCGCACGCAATTGCAAGGGGTCAACAACATCCACGCCGATTTCCGCCAGATCGGCGATGATCGGTTCGACCGCTCCACAGGAGTGGCAGAAGACTTTTGTGCCGTACGATTTAACCATTTCAATATAGCGCTTCTGATAGGGTTTAACATGTTCCCGATAGAGTTGCGGGTTGATCAACATGGCGTTTTGCGTACCCAAATCGTTGTAGATGCCAATGGCGTCAATCAAGCCATCGGCCTTATCCAAAATCATCCGCGTGTATTCAAACGAGAATTGAGCCATCTTGCCCAGGATGAAGTCCGCCAGCTCCGGTTCACCCACGAGGTCCATGAGAAATGGCTCCATGCCGCGCACAGCCCAACTGCGGTCGTACATGCTTTCGCCTTCGATCATCCACCAATAACGGTTGTTGCCATTGGCTTTGCGGATCATCTCCGCCAAAGGCGCGAAATTGAAAATTTTGCGTGGATCGGGCCAGTTGTAGTTGCGGATTTCATCGAAGGCCATTGCCTGCATCGGGAAATGACAAATCTCGATGTATTCCCCGCCCGAGTTGCTCACCCGTTGCCGACGAACGCCCCAAAAATCTTCCTGAACGCCGCCGCCGAGCTCCCGGTCCCGCCAACCGAAACCGGAATAACCGCCATATCCGCCGCCGCTGTAAACCGTTCCAACATCCCGTACATCCGACTGCGCCCAAGTTCGGACAGCCTCGTCAGATGTCAACCCCATGGCGCGTTTGATGTTTTCGTAAACAACCGGTTCAGCCCGGAAGTTGTACGGCGCGCGGTCGTTGGGTTTGCGCAGGATGGCATTATTGACGCGTTCGCGTGAGGTGATCATGCCTTCATCCCATACAATTCCTGCGCCGTCTCGAATAGCATCGCGCGGGCAATGGCCAAGGCTTCGTCCGTGGTGTACTGCCCTTGCGCAATTTTCCGCGCAAAAACCTGGGCCATCTGACGACGGACCATCTCAGCCTTGGCGTACATCCATTCGATGCAGTAGGCGTCCGAGAAGAATCCGACCTGCCGGTTGGTGGGCAACATGTCGAGCCGTTCTTCCATCACCGCCTGGATGGCGCTAGGGAAGAAATTGTGCCACCAATAGCCGGACACGGAGAGATTGGGCAATCCGCGGCAGAGGGTGCAGATGGTTTGATCGGCATGCCGACTGGCAACAAAGCAGTTGAACGGCACCTTTGGATGCCGCGCCACAATCTCCGCCAAGTCGGTCAGCGCCCGCTGCGGGATGATGCTGGCAGTGTTATACGGCAGCGGTTCCGCAGCGTAGCTGAACTGAAAGACCACGCCGGGTGTTTTCGCCGCCATCGCACGCAAGAACTCGTCATGGATGTATGAGGCATAGATGTCGCGCTCTTCCACGCCAGCGGCGTCGCGTTTGGACAGCGCCCGGGCCATCTCGTCGTCACTGACACGGCGGAAGGCGATGTCCGTGGAGATGTGCGTGGCGATGGACAACACGTTGGAGGCAGCCAGTTGCCTGACAAAATGATCCAGCGCGGCATGAACGTCTGCAAGTGTGCGGATGATTTTCCCGCTTGCAGGGCGATGACCGGCCGAGTGCGGAATCGGACTTCCCGGTCCCTTCCCCCAGCAGCGTTCCAGTTCATACAGGGCGCTGTCAAACTCGCCGCGCTGGGTGCGCGTAAAAAACGCCCATTCCATGGAATAATCGAACAGATCGTCGTCCACACCGCCTTCGCGACGCGCCAGTTCGGTGGTGAGTTTTTTTACGCCGGCCCGGCGGATGATCTCCCGATGCCAGGCGCGGTCATCGGCGCGCGCACGGATGAGTTCATCCAGTTTCTGCCAATTATCCAGCGTGATCGGATCGTTCCAGTTGTACAGATCGCGCAGAATGATCCGCGCACCCCAGAAGCAACTGGTGTTGGGGATGTACTTCAGATACGGAATCGCCTCGCGCAGGCGGGCGTGTGCCTCCTCTTTGGTGGGCCAGCCGGGGAATTCGGTCAGCCGCGCACCGCTGGGACAGCCAGCAGCATAAAGGTCCGCCACAACCATGTGATACAAAATAATATCGTGCAACCCGCGCGCGCCCAGGCGCCCGCAGGTCAGGTGCGTGTGGGAGTCCACGATGGGCGTTGCCCGCAGGGCGGTCAGAAGATTTACAGCCAGAGTTTCAATATTAGTCTTCATAGTGTTTTTACTTTACCGGATGCGCAATGGGGTCAGCGTGGTAATCGCTTTTGGCGATTATTTCCAATGCCGGTGTCATCTTGCCGTAGAACGGCTTGACGGCGGTATTGCCCTGGAATTTGGCCCAGCGCACGGCATTGACGAGAATCTTCTGCACCACTGGATTATGGTAGATCGGATAGATCTCATGTCCAGGGCTGAAGTAGAAAATCTTACCCATGCCGCGACGGAAGCAGCAGCCACTGCGAAACACATCGCCGCCCTCGTACCAACTGATAAACACCTGTTCTTCCGGCAGCGGCACGTCGAAATGCTCGCCGTACATCTCCGAGTTCGGCAGTTCAAAATACGGTGCCAGTCCGGCGGTGATCGGATGCGTTGGGTCGGTCACCCAGACGCGTTCCTTCTCATGCGCCTCGCGCCAGCGCAACAGACAGGTGGTGCCCATCATGCGGCGGAAAATCTTCGAGTAGTGCCCGGAGTGCAGCACAATCAGCCCCATGCCCTCCAGCACGCGTTTCTGCACGCGATCCACGATCGCGTCGCTCACCTCGTGATGCGCAGCATGTCCCCACCAGGTCAGCACATCCGTGTTGGCCAGCACTTCCGTGGTCAAACCATGTTCCGGTTCCTCCAGCGTCGCGGTGCGCGCCGTGATGTCCGGTTCCTGCCGCAGTCTCGCCGCGATGGTCTCGTGCATCCCCTGCGGATAGATGCTCTTGACCGTGGCATTGGTCTTCTCATGTCGGAATTCGTTCCATACTGTGACTCGTATTGTCTGTGCTTTCACTGTTCTCTCCTTTACGCGCGTCCCGCCGCACCGGTAATGCGGATCCACTTCTCCACCACGGGCGCCATACGCTGCCAGGCGTCGCCCAGCGAAACCGGCAGCCAGCGTTTTTGCGTGGCGTTGAGTTCGTCCAGAAAGCCAGCGCGCAGAGCCTGCATCAATTCCGTGGCGACATTGATCTTAGTCATGCCCAGCGTGATAGCCTTTTTTAAATCCGTCCCGGAGGTTCCAGATCCGCCGTGCAGCACCAGCGGCACGCTGACCGTTGACCGGATTTTCGCCAGCCGCTCGAAATCGAATGCCGGCAGCTTCGTATACTGGCCATGCGCATTGCCGATCGAGATGGCAAGGGCATCAATGCCGGTCTGTTTGACAAATGCCGCAGCCTCGTCCGGTTGCGTCAGCGTCGAATCGCCGTGCCCCTCCACGGTCATGGTATCAGCCTGGCCCACATGCCCCAATTCGCCTTCCACGGTAATGCCGCGTGGGTGCAGCTGGCGCACAAGATCCCGCAACGCCGCGGCATTTTCGGCGACTGGACGGGTCGAGTAATCCAACATGACCGACGTAAAACCTGCGTCGGCATAGGCCATGGCATTCTCCGGCGAATCGCCATGATCAAGCAGCAGCGCCGCTGTAACGGAAAAACGCTGCGCTACGGCGCGGGCCACGGCGCCGATCGTGGCCGGCGGCAACACATTCAATTCGCCCGGACCATTCATCAGGATCACCGGTGCCCGCAGATCTTGCGCCACACGCAGAACGACCTCCATCGTTTCGGCATTCCAGGCATCGAACGACGGCACGGCATAGCCGCGTGTCTGCGCATCGATCAACAATTCGGCCATGGGTCGGAATTTCATCTTGCTCTCTTTTTCTTTGGTTTCAACTTAACTTCGACAGGGGTAACAGGGTTTTCGGGCTGCCTACGCCCATTCCAACGTGACGACATGCCCGGCATGGAATGTTAAGGGGTAGTCGGTTTGACCGTCAAAAGTCCATGCAGCGCCGCTGGTCTCCACCGCGTGAATTCCTTTTATATCCCGGCTGACACGCACCGGTATGGCGACGTCGCGCGAGGGTTCAATCGTGACCCGAAAAGCGCCAGCCCGCCAGTTGCCGCTGACCTTAAGTCCGCCATCGGTGCGCAGGCCATGGAAGAAGAACGCCCTGTCTTCCCAGTCCGGCAGAATCGCAGCAAAGAGATCGAGCGTGCCACGGCAATACTGAACCACACAATCGGTCAGCGCCTGAAGATAAAGTCCGCTGGTCGTAAAATAATAGGCACTTTTCATGTGCCACGGCTCGCGCGATGCTGAACTCGATTCGTAGAATTGAATCCAATACGGATCCGCGTACCGCGCGGGCTGCACCATGGAAAGATCCCGCGCCACCTCTTTACCGGAACGCATACGGGCCGAAGCCAGTGTGAATTCACCGAACGTCCAACCGCCGGATGCAGGCACCAGCGCCCCGGCGGTCAGATCGTAACGCCGTTCCCAGGATTTACGCACCGGCGCATAGCCATCGATGAAATCCGGCAACGGCAGATAACAGATCGCATTAAGTTGTACGGGGTGTTTCTGCTGACCCAGCGGGCGCGCATCCTCGGCGTAAACCTTGAGTGTGCCGTCGGATCGTTCCAATGCGGCAAAATCATAGCCAGCCGCCAGCACTTCCGTCACGCGAGGCTGCAGTTCACCCGGACGACCCAGAACGCGGCACGCCTCCTGATAAGCGCGCAGGGTGTAAAGCGCGGCCCAGAAACAACAAAGCGCGTTTGACTTCTCGCCGATCATATCGCTCGCTTCATCCTGACTGCGCAGGTTCGGATGCCGGATTTGCGCCCTGCCACCCCCCGGCGGCAGCACGGTGAGCGACAGATAGAAACGTGTCACTTCCTCAAGTATCGGAAAGTGGCGTTCCAGAAAAGCATGATCGCAAGTGATTTTGAAGCAGTTCCATGCCATGGCCACTACATAGGAGGCATTGTGGAATTCGTAGGCGTCGTGATTTGTGATCCCGTTTTTCTCGAACTCGTCCCAGTCCTTAAACGGCGGAATCCACGGATAGAACGCACCATCGCGCTCCGCAATCCGATGGGTGTAGCGCTTGACCGCCTCCAGATTATCCAGCCAATACGGCATCTGTGCTTCGGCGCGTTCGGCATGGTTCAGCCGCGCCAGATTTTCGGTGACATAATACATGTCCTGCGGGAAACCATGCTTCCAGATATTGCTGTTGAGCCCGGTGGGTTCCATGATGTGCGTGGGCATGGGCGCAACGGCGGATGCGAGATAGTAAGCGGAACGTGTCCATACAAGCGCAGCAGGCCCCTGCGGAAGAAACAGCCCGCTTCTGGCCCAGAATGCCGCTGCGGCCGCTCGATGTTCCCTGCGCCATTGCGACGAGGGGCGGGACAGATTTTGAATGGCCGCGTCACGTTTGCCGCCAAGTTCACGATCGAGAATCAGCAGGCGCAACGAACTCTTCCCTGCCGGCACGGTCACAACAAGTTCGTTTCCTTCAAGCGCAACCTTAAGATTCACACCTGCGACGAGAAAATCGGTTGTCACACAATTGGTGATCGACCGCACACGCCACCCCGCAGGCGTCTCCGCGATTTCAATCTTCAGGGATTCCATCATTGCCTGGCGGCGTGCGTTATTCTCGGCTTTCAGCAAATCGAAACAAAGGCGCACGACCAGCGCATCCCGGGGTGCGGGATAGGCGCAGGAAAAATTCATTTCGTACAATTCCGGCGTGGCCATGCTCGCAAAGGAACTCACCCGGTACAAGGCGTCACCCACAGCCCAGTTCGTCGTCAGCGTCATGTTATAGAGGTCGAGCACCTGCCGGTATTTCGTGAGATCGCCGATCCAGAGGTTGCGACCATCGGCGCGACGGGGAAACATGGCCAGCAACGCCGCCTGGTTGTGACCGTTGTTTTCGTAGCGGTAGTAATGGTTGACGTAACCGATGTGCCGACGACCGTGATCGTAACCGAAATTGGGTTTGGCTGGAAAACCGAACTCGTCGAGACATCCCCCGATCCAACCATTCGCTAGATAGGGCGGTAGGTATTCATGCCCGCTTTGGAATTCCGCGAGATCATACACCACGTTGGCGCGGCGTACGGCTTTGGCAATGGTCTTTGCATCAAATGTGATCATTGGCGGTTCCTATTGTATCTAGAGGCGCTTGCAAGCCCCCTTGCGGCGGCGACGGCGCGCCGCCCTCCAGTGCCCCAACATTTGTTCTTCCCAGAACTGGAGGGCGACACGCCGTTGCCGCCGTTCTTTTGGATGGGTTTTGCAAGAGCCCCGCTTGTAAGAATTTTTCGCCGGTTTTTACATCCGGCACCCAGAACGTCCAATGGAAAGCTTCTCTGGGGAATCGGGAGAAAAGCGCTGGGAGGGCTTCAAAATCTGGCGGGCGGCCTTGTGACATGAATCGCCGGCCACTGTCGAGCACCTTGCGAATCAAGTCATCCCAATCGCCGTTGAATACCGAGGTTCCGGGGTACGGTGGCCATTGAATGGCCCGGATTTCAGGAATCGCCAACAGCAGGTCGAGGTACTTGATCTGTTCCGGGCCATCGAGATGATAGATCGCCCGGCCAATGCGTTGCGCTTCCTGGCGGATGCTGGGCAGCGCGAATTCCTCGAACAAGGCCGGCGAGAGCAAGACCGAAAAATCAGACTGACTGGGAGCAAACGGTTTTCGTGAAAGCAGGCCCCAACTGGAGCTGATTCCCTGATTGGGCGGGTCCAGCAGCGCGCGCATTTCCGTCCACCGCCGCCAGGAGATACGGTCCAGTGCCTGGATGGCCGCCAGGACCAGTTCAGGCGAGTCGAGGCAATCCATGATCAGTTGCTTGCTGGTGCGCAGCGCCGCCAGTGTATCCAGTATCCCGAATATTGGCTCGTCCTTGATCAGGAAGCGTTCGCCGAAATGCCGGACGATTTCCTTCGAGGCGTTGCGATACAGATCCCCCAGGGGCGAACTGGCGTCTTCCGGAAGAGCGGCAATGCGTTCCAAGCTCCACCCTTCATCCAGTTCAAACCAGACCGACCGGGTTGACGGATCAGCTTTGGCGTAGTCGCTGATGGCACCGGCAGTTGAAACCGCCCCGAAATCGCAGCCTTCACTTGGAAACGCCGCGCCGCAATATTCCAGGCCGGAATAAATGTGCCGCGCATCGAGGACGCGCAGAACATCCTGCAGCGGTCGTAACGAATGTTCCTTTGCGCAGAAGGGGAGCGAATACGGGACCAAGATGCTTCCGGCAGATGGATCCATCCATGAGGGCATATGGACGCGAACGTCAAATCTAGGGTCGCCCACGTAAATCGCAAGCAATGGCTGTTGATTTCGGCCGTTCCACCAGTCTTCGTAAAAATCGACCAGATGAGATGTAATCATTTTGGTTTCCACGCCACCCCTCTTGCCTCCGCGGTGCGCCGCTCGTCTTTGCACCGTTTGATCCAGGAATGTTTTGGCTTTAACTAGTTGGTTGGTAAAAAGATATGTTGATTCGCAACTTTGCGAATTGGGTTTGTTTCTTCACTTTTCTATTTTTCGGAGTCTGAATCGGTGGTGATGTCGAGGGCGATGGGGGCGGTGACAGTTTGGCCCTGGCGGACGGCCTGGAGGCGCTGGAGTTCGTGGAGGGCCCGGTATAGACCGCGTTCGATGTGGGCTTCTTGGCGATGGAGCTTGCCGATCACGTCGTTGGACTGAAGCTGCCGGGTGACGGCCTCGCCGAGGGAGATGGAGTTGATGTCGTGTTCGGGAGAGGTCAGTGGGCTACCAAAGATGGTGTCGATCGGATTATCCTTTGAGCTGTACATATGCTCCTTCTTATTCCGAATGGCATCTTCGAGAATCTTGTCGAGCATCTCGGTTTCCATGCGGGTGATGCGGCGAAGACGCCAGAAAGCGGCGATGGTTCGCTCGGCCAGTTCGTCTTCCAGGGCACCGCATGGGGCGAGTTGCTGGTGATGGGCGTCGTAGAAGGCCTGGTATTCGGCAAGACTCTCGCCGACGATCAGTTGGAGGTGTCCCCGAAGGTTGTGCTGGACGGCGTTGCGAGCAACGCGGGCCTTGCCGGCCTTTGTCGTGGGGCCGGTGGAGAGTTGGGCGTTGGTCTGGTTGGCGGCGATTTGGGATGGGGTAGACATAGGAAGGCTGTAGGCTGAAGGTGGTTTCGTTCGTGGTCCTTGGTCTTTCGAAACGGCGGCCGAGGCCGACCGCCCTCCAGTTCCTCATCCACGTTGTAGAAGCTCGATTCCGGCACCGACGGAGCGGTGCCCTCCAATTTGTTCATTTTCGACCAGAATCATTCGTTTGGTGAGGCGGCGGGCACGGCGTTGCGTCGCATCGTTGTCGTGAAGTTAATCGTGAACTTTGTCGATTAAGTGCATGATTAAGCTCACGATTAAGTTTGGTTGCGGGCATAAGCCAAAAGGCCATGGGGCGGGCCCGGTTCCGGCAGAACCGGGCCACAGTTCAGTTATCCGGTTTAGCGGAAGAAGATGGAGGTGCCGGAGACGGGTATGTAGGTCACCTTGAACCCGATGTAGGTGTCCCCGTTGGCGGAGCTGATAAAGTTGGTATAGACCTTGACCGCGTAGGTTGATGAGTTGAAGGGCGCAGTCAGTCCGCTGGTGTTAATGGTGATCCATCCGTTGTTAGTGGCGGCCACCAACTTGGCGTACCCATTCGTGCCGGACCAGTGCATTCCCCAGAAGTCGCCGGTTTGAACGGGGTTGCGGTCGAAGGAGATCACCATCTTGCAACCGGCGTTCGTGGTCAAGGCTGACACCGCGGTGTTGGTGACCCAGACGCCGCCCGAATATTGATTGACGTGGTTGGTGATCGTGCCTTTGGCGCCAATGGTCAACTGGCCACATTTCAGAACGCTGTTGGTTCCCGCCAGGACCACGTTGCCAACACCACTACTTGAACCGACCGTCAAAAGGTTGGTGGTGCCGAACGTGGCGTTGGAGAGCGTCAAAAGGCCGTAGGCATTTGCCAAAGAACCCACCTGAACTTGTCCGGTAATGTTCGTCTGCGTGCAATTCACCACATTCAATGTGCCGGTGGAACCTGCGACATACCCGATGCCGAAGGTGTTGGTGGTCATGAACGTGCCGCCCGCAAGCGTCATGGTGCCGACACTGCCAGCAATCTGCCCGACATACACCAAACCGGCGTTTGTCCAGGTCGCACTGTTGGTGAGTGTAAAATAACCCCAACTGTTGGCGGCATTGACTCCGAGGTATAGATTGCCCAAGTTGGTGACTGAGGCGTGGCCTGCCACAGTCAGCGTCCCGGTGCCTGCGGCAGCGAGACCGATATAAGTATAGTTTGAAATGATCGCCACGGCATTGTCGCCAATGGTCATCTGGTTGGTGTTGGCCGTGACACCAACATTGAGATACGCACCGCCCCCGCTCAAGTCGAGAACACCGTTGTTCGTGACATACGCATCGCCCCAACTACCTGGGGAACTGCCAACAATTACTGCGCCACAAGTCACCCGGCCTCCGGCGACATGCAAAATACCCGTTCCCCCAGCAGCGTTACCTAGTACTATTGCCTTCTGATACCCTGGCACCACAAGAGCGCCATTGGTGATGGTTATTGTTCCAACCGCGCCGGCGCCGACGCCAACCGCTAAATTATATCCACCACCATAATAGAGCAATCCGCCGTTGACGTTGACATTTCCGATGCAACCAGCGCCGCTGCCTATCTTAAAAGCGGCATTGAAAGAATTCGATATGACGGCATTGTCGTTGAGTGTCAGATTGCCACAACAATTTGTGGGAACACCTGTTGAATTGCCAAGAACCAAATTAACGGTGCTGGCTGGAAAATTGGTTGCAACTGAATTGCCGCTCAACGTCCATGATGCGTATCCATGATAACCGATATTAAAAGCACCGAGACCGATCGGGAAAGAA
>Ga0316232_1004478_pt1 | contig 11817 bp, 10 predicted proteins | sample TBHtaG_FD_206006 | JGI IMG/M metagenome (GOLD analysis project Ga0316232, IMG submission 206006) | Freshwater microbial communities from Trout Bog Lake, Wisconsin, USA - TBH18025_13 | ecosystem: Environmental > Aquatic > Freshwater > Lake > Hypolimnion/Profundal zone | place: USA: Wisconsin... | reverse complement strand
TCTGCCACTGATTGCCATAAATAATCCGCCTTGCTTCTCCGCATGATTCTAGCGTGTAGAATAATCTACTCTATTATTTTAGTAAGAATTCAACGGTGTCCCGCCTCCCCAAAAAACCCCAAAGAAATTCTCCAGCATCATTAAGCACTGATAGAAATGGCTCTTGGGGTCACGAAATAAAATCCCGCCCCAGGACCGTGGCAGGCCTTCAGGCTGTCTTGGCGCTTTTCGAGTGCTCCCCTTCTTCGGTTTTGCGGCTTTTTTATGACTCAAAGCTAATCCCACAGATTGGCCATCTCTGCGCTCTCATGGCCAAATCTCGAAAGCCCTACCGAGAAGTGGGCTCGGATGAGCTCACAAAAATTGCAGGGACCTTACTTCACGGCGGCGTCGTGGCTATTGCTGAACCCCAGATGATTAAGCCATTTTCTGTATCAGAGGCAAAATCATGGGCGACTAGCTCATCCGCCCTCCTTTTCTTAGATGGCATAGGAAATCCCCATAATCTCGGAGCCATTGCCAGGTCCCTTGCCTTCTTCGGCTTTGATAAGTTGATCCTATCTAGCCATCCAAACCAAACGGGATTGTCAGATGCTGCGTACCGTATTGCCGAGGGGGGGCTTGAATATTTGAAGCTCTATCGGACAGGCGATCTGGTCACAACCTTAATGTCACTCAAAACAGAGTATTACGTGGTCGGCACTGCACTCATTTCGGAGGGCATCCCTTTGACTGGTCTGGATTCTAAGAAGAAACCCATAGCACTCATTTTAGGGAATGAGGAGCAGGGTCTTTCACAAAAGACGCTGAATGCCTGCGACGCCGTTCTGACACTTAAGGGAATGGGCCACATTCAATCACTGAACGTTTCGGCTTCTGCAGCCATAATCGTCCATTATTTAAGCCAATTGGGTAGGCAACCTGCTTCGATTTCACGAGAGACAAAAAAACCCGCTTAACGAATTAAACGGGTTAATAGTACATAGGAGGAGAGACAACAAAACTGATCAAACAGCTGAGGGAAACCACTAATTGCCCTCGATTTCAATTCTATATCTATTCCGAATATTTACAATCTATCATAAAATGGACTCTATGTTTCTCATCAGGAAACAATAGTCCTTTGGTCGCTGTGGACCATGACATTTTTTATCAAAAAATAGGATTAACGTATCACTCCAGTACAGGGGACTCGCTGAGCTTGATATACAAAAGTGATATAATTAAGAATCATTATCATTTACGGGCATTCATGAACAGCGATCTCAATCGTCTCGGTGTTGGCGAATCCGGAGACATTCTAGCCATAGAAGCTGATGAAGCGCTTCATCATCGGCTATTGGCCTTGGGTTTTCGGCATGGAAAACGGGTCACCGTCATGCGTGTAGGCATTTTTCATGGCCCACTTCAAGTTGCGATTGGAACCACCCAGGTTATTCTTCGAAGAGCGGATGCCGCTAAGATCCTCATTGAAAGAACTGCATGAAACGTATCGCGCTGATTGGTATGCCCAATACGGGCAAATCAACATTCTTCAATAGATTAACAGGGTCGACAGCTAAGGTTGGCAATTGGCCGGGGATTACCGTTGAGTTAATGACTGCGAAAGTCATTCTTGGTGAGACCTACACCCAAGTTGTTGATCTTCCTGGCATCTATAGCTTCCATGGCTTCTCAGAGGATGAAAAAGTCGTAAGAGACTTTCTAGAAAGCAACAGCGTAGACCTTACCTGTATCATTCTGAATGCGACACAGATAGACCGTCAATTACATCTAGTCCTTCAGATCCTTGAGCTTGGTCTGCCTGCGATCGTTTTATTAAATATGGCAGATGAGGCCCAGGCCATGGGTGTAACAATTGATACAAAAAAACTCAGTCTAGAGCTTGGTATTGATGTTCGCCTAATGAGTGCAAAGTATGGTAATGGGTTTGAGGTTGCCAAATCTGGGCTCAATCAATCGCTTAAAACCAAAGAGCCCATTCCTCCATTACATCTCTCTAGCGTCTTTGAAGACGACCACGAAATTGAGCGCAGAACGCAAAAGCTCATTCTGAGCTCCGTGGTATACCCGAAGCGACTGCCCGATAATCACACGACGAAACTCGATCGATTATTACTGCATCCTATTCTTGGACTACCTATTTTTTTCCTATTCATGTTCATGCTTTTTGAGTGCATTTTTACTTTAGGAAAGCCGCTACAAGATGGGGTCGCTTGGTTACTCACTGAATTCAGAGACCGAGGCCTCGAGCCCTTGATGCTGAATTGGCCCTCCCTGGCGAAAGGGCTCCTACTGGATGGCGTTTACAATGGCGTGGGAACGGTAGCGGCTTTCGTACCCATCATCATTCTTTTTTTCCTCGCCATGACTTTGGTTGAAGATAGCGGGTATCTATCGCGCGTTGCTTTCTTGATGGATGCCTTGATGGCAAGGCTGGGACTCGATGGAAGAAGCTTTGTGATGCTCCTTATGGGATTTGGCTGTAATGTGCCAGCTCTCATGGGCACACGGGTGATGCGTTCTCGATCCCTGAGACTCTTGACCATGCTGGTCATCCCATTCTCTCTGTGCTCTGCACGTCTTCAGGTTTTCCTATTCATCACAACTGCGTTATTCAGTAAATCAGCAGCCCCACTGGTGCTCTTCAGCCTATACATCCTAAGCTTTATTACTTCACTACTAACGGCCATCCTGTTTAAAGGGCATTTTGTGAGTACAGAACCCTTTGTGATTGAATTGCCTCCTTATCGCTTACCCACCAAAAGACAGGTTTTACTGCGCGGTTGGCATGAGGTCCGTCATTTCCTAAAGCGCGCATCGAAATTCATCACGGCCGGGGTGGTGGCGGTATGGTTCCTCACCAATTTTCCCTCGGATGTTCCACCCAATAGCCCAGAGACCTTAGCAGGTCACATCACGGTTCTGCTTTCTCCTCTGCTTTCTCCTATTGGTATCAATGCAGAATTAGGTTTGGCGCTGATTTTTGGATTCGTTGCTAAAGAAATCGTAGTTGGATCTCTGGCCGCCATCTATGGACTTGAAGGGGATGCGCTGATGGGCTTGATGAGTCAGAAGCTAGATTGGGTTCAAGGATACAGCTTTATGCTTTTTACTTTAATCTACGTTCCCTGCTTGTCAACCATTGCTACATTACGCAGTGAATCTAAAAGTTTAGGCTTCACCCTCTTTTCAGTGCTCTGGTCGTTGATTCTGGCGTGGCTTACTTCTTTCGTTTTCTATCAAGCAGCCCGCTGGCTAGGCTTCTAAACCCTGTCCTGTCACCTAATTGTAGTTAGCATCATTCTCAAACTCAGCCTCATCCTTTTTATAGAGAGCCTTAAGTCCATCGCAGGTTGGTTGACCGGGCTCTAAGCGATGTACACAATCATTGTATTCTTGCCTTGACTCTTCAAGCCTAATCGCCGATGCCTCACTATCCGCATTTCCGGAAATGGGTTGACCGGATCTACATGAGCAGAGATTGAGTAAGATAAGACCGGTGAGAGTGATTTTCTTCATTCCAATATGGAGTTAGTTTGCGAAGTGCTAATAGGCAGTGTAACCATTTCGTTAACAAATAGGCAAAACGGTTACTTAATCGAGTTCACCGAAAGGGGGGTTATTTGCCAATACAGAAGCTGGAGAATATTCGCCCCAACAAATCATCTGAAGTAAAGCCCCCCGTTATTTCAGACATGGCATTCTGAGCTTCGGTCAGTTCTTCTGCCAAGAGCTCAAGTCGACTCTGGCTTAGATTTAATTGAGCACTCTCAATAGCTCGCAAGGCTCTCCTGATCGCATCCAGATGACGTCGCCTAGCAATGAAGGTATCTTCAGAGTCACCTTTGTAGCCCATACAAGCCTTAAGATGGCTAAAGAGCAAATCCAATCCATCACCACTTTTCGCAGATAAGTAAATGGATGTCTCTCCTTCGTTCGTCTTTAATTCTGGAGGGTGTCCAGTTATGTCTATTTTATTGTAAACACGTGTGACGGCTATGTTAGATGGCAAGGTCTTTAGTAGATCTTCTTCCTCAATAGGATCCGCCTGCAGCGCATCAATTATGAGCAGCACTCGGTCACAGCTATCAATCTCTGAATGTGCCCGACGTATCCCCTCAAGCTCAATAGGATCTTGTGTGTCTCGAAGGCCCGCAGTATCGATGATATGGATGGGCATGCCTTCTATATGGATATGCTCCCGAACGGTATCTCGGGTTGTACCGGGAATATCGCTCACAATGGCTATGTCCTTCTTAGCCATACTATTCAGCAGACTCGACTTTCCTGCGTTTGGCCTACCGACAATAACAATCTTCATTCCTTCGCGTAACAAGGTACCTTGTCTAGCTGAGCTCTGAATAAGTGCCAAGTCTTGGCGGAGCAGCTCAAGCTGTTCAGAAATACGAGCCTCTTCTAGAAAATCAATATCTTCATCCGTAAAGTCGATTGAGGCCTCGACAAAAAGCCTTAGCTCAATTAATCCCTCGACCAGCCGATTCACTTCACGTGAGAAAGCGCCTTCCAAGGCTCTCTGTGCACTCTTCGCCGCTTGTTCTGTTGAGGCATCAATAAGGTCGGCGATAGCTTCCGCCTGAGCCAGATCGATTTTTCCGTTTAGAAACGCTCTTTCAGTGAACTCCCCAGGGCGAGCCAAGCGAACGTTCAGAGATAAAACTCTACGAAGAAGCAAATCCAATACCACTGGGCTACCGTGAGCCTGAAGCTCAAGAACGTTTTCCCCAGTAAAGGAGTTTGGACCCAGGTAAAAGAAGGCGAGGCCACGATCCAGGACAGAGTCATCCTCCGCGAGAAATGGGCCATAGTAGCTATATCTTGGCTCTATGAGCCTACCCAGGAGGGCATTCATCACAAAAGTAAGATCTCCTCCAGAGAGGCGAATCACGCCTATACCGCCGCGCCCTGGAGGAGTGGCGATGGCTACAATTGCTTCTGGGCTGGTTGAAGAGTGACTCATGTTAGGGCGGGGAGCCGAACCCATGGCAAAGCATAGGTCCGGTAAAATGAAAGCGGCTTTTAAGCCTTAACGGTATCAATCGCCCCGATGGTCTTATTGATGTACCACTGCTGCAGTATCGACAGTACGTTGTTGACTACCCAATAGAGCACAAGACCTGAAGGGAAGAAGGCAAAGAATCCCGTGAACATGATCGGGAAGAATTGCATGATCTTGGCCTGCAAAGGGTCAGCCGGAGGTGGGCTGAGCCTTTGCTGAATAAACATGGAGATACCCATAAGAACGGGCAACACAAAGAATGGGTCTTTTGAAGATAGATCCATGAGCCAGCCTAGGAACGGAGCCTGGCGCATTTCCACCGTCTCGATTAGCACCCAGTAAAGAGAAATGAAAACAGGTATCTGAACTAGAATAGGAAGGCATCCACCCAGTGGATTCACTTTCTCCTTCCGATACATTTCCATCATGGCAGCATTTAGTTTCTGCTTGTCGGCACCAAAGCGCTCCTTCAATTCGGCCATTTTGGGTTGCATTTTCCGCATATTGGCCATGGAACGGTAACTAGCCGCTGATAGACGGAAAAACAAGGCTTTCAAGGTCAGCGTCACTAAAATGATTGCCAAACCCCAGTTACCAAATAGCTTATGGAACTGCTCCAACAACCAGAAGACGGGCTCTGCAATAATAGTCAATGCACCGTAATCGACGGTAAGATCAAGTCCAGGCGCGGTTGCTTCCAGAACTCTCAGAAGCTTTGGACCTGCATATAACTGCGCAGTGACCATCTTCTTTTCACCAGGGGCGACCTCAAGCTCAGGTGCAACCGTTCCGATCACATAATGATCATCACTTAAGGCCTTGGTATAGAAGCGATCATCCTCACCAGCCAATGGAATCCATGCAGCAAGGAAGTAGTGTTGGATCATCGCAACCCAACCATCCTTCGAAGTACTATCAAGATTCTTGTTAGCCATATCCTTAAAGCTAATCTTCTGATACTTATCAGCAGGCGTATAGAGCACACCGCCTGTGTACGTTCTAACGAATTGGTCCTTATTCTTATCGCCCGGATCTTTGCGTTGTAACTGCAAATACTGTCTTGCAGACCAATTTGAGGATGACGTGTTTACAACGCTCTGCTCCAGCTGGATATCGTAGCTTCCGCGCTTAAGAATATAGGTTTTAGTGACCGTGATGCCCTTCGAGTTGGTCCAGGTCAGAGGAACCCTGAGTTCATCTTGGCCATTAACTAAGCTGAAGGAAGACGATTTCGCTTGCCACTGACTATGATGGGTAGGCGCAACCGACTCATCTCCCGCAAAACCACTTTGCGCAAAGAAAACCAGCCCCTCATCAGTAAAAAGCCTGACGGGCTTATTCGGGCTATCTTTACTTTCCGGATATTTAATGAGATCCAATACTCTTAGATCTCCACCCTCAGAGTCAATCTCAAGCCTTACAACATCCGTTTCTACCAAAATGCGCTGATGCGATTGTTTGGGAGCACTAGATGACGGTTTCGCATCGGCTGACGTTACCGAAGCTTGAGCGCTTGGAACATCTGGATTCGCCTGGCTGGCTGCTTCTGTGGCCGTCACCGCAGGTTTGGGCCCGTAATCCTGCTGCCATTGTTGGTACAGCATTACGCTTAAGAAAGAAAAGAAGACGAACAGTACAAACCTTGCGTTATCCATTTTTTTTATTTCCGAATTTATCAGGAACGGGATCTATGCCCCCAGCATGCCAAGGATGACATTTCGAGAGCCGACTTAACATCAGCACTGAACCTCTAGCCGCACCAAAACGCTCGATCGCCTCCAAGGAGTAAGCAGAACAAGTGGGCTCGAAACGACAATGATGTCCGAGCCATGGGCTTATCAGGTATCGGTAGAATTTGATGACGGCGACCAAGATGGCTTGCATTGCTTCACCAGGTGAGCCCAGTGTTTTTGCAATGAGCGAAACAGTGTTTCATGGTCTGCCTGTATAGCGGCCGTTCTGGCCATTACAACAAAATCGAGTCCGGCAAGATCTGCTTTATTTCGCCGAAAACTTTCTCGAACCAATCTCTTGATTCGATTACGGTCGCTAGCTTGGCGTATATTTCTTTTGGAAATCGCCAATCCCAGCCTCGGGTGATTTATACCATTTACTCTCGCCAAAACCGTCACTCGACTATCCGAAGACTTAACTGCGTCTTCGAATACCCGCTTGAATTCCGCCGAGCTTAGTAGTCGGTGCGACCTTGGAAAACCAAAGCGGAGGTTTTCCAAGCGTCAGACAGTTAGGCGCTTACGACCCTTAGCCCGGCGAGCGTTTATCACTCTTCGACCACCTACGGTCTTCATGCGTGCACGGAACCCGTGGGTGCGAACACGCTTAATTTTACTGGGCTGATACGTTCTTTTCATTTGTTCTTGCCTGCATGAAATCAGGGTAATTATAGAGGGGGCGAATGCTAATGCATAAGAGCCATCCCTGTCAATGCTGTGGATAAGTTACTGTGGATAAGTTAGGCTAGGCTAGTTATTATCCACAGGCGCTCGCCAATCCGTTCTAAGCAATCATGAACAAATTATCGTACATCATATTCTTAAAAAGGACACCTACGTGAGCGCCCTCTGGCTTCAATGTATGACTCGGCTTGAAGGGGAGCTCCCTTCACAGCAGTTCAACACCTGGATCCGGCCCCTTCAAGCCATTGAGGATCCGGCCCAACTTACTCTACTGGCACCCAATCGATTTGTTCTGGATTGGGTAAGACAACACTTTTTGGCCAGGATCGAAGAAGTAATTACATCTCAAAAGGGTGAAGACGCCCCAAGACTGGTTCTCGAGATCGGGACCAAGAACCTAAACGCACCTCTCGAGCCACCAACCACCGCAAAAAGGCCCCAGCAAATCAAGAAAGGTCATCCAAATAATCTAAACGCAGCCTTCACATTCGAAACATTCGTAGAGGGTAAGTCCAATCAATTGGCAAAAGCCGCTTCTATACAAGTCGCTCAAAATGTCGGAAAGGCCTATAACCCTCTTTTTATCTACGGTGGTGTGGGTCTGGGTAAAACCCATCTAATGCATGCCATTGGCAATGAAATACTCAAAACAAACCCCTCAGCCAACGTAGTGTACCTTCATTCCGAACGTTTCGTTTCGGACATGGTAAAGGCCCTGCAACACAATGCCATCAACGCATTCAAGGATCATTATCGTAGCGTTGATGCATTACTGATTGATGACATTCAATTTTTTGCCGGCAAGGAACGTTCTCAGGAAGAATTCTTTCATACCTTTAACACTCTGTTAGAGAATAAGCATCAAGTTGTTCTTACATGTGATCGTTACCCCAAAGAAATCAAGGGCCTTGAGGAGCGGTTGAAATCAAGATTTGGGTGGGGCTTACCTGTAGCAGTTGAGCCACCCGATCTAGAAACTCGAGTAGCCATCTTAATGAGTAAAGCGGCGGGAAATGGCGTTCATTTGCCTGATGAGGTTGCATTTTTTATTGGTAAACGAATGCGGTCTAATGTTCGAGAGCTCGAAGGGGCTCTAAGGAGGGTCATTGCGAACGCTCACTTCACAGGAAAACCCATTACGCTTGAGTTCGCAAAAGATGCGCTACGTGACCTCATTGCACTTCAGGACAGGCTGGTTAACGTAGAAAATATCCAAAAAACGGTTGCTGAATACTTTAAAATCAGAGTCTCAGACCTTTTATCGGCCAAGCGGTCGAGATCGGTAACACGACCGCGACAAGCGGCTATGGCTCTTTCAAAAGAGCTGACGAACCATAGCCTTCCTGAAATTGGCCAAATGTTTGGGGGACGCGATCATACAACAGTCTTGCACGCCTGCCGCAAAGTAAAAGAGCTAAAAGAAAGCGATAACAAATTCGCGGAAGATTACAATAACCTCATGCGGACTCTTTCCGCTTAAGCACCGCTTCCAACAGCTCACAACCTGAAGGACCTCTACATGAAATTCACCATCGCGCGCGAAACATTACTGGCACCACTTCAGCAGGTGATCGGCGTCATTGAGAAACGCCAAACTCTTCCGATTCTCTCTAATGTCCTTGTGAGGATCAAAGAAGGACAAATTGAGCTTACCGGCACCGATCTCGAAGTACAGTTGATAACGCGTGGGCCCATTGACACTAACGAAAGCGTCGAAGTGACCGTACCAGCGCGAAAATTGCTGGATATTTTCCGCCTCCTTCCTGAAAGAAGCTTGGTAAACGTTGACATTAGCGAAGATCGTTTCAGTATTCGCTGCGGCGGAAGCCGCTTCAACTTGACGACACTACCCGTAGAGAATTACCCAGCGTTTGATAACGGGGCAACCGAGTTAGAAGTTTCAGTCCCTAGTGACTTATTGCGTGCAGCTTTAAACAAAACCACTTTTGCTATGGCTCAGCAAGACGTGCGTTATTATCTAAATGGCATATTGCTTGATCTTGATGGCGCCGCCTTAAGAACCGTTTCTTCCGATGGCCATAGACTCGCCGTGTTCCAAGAATCGATTCCAGCGGTCTCACCATCGAATCGACAGATCATCATCCCAAGAAAGGGCGTTTTAGAGCTGGCCAGACTTCTTAGTGATGCTGACGACAGCGTTCTTCTCCAGATAGCACCCAATACGGTTCGAATTAACCTAGGTGCCGTAAGCTTCTCGGCAAAACTGGTGGAGGGTAAATTCCCTGATTTCCAGCGCGTTATGCCCAAAGAGCTCAACCGCATCTACACGATCGATAAAGATACCCTCAAGAGCGCGTTGACCCGAGTATCCGTTCTATCCAATGAAAAGTACAAAAGTATTAGTGTCGATGTTGATGCCAACGGGCTCATGGCGATTAAAGCCCAGAATCCAGAGCACGAGGAAGCGGAAGAGCGTTTGACGGTTAAAATCAATGGCAGCGGGATTTCTGTAGGATTTAATGCAGCCTACCTGATAGACGCTGTTAACAACATCGATTCCGAAACAGTTCGGCTTTCTTTTACAGAGGCCGCAAATAGTTGTCTAATCGAAGATGCGATCGACAACCGCTTCAAATTCATCGTTATGCCGATGCGTCTGTGAGCCTCATAAGATTCAATGCCAACGGTTTCCGTAACCTCAACCCACTCACGCTGGAACCTTCCGCCGGGCTCAATTATATAGTTGGGCCGAATGCCAGCGGAAAATCATCGCTGCTTGAAGCGATTTGCTTATTGGGTCGTGCGAGGTCATTCAGAACGTCCCACATTAGTCATCTGATCCAAACCGGAGAGGCCGAGCTAACCATTGCGGGCCGAGTACGAGGCGATGACATTCGTTCAGTGCCCATCGGCATTCGAATCTCAAGGTCAAAGCGGGAGATTCATTTGGACGGAAAAACGCTAACTTCAAGCTCCGAACTATTTAGGACTTTTCCCTTACTCGTGATACAACCTGCGGGCATTGCTCTTATGGAAGGCCCACCTAAACTCCGACGACAGTTTCTGGACTTCGGGGCCTTCCATCAGGATCCCTCATATCTCGATCAGTGGCGACGTTATACCAAAGCACTTAACCAGAGAAACAGCCTCTTAAGACACGGTCGAACGAAGGAATTAACGCCGTGGAACCATGAACTTTCGCGGTACGGTATAATGATCGCAAATGCACGCTGTCGTTATGTAGAGCGTCTTAGACCTTTGTTCCAGAATATAGGGCAACGATTCTTTTCCGATCCTAACTTTGATTTGCGGGTTCAACCGGGATGGGACACATCGCGTCCCCTCTCGACTATCCTCGAACGTGATATCGGTTCGGATCTTCGGCAAGGGCATACCCAGTCCGGCCCACATAAGGGGGATTTCTCAATTCACCTTAATGGCAAACCGGTGAAAGCTTATTTATCACGTGGGCAGATGAAGGTGTTGGTATACGCCCTCCTACTATCTCAGTCGCATGTCATGGAAGAGCAGGTAGGATCTTCTGGATGTGTTTTGATAGATGACGTTGCCTCTGAGCTGGACGATACCAACAAAAACACCCTCCTTGATCTGCTTAAGGACCGTATAACCCAGTATTTTATTACTGCTACGGACCTCAAAAGCATCGAGCAAGGGATGAATGGAAATGAGACCGTCTTCATGGTCGAAAAAGGCAGGATAACGCAGGCAAAACTGTAAAATGAGTACGAACCAAATCGCTTCCGAATACGATAGCTCCTCTATCAAGGTCCTTAAAGGTCTTGATGCCGTAAGAAAACGTCCAGGTATGTACATTGGCGATACGGATGATGGAACAGGCCTTCACCATATGGTCTTTGAGGTTGTCGATAACGCCATTGACGAGGCTCTTGCTGGATACTGCAAGAACGTTCAAGTCACCATCCATTCAGACGAATCCATCACTGTTGGGGATGATGGGCGTGGTATACCCGTCGACATTCACCAAGAAGAGGGAAGATCTGCAGCTGAAGTCATCATGACTGTCCTGCACGCTGGGGGGAAGTTTGATGACAACTCTTACAAAGTATCGGGAGGCCTTCATGGGGTGGGTGTCTCCGTTGTTAATGCACTCTCTGAGTCCTTAACCCTTGAAATTCACAAAGGCGGAAAGAAGTATCATCAGCTGTACCTTTTTGGCGTTCCTCAAGCCCCCTTGGCCGAAATCGGCCCAACGGACCGCACTGGCTCCATCATTCACTTCAGACCAAGCGCCGAAACATTTAGCAACATCGAGTTTCATTACGAGATCTTGTCAAAGCGGCTTCGTGAATTATCTTTCCTAAATTCTGGCGTTAGAATTACTCTAAAGGATGAAAGAAGCGAGAAACAGGATGTATTCGAATTCGAGGGTGGTATAAA
>Ga0316232_1004475_pt1 | contig 11818 bp, 20 predicted proteins | sample TBHtaG_FD_206006 | JGI IMG/M metagenome (GOLD analysis project Ga0316232, IMG submission 206006) | Freshwater microbial communities from Trout Bog Lake, Wisconsin, USA - TBH18025_13 | ecosystem: Environmental > Aquatic > Freshwater > Lake > Hypolimnion/Profundal zone | place: USA: Wisconsin... | reverse complement strand
TTGTAGTGAGTAGCCACCTTATTGCCGATGTTGCGAGAGCCGCTGTGGATCATCAGCCAGATGAAGCCATCATCGCCACGCTGGATTTCAACGAAATGGTTACCGCCGCCGAGCGTCCCAAGCTGATTCATCGCTGACCCTATCTCCTGGCTAATGATCGGTATGCCGTAGGACTTGCCCAGATCGAAGCCATTGGGCCACTCATCATATTGCGACTTACTGTGATGGTTGAAGCCCACCGGGATATCTCGCTTGGCTTGCCGGATGATTTCTTCAAGCTGGCTTTGGGTGATATCAACAATGTCCGTCCGAAAAGCTATCATGCCGCAACCGATATCCACGCCCACCATGTTCGGGCAGATGTAGCCGTCAAGAGCCGCTACACCGCCAATTGGCATACCGTAGCCCTGGTGGGTATCCGGCATAAGGGCCACATGACTGACAACAAAGGGTAGATTCGAGATGTTGATGGCCTGTTCCAGACAACCAGATTCCACCCGGTCAGTCCAAGCCTTCACAGGGACTAAGCCCTTATTGATAACCAGCACTATTCAGCACCATGATGACGCTTAACGACAGCCGCGAAGCTGAACGGATTCTCGGTGACAATCTTAGTGATGGCTACTTCGTGCTGTCCGCACAGGAAGCAGACCTTTTCCTGGGTATGAGAGAGCTTCCGAAGGCTGATCTTGCCGAAGCCGTTGGACAGGTAGATGTGATCCTTTTTGTCCTTGCAGGGTTTCTCCGAAGCATTTACTACCTTAGTTTCATGTTGTACAAATTTCATTTGTTATTCCTCCGTTTTATTTATTATTGTTATGCTCAATTCGGGTAAATTTGGGCATTAAGAAACCGTGGCGAAAACTTTCAAGAGCGCAGTGATTCCGTAGACTCGGGCGTTTCTGCTACCTTGGCCCCAGTTGTCTTGGACAACGGTAACTTCTTTGTCATTGATGAGCGAGTTCAGAGCGTGGTGGACAGCACCGGGATTGCCATTACCTACTGCGGCGGCAAGCGTATTGTAGCCAACCTGGATACGGCCTTGGTAGCTGTTCATCATCATATACTTGTAGACTCTCTCGCGGATCGTGGTTGTTTTGGTCATTTCATTTCCTCCTCTAATTTATGCGACTTTTTCGGCCTCTCTGATACGAGTCTTGCTAGAATCAACCTTAAGCTCGAATTCGTCTGCTATAACTCCACGCCGGGTTTTGGCGATGCCGTACATCAGCGTGTTTTTCAGCAACCCTTTGTCGATAGCTGACATGTCTGGGTCAAGGCTGGGCTTCCACATCATCCCAATTAGATCACCTGTGGCCTCGATGTCGCCACTGCCCTTCAACGCTGACATGGACGGCCTTGTGTAGGCATTCGAGCCTCGATTAAGCTGGCTAAGACAGATTACCAGGAGGTCATTATTTTTCGCCAATGGCTTCATCCCTCTGGCACTTGCACTTAAACCTGCGAATTCGCTCTCTGCTTTCCCTCCACTTCCTCCAGAATCGTGCTTCATATATTGCAGGTAGTCGATAATCACGCAGTCCAGCTTACCGTCAAATATCCGGCTCTTGGCTAGGTTAATGCGCTCTTGGATATCCCTAAGTGACAGGTTACTTTTGTCAACTACCAGGAGCCTTTTCTTGAGCTTTTCGATGATCGTGTAGATCAGCGGATCGCCCCGGCCCATCATTTCCTCGATCTCCTTGGAGGACTTGCCGAGAATGTTTGCAATGATGCGCTCGTAAAGTGCGCCAGCCGACATTTCCAGACTGAAGAACAGGACATTCATATCTTGCTTCAAGACCATATGCAGTGCATGTTCGATAGCGAGGAAAGTCTTTCCAACCCCAGGACACGCTCCCAGGAAGTACACATCACCCCTTCTTAAGCCTCTGACGGCGGCATCTATTGACGGATACCCAAGCTTTATGCCGTGAGCCTTAAGCATTTCGGCAAACTCGCGGATGCCGGTTTCGGTATCCTTGAATTCCGAGAGGACATCTTCGATGGATTCCAGGGACACTTCCAGGTAATTACGGACGAACTTTTCTTCCTTGTCCCAGCGTTTAGCCAGGAGCTTCGCGAGGTCGAGGCGCACCATCTGGCTCTTGACCGTTTTGATGAAGGACTCGACAGCCTTGTACTCTGCATCCTCATTTTTGCAGACATCGAGCATCATCTTAAGGACGAAGACATCAAGGGACTCAGTCTTAAGGTCTGCAATATCGCGCTTTGCAAGGTGAAGATCATTCGCATCCTTGGCCTTGCGCCGTCTGCCGTCTGGGAAGTCAAATTCTTCTTCCGGCATTAGGCCGACTCTGAAGTTAACCTCTGGCGCATACTGGAGGATCATTTCGCGAACCTTCGGCAGTGTCTTGTAGGCCTTGCCGTCATTGTCGATCAGCAGGATCACCGTGAACCCCGGCCTGTCCTTCGCCAACTCACTTAGGATAATGATCTGCTCTTTGGTGAGCGAGATGCCGCACTGGGCCAACATGGGGAGAAGTTGTTCATCACCACTCATCGCATCTATCTGGCCCTCGACCACCCACACAGTATCGGTCATAACCTTCAAGGCTCTGTCCAGATTGAAGAAGAATTCGTGCTTCTGGTAACCGTAGTCGTTGTTCATGCTGTTCTTGTACTTCGGCTTGGCGTTAGGATCATGGTAGCGTTTTGCGAAGGCCACGCACCTACCGTACTTGTCGCGCATCGGGATAATCATTGAGTTATCGTCCGCGCCGATCATATAGGCCTTGACGGTATCCGGCGAGAGGCCACGCTTGATGGTCATGTAATCCATAACCTTCATCACTGCGCCGTGGTATCTGTGGGCCAGAGCCTCATTGCTTTTAATGAAGTTCTTCGTTTCGCAGTACTTCTCGTCCGTACTAAGGTCGATGTTTAGCTCGGTAGCCAGCATCTCCGTTGCGCCGTAGAAGTCTGTGTGCTGGTAGGCCGCTACCCAGTTGATGATGTTCCCGGTACAGCACCCTTTGAAACAATGAACCTTTTTGTCGGGGTACACCGCGAAGGCTTGGTCGTTGTCGCCGCCGCAGATCGGGCAGATACCCCGGTAACATTTGCCCTGCTTTTTGAAACGAACTCCTGTCTTTTCCGAAATATACTCCGCTGGATCAACTCGCTGTAGGATTACATCAATAACTGACATCGCATCACTCCTTACTTACCGAACATTTTGTCTTGGCACTTCTGGCACAGGCCAGAGATTCTATGTTCCCTTGCCGATAGGCCATCGCGAAAATCGGTCACCGGGTTGACCTTCAAGCCGCAGAATGGGCAGAGGCCTTCAGCCTTGGCTTTAGCTAACTCAGGGAACAGCATGTCGATTGGTCGCATCGTATTCCTCCGTTCTACAGATTTCGTTTATGCATAACTCGGTTGGATTTGGGCATAGAGTTACTTCAGAAGGTTGGCAACATTCTTGGCTGTATCTGCGGTGATCTTCTTTATATCGCTATTGCCTTTCGCGTCAGCCGCCACAAGATTTTTTACAACCAACATTTGAGTAAAGTCGAGTGCCGTAAGCTTGTCAGCGTCAAGAAATTCTCGCGTAGCCTTCTTTACCGGGATTTTATTGTTACGCTTAAATTCTCTAGCTGTTTCACCGAGTAGGGCTTTATTGATCTCGGTATTGACTATCGCATAGACAAACGAATCATCCCCACGCTGTCCAACAACACTCATCAGCCTCTTTTGGGACATTATGGAGTTTACTCTTTGTCCTTGCCAAAATTCCGACTTGCCCTCCCTTCCCCATTTGCGCTCGGCTCTTTCGAGGCTACGATTAATGCCAAGCTCGGGGTTATTTTCCTCTTCGACACGCTCCTTAAAAACTTGGTTGACTCTCATGTGGAGTTTTGGTGAGAGGTACTTCGCATAGGCCAAGGCTATCTGCCAGTGCGCCCATGTGCCACCGTTGCGTCCAGGCTTGGCTCTTAAAACACCCTCTGGAAGGGCTTTTAAGTCTTCGGCTACTGCCCCTACAAATTTTTGGGATTCATCCTGCAATAGCCATTTCTGCACTCTTTGTGAATGTTTGCTTCCAGTAGACTTCCAGAGATGGGTGAGGTTTATTTTATCACCTTCAAACGCGATTTGAATTCCATTGAAGTCGATAATCGCTAGGTCTTTCACTATATTCCTCCGTTTTGTTTATTTCCATTATGCTCAAATCGGGTAAATTCTGGGAAAAATTAATCGGCTAGTATTTCAGCCTCCAGTACTTTGCGTCCAAAGCGAAAAGCATTTGAACGGCTAGGAGTAAAGATGTCAATTCGATTCCCAGTTATATCTCCTCCTCTATCAGTTACGACATATTCGCCCAACCCGGCGATGCGAACCCGAGTGCCGAATGGAATGCTGTCATCCATTGCTATATGGCCCTCTTCAATAAAAACCCCACTTGCAGTAATGCCGTCATCCTTTCCACATTCTTCTACTGAAGCTGTGTACGCCGTAACCTCTGCTAAAAAGGTGTGCTTTACTTCTTCCGGCGGCTCACAGTAGCCGGTGTCGGCTATACCGATATTGAGGGATGAAAGCAAAACCAATAAGATGAGCGTTTTGCATAAATGTTTCATTCCCTACCTCCCTATTAAGTTCTACGCTGGCTTTACATCCAGGGCTTTCGCGAAGCAATTTTCACAGTTACCGATACATTCATCATCTTTAAGGCCGTAGTCGCAGGGGCAACAGTCGCTTGCGCCCAATGACTTCAGAATCTTTGCCAGCAACATGTCGGTGAGCTTGATCGTTTTCATAGGTTCATTACATCCTCCAATCCTATTTCATCGTGCTTCTCGACCTTAAGCTCTGCCAATTTGGCCTTATTGTCCTCGACGATCAGCATCTTCCGGTAACCCTCGGCATTCCGATAGAAATCGGTCAGCGATAGTGGGTATTTCTCTGGAAGGGAATGAAGGTAGTCGTACAGGTAGAGCAGTTTTTCCACCGGGGCTTTACCCCAGAACCTTTTGATGCCGTAGTAGTCGGCGCAGGGCTTCATTTTACCGCTCTTGTTAAGGACGAACACCTCTTTGTCGGTACAGGTAAGAAGGAAATGTTTAGCCAGGATGTCCAATTTCTTACCGTCAGGAACCGCTCTAAAAGCTTCCGGTGATGGTTTCGGTATTGCCATTTCATTCCTCCCGGTAGGCACAGCCTATTTATATTCTTTATTACTCCTTCTTTATTTAGGTAAAGAAACTTTACCGCTGTTTGAAAATTTCTTTACTGCTCGGCCTTCTTTTTCTCTTCTCCCACTTGGTATCGGTTGTAATTTGAGACTCGAATATGGGTGAACTGCCGGTTGGTTTCCAGAACCTTGATGTACTCTTTTTCTGCCAACCATTTCATCGCAGTGATAACCGTGGGCCGGGAGAGTTGAGCTTCCTTACAGATACTGTCCAGGCTACTTATAATCTCGCCACGCTTAAAGGTACGGCCCTTGATCGGGACATTCCGGTAGTTGACTCGCATTACGAAGTAGAGGAACAGCTTTAGGCAACTCATCGGCGTACTCTTAGCCCATATAGGACTATCCTCTTCCATAATTCGCCTATGGAGCCTTACATGACCGGCTTGCGGCATACTGTCCTCCTTACTTCCTTTTGCGCTTGATCGGGGCTTCCACAACCTCTGGCGTTGTCCTGGTGGTGTTAACGATGCCCAAGCACTCTTTCCTGTTCATAACGATCTTCATCGCGTCCACGGCATTCTCAGCCTCTAGGACAGTGACATGTTCAATGTCTTTGGAATCGATGAACCGGACGGTGAATTTAGCCATTGTCATTCTCCTTTAGAACGGAATTTCATCTTCGGGGAATGCATCGCCAGGAGGGCAAGGTGCTTTGTAGCCGTCTTCGGAATCAAACCCGAAGCCGCCGCTGGAAGCGATGAACTCAACCAACTCGACAACCTGGATCGCGTCAAACCACAACCCAACGCCGTTGTTGTCTTTGCTCTTCCAATAAGGTACGAGGGAGAACTTGATGCGAACCTTTGAGCCATTACCGAGGCTGACATTGTCGATCCGAACCTTGCCACCGGCATCAACGATGGGGATAACACGCTTGACCAGTGCGCCGGAATCTTTGTCCTTGACTTCATATTTGGTTACAAACTTGAAGCCGACAACATTGCCGTCTGCGTCTTCGCGGATCGACAGGCGTGGGTCACTGCGCCATTTCTTACCCTTGAACTCTTCCGAAGCTTGGGCCTCTGCGTAAACCTGCTTGATGATACCGGCAAGCTTGTCGGTGTAGGCCTCACTGAAGGCTACCTGGATGGAACACTTGTCGGTAGGTTCGCCTTCGTACTTCTCGGGCGACTTGAGGTGACAATACTTTGCTTCGCCAACCTCCGTAAACATTTGCTGATACTGCTTCTTTTCTGCCAAATAATCCACTCTCCTAATATTTATTCGTAGCTTTTTGCTACGACACGCCTCAGTCTCCCAAGGCTATGTAAGGGTCTGTGGTTATGAGGGATTTATTCCGGCAGATGCTTTTGGTTCCACACCACCTCCTTTACTCGCATACTCATTATGACCGTTTCGGGTAAACTTGAGGCAGGGAAAAGCCTTGGCGCGATTCCCAAGGCCTTCCAATCATTGTCAGGTGGAGACTTTCACAACAACAACTTTGAGCTTGTACTTATCACCGTTATCGTCGGTGATTTCAAACTGATCCATTCCACCTTCGCCCTCAAGGTCTTTACAAAGTTGACCAAGGGATTCGCTTGTTTCTGGAATGTCATCATACGCACCTGTTTTGTCTTCGTTATGAAACCACCTGACTATGTAGCGGACAGTGGAAGCGATACCGGACTCTTTACTGCAACTCAACTGCTGTTTCAATGAAGCACCTCCGCAAAATATAGTCTACCATGACCGGATTCGCTTTGTCAATTACTTTTTTGTTCCTTTCGCATTTATTTGTTATAAAGTCTGATAAACTTGTGATATACATATAATATACCAAATGTCTGTTCGCCTGTCAACCAGAATCTTTATAACTTTTCTGATATTTGACTGTCGGATATTGTCGGTCGGTACAGTTACGATTATATTGGCAAACTGATATTTTGTCAACGATATTTATAATTAATAATTCGTTACTGATATCATCTTTCCTATATATTGCACTAGCATTTTCTTTTTACATCAGTTATAATTACGGTAGGTTATAGAACAGAGGGGGCTTGATATGGAATTCCAAGGTGAAAAGCTTAAGCTACTGCGCGAGACAAAGAAGTTACGAATGGTCGATGTGGCTAATATGACCGGGATTGGTCAAGGCCAGCTTTCCCAAATTGAGAACGGAGTCATTAAGAACCCTCGCATGGATACAGTTAAGAAGATATGTGACGCGATGGATGTTGACCAGCAGTATTTCTATATTGAAAACGCTCGACTGCCGGTGGATGTACTTCCCGAGTTAACAAAAGAAGTGGTTGATTTTATAACTGACGAACATGCTCTTCCTTATATAGTACTCAGTGAACGAGCCATGAAGGCTGGCCTTCCAACAGAGGTTATGGAACAACTAATCGAGGTCTTCGAGAAAAGCACCCAGATCGCCAAGGCAAAGAAAAAGGGTGACTAAAGATAGTCACCCTGACATCTAAGAAACCTTACGGCGAAAAACCTTACGGCGAGAAAACTTACGGAGAGTACCCTTACAACAAGCTTCTTGCTCAAGCGATTGGGAAGCGAGGGCCGCGACAAACCTATCATATCCAATGCTTACCGCTTGAGGATGGTTGCGAAGAAGAGGGTCTTTGTCAATGATCTCATGTGCAATAAAGTGTGGTATATGTTGAGGATCAACATGAAAGCAACCGGAGGGACACTTCGCCCATTCAAACTCTCCTTTGGAATCCATGATATGAATCTTCACATCATCCCTCTTTTCATGCTTTTGTTGTGATGTCAGTTTACCATAATCAGACTACTCAGTCAACGCTCTCGGCGTTTGCAAGTTATGGAATTAGCCGCTAACGCTCTGAGCGTACAACCACCCTTAAAAGTGAATGCTATTAGTAGACAATTTAAGGGGTGGTAAAGTGGACGGAAAGACTGTGGACTCTCTTAGGTTCAAGGGCCACAAGCTAAAGCAACTACGGGAGAGCTTAAAGTTAACACTCAAGGAGGCTGGCGAAAGAGTTGGTTTCTCTGCCTCCTACTTCTCAGACATTGAGCTTGGCAAGAAAGACCCTCGACACGATACGGTAAGAGCTATTTGTGAAGGCTTTCAGATGATGCCCGAGTTTTTCTACATTGACATGCCGCCAGACTACAGCGATATGCCAAGAGGGATGCTGTCCTACTATGACCCAGAAGAAGTATGCTTTATGACCGATCTTCTTAGCCGTCCCTATATTCGGCTTGGATTGGCGATTAGGTTAAAGGGCATACCCACCCACTTCGTATGGACTTTGGTTAAGCATTGGGGTGAGCGAGAAGTAGTTCAGAAGCTACCATTTCAAATAGAAGAAGAAACACCGACAGAAGAAGCTTAGATAGGTTGCGAATGGAAGAGGAGAGATTTTTGGCAAAGACAAAGCTACCGAAGATTACATGGGATGAAGGGGCCAAGCAGTATGGGTGTGTAGTTCCCTGCATTCGTAACGGAAAAACCGCCCAGAAGCGCATGAGGAATAAAGACGAGGCGATTCTACAGCGCGAGGTTATAGCTTATCTCGATGACCTCACTCGGCACAATGTTGACAACGACAAGCTGACGGTAGAGCAATGGGTGAACCATTGGCTCACTTCCAAGAAAAAGAAAGCACCCAACACATATGCCAACTACGAGCTTCAGTGCCGGGTTCATATTATCCCAAAATTAGGCCAAACTCAAATCAAGAAGCTTACACAGGACGATCTGCAAAAATTCTTCGATGCTCTTTACGAACCGGGCGCACGAAAAGACAGCGATAAAAAGAAAGACAAGGGTTTGTCGGCCCGATCCGTAAAGGATGTCCACACGGCCCTCAACGGTGCTTTACTGAAAGCGGTAAAGGACAAGGTTATCCCAGATAACCCCCTAATAGATGTAGAACTGAAGGCAGTCCTCAAGCCGGAAATTCGCATCCTTACAGCCGAAGAGGTTACTAAGGTGCGCTCTAAGGCGCAAAGGATTAGGTTCCGATCAGTGATCCCTATAGCCCTCGGTACTGGAGCTAGGCGCAGTGAATTGCTCGGACTTAGGTGGAGCAAAGTAAGTCTTACCGATAAAGAGCCACACATTCTAATTACCGAAACTCGTATTCGGACAAGCAATGGCGATCATCACGACAAGCAACCCACCAAAAATCAAAAAGCTCGGCGGCTCCCTATCTCAGCCTTAGTAGTGGCAGAGTTTAAGGCTCATAGAAAGCGGCAGATTACCGAAACAGAGAAATTCATTAAGGCAAACGGCAAGGAAGCCTTCACGGACGGTGGCTATGTCTTTTGCACACAAGATGGACAGCCTCTTAAGCATCGGTACTTCGACCAAGCGATGAGAAGGATTTTTGATAACGCAGGTCTAGAGGATTCCTCCTTCCATGATTTCCGTCATAACTATGCATCCTACCAGATTTCTTTAGGAACACCGTTAAAGCTTCTGCAAGAGCTTCTGGGCCACGCTAAGTTAATCACAACCCTTGACACCTACGGTCACCTTGTGAAGGGCGCGGGACAGGATGTGGCTTCCAATATGGACTTCCTAATGCAAGGTGAGATTGAGGAGTACAAACCGAAAACCCGAGGGAAAAGCAAGAAGAAAGAGGCCTAACGGCATGTACTATTTATGCCAAAAAGTATGCCAAAGGTAGAAAATGGCTCCTCTATCACAGACATTAAAATCAGAAAAAATGCAATAACAGGCCCGGTGGCCTGTTTTTTTCTTGCTTTTGGTGCATTATCAATATTGAATAACCATACAATAAAGGTTTTCCTCCTGGTTAACGCGAATAGCTCCAATAGGCAATTTTAGCCGATTTTCTTCTAAGTATTTCCGCGAATGTTTATGCATAAGTCATGTATATCTATACATTAGCAGAATATGACTATGCCAAAAAGTATGCCAAAAATGAGAAAAAGCCCGGAGGCGTAAACCTCCGAGCCTTACTCGCTGTAATGGTGGGGTTAGGAGGACTCGAACCTCTGACCTCCTCGATGTCAACGAGGCGCTCTAACCAACTGAGCTATAACCCCATATTCTTACGGCAGCCTGAGCGACTGCCGCAATAGATATTATATTACTGTCAACTAGAATTGTCAAGAGTTCTTGAGTGGTATTTCCAGGAAGGTTCAAGTGGCTGCTGTCCATTCCGGCTAGGCTTCCTATTTCTTCATTGAAAGCTCTTCAAGTTTCACCAGAATCGCGGTCTGATTTTTCAGTTCCTGCATCTGCTCATCCTGTAATGTGGCAAGATAAGTCAACGTATTATGGTCGGTCTCAGCTTTGGCTTCATTTTGAGCTTGGATAACATTCTGCCCAACCATAATGATCGGCAAAAGCACCAGCTGCAGCACGGTTTGGGCGATATAAGTTACCCAGACAATTACATCATTGGCCTGAATAACCGGCGGCAGCATGAAAAGATCAATAATAAAGAAGGCATAAGCACACCACATTGTACCAACGCCATTGGTAATCTTGACTGCTATCCAATAATTAAACTTAGCGAAGCCTTCAAGCTCCTTACTTAGAAGTTCTTTTGGATGGGTAACGCGTGGGTGTTGTTTCAATATGCTCACCAGAGAATCCTCCCTATCGATTTCATCGTTGCTACCGACCTATTCGACAGACATCTTCCTTTTCCTACCAGCAAGAGAAAAACCGGTTTTCACGAAAAAAGCAGCTTTTAGCTGCTATCCCTTGCCAAACCATTCGACGAATCACCAAAGTGTCATCTGTTTTAAGACTTCTAAATCCTTTGTAGACATATGCATAGCAACAGCAATCGCTAGTAATTCTCGTTCAGTGGCTTGACGCTGCCGGTTTTCGATTTCCCGCAGGTGTCCATAAGATATTCCGGTGAGTTCAGCCAGGCTTTTCAAACTAATCTTCATTTGTCTTCTGATCTTTTGAAATCGTATCCGTTTTACATAAATATTATCAAACAACAAAATCACCTACACATAAGCCAAATAACTTATATTAAAAAAATGCCACAGATCGGAATCTTTTGCCTTAAACTTGCAACATTAATAGAACTCCCACTCAATATCTTCAAACTCGATCTCTTCGATAGGTGCTGCTTGCCAGAAATACCTATGGACCCCGTTGTCATTCATTATATAGTAACGGGCTCTCCCATTATCGACAAGAATCAGACAGCCGACAATGCTTGTGACAGCACTTTTCTTAACCTTAATAATCAGGGGAAATCCATCAATTCCATCCATTGCCACTATTGTTTCCTCCAATAAAAAAATATCTGCAAACATGATATGCTGATAGGACTTGAATCGTCCTTATTGATTTTATTATATACTCAATATATGACAAAAGCATGAAAGAAATCTGAAGAAGTTGTAAATATTGCGAAGGACCGAAACAAAACCGCCTCCAGACCCGAACTGCAACAGCCCACTAAAATATATGCCATCAATGACGGCTTTTTAAGGCAGCCAACAAGATTTTTCAACTAGTTATATATATTTACCACTTTATTACTATGCTGCGTGTATTATTGGAAATATTTACCATTAGTATGATAAAGTGTATTTCTACCTCATCTCCATCTCCCACTTACATCACTCAACAGAAAACCGCCACAGCCAAGACGGAAGAAAAAACGA
>Ga0316232_1004473_pt1 | contig 11821 bp, 7 predicted proteins | sample TBHtaG_FD_206006 | JGI IMG/M metagenome (GOLD analysis project Ga0316232, IMG submission 206006) | Freshwater microbial communities from Trout Bog Lake, Wisconsin, USA - TBH18025_13 | ecosystem: Environmental > Aquatic > Freshwater > Lake > Hypolimnion/Profundal zone | place: USA: Wisconsin... | reverse complement strand
CTCCATCAATGCCGCTGCTCATACTCCAGTTGCCGCCAAAAGGGGACATTTTCATCGAGTTCAAAAGGGGACATTCTCACGGAGTCGCGACAGTCAAAACTCGCGCGTTGACACCCCGGCTGGGTTTGCTAAAGTCGGCTCACTGTTTCGGTGGATAGTTCTTCCGGCAACAAACCTGAGAATCGAAAAGATTGTATATGGCAACCAACACGAAAACTGAAAAATACGTATATTTATTTGGAAACAAAAAGGCTGACGGCAATGGCTCGATGAAGCCGTTGCTCGGCGGCAAAGGCGCTAACCTGGCTGAGATGAGCCGCATCGGGCTGCCCGTGCCTCCCGGGCTGACCATCACGACCGAGGTTTGCACCTATTACTATCAGAACAAAAAAACCTACCCCAAGCAACTCGAAGCCTCCGTCAGGGATGGCGTGGCCTTCATCGAGAAGATCATGGGGACGAAATTTGGCGACAAGAGCGCCATGCCGCTGCTGGTTTCGGTGCGCTCCGGCGCCCGCGACTCGATGCCGGGGATGATGGATACCATCCTCAACCTCGGGCTCAACGACCAAACCGTGCTCGCGCTGGTCAAGGCGACCAAAAACGAGCGGTTTGCCTGGGACTGCTATCGCCGCTTCATCCAAATGTATGGCGACGTGGTGATGGGCGTTCAGAAACGCGCCGGGGAAGACCACGAACCGTTCGAGGTGGTCATCGACAAGCTCAAGCACGAGCGCTACCAGGAAGAGATCGAGGACCCGAAGCTCAACGTCGAAGACCTCAAGGAAATGGTCATTCGCTTCAAGGCGCTCATTAAGGAACGAACGGGCAAGGAATTCCCGCAGGACCCATGGAAGCAGCTCTGGGGCGCCACCGGCGCGGTGTTCAGCTCCTGGATGAACGATCGCGCGATCGTCTATCGCCGCAAATACGGCATCCCCTCCGAATGGGGAACGGCCGTCAATGTGCAAGCCATGGTCTATGGCAACACCGGCGACAAATCGGGCTCGGGCGTCGCCTTCACGCGTAACCCGGCCAACGGCAACAAGGAGTTCTACGGCGAGTTTCTGATCAACGCCCAGGGCGAAGACGTCGTGGCCGGCATCCGCACACCCGAACCTGTGTTGCAGCTCAAGAACCACCTTCCCGATGCCTTCAACGAGTTGGAGAACATCCGCAAGAACCTCGAACTTCACTTCAAGGATGTCCAGGACTTCGAGTTCACCATTCAGGATGGCAAGGTGTTCATGCTCCAAACGCGCAACGGCAAGCGGACGGCGTTCGCCGCGCTGAAGTTCTCGCTGGACATGGTCGAGGAGAAGCTCATCGATTGGCAGACGGCCATCCGCCGCAACCCGGCCGACCAACTCGACCAACTGCTCGCGCCGATCTTCGACAGCAAGGCCGAGAAAGCCGCCAAGTGTATCGCCAAAGGCCTGCCCGCCGGGCCGGGCGCCGCTACCGGCAAGATCTATCTGAATGCGGACCGTGCCGCCGCCGCTGCCGAGAGGGGCGAAAAGGTCCTGCTCGTTCGCAATGAAACCTCGCCGGAAGACCTGCGCGGCATGATCGCCGCCGAAGGCATCATCACCGCCAAGGGCGGTGTCAGTTCCCATGCGGCCTTGGTGGCCCGCCAGATGGGCAAAGTCTGCGTCTGCGGCGCCTCCGCCTTGCAGATCGACTACACGACCAAGACGGTGACCGTGGAAGGCGTGACCTACAAGGAAGGCGACTTCCTCTCCATGAACGGCACCCTCGGCAACGTCTATCCGGGCGAAATCCCGACCGCCGCCTCCGAGATCATCCAGGTGCTCATCGAGAAAACCTTGGATCCCAAGTCGGCCAAGACCTACCAGATGTTCCAGAAACTCATGGACTGGTGCTCGAAGGTCACCAAGCTTCAGGTGCGCACCAACGCCGACACTCCGGAGCAGACCGCCAACGCCTTGGCGTTCGGCGCCACCGGCATCGGCCTGACTCGCACCGAGCACATGTTCTTCGAAGGCAACCGCATCGACGCCATGCGCGAGATGATCCTCGCCAGTACCGTGGAAGAGCGCAAAGCCGCCTTGGCCAAACTCCTGCCCTATCAAAAGAGCGACTTCGTCGGCATCTTCCAGGCCTTGAAGGGGCTCCCGGCCACCATCCGGTTCCTCGACCCACCGTTGCATGAGTTCCTCCCGCACGAGGACGCCGCCCAGCAAGACCTCGCCACGAAGATGAACGTGCCGGTCGAGCGCATCAAGCAACGCGTCAAAGAACTCCACGAGTTCAACCCCATGCTCGGTTTCCGCGGTTGCCGCCTCGGCATCGTGTTCCCGGAAATCTCTGAAATGCAGGCGCGCGCCGTCTTCGAAGCAGCCGCCGAAGTGCAGAAATCCGGCATCAAGGTCAAGCCCGAAGTCATGATCCCACTGGTTGGGTTCAAACGCGAGCTCGACCTCCAGGTCGAGGTCGTGCATCGCGTCGCCAAGGAAGTCATGGCCGAAAAGAAGGTCAAGTTGAGCTATATGGTGGGCACGATGATCGAAATCCCCCGTGGCGCCCTCACCGCGGATGAGATCGCTCAAACCGCCGAGTTCTTCAGCTTCGGCACTAACGACCTCACCCAGACCTGCCTGGGCATGAGCCGCGACGACTCCGGCTCGTTCCTGCCGCCTTACACCGAGGCGGAAATCATCAAGAAAAACCCGTTCGCCTCGATCGACCAGACCGGCGTCGGTCAATTGATGAAGATCGCTGCCGAGAAGGGCAACTTGACCCGTCCCGGGATCAAGATGGGCATCTGCGGCGAACACGGCGGCGACCCCGATAGCGTGAAGTTCTGCCACAAACTGGGCCTCACCTACGTGAGCTGCTCGCCTTACCGCGTGCCCGTCGCTCGTTTGGCTGCCGCGCAGGCCGCCCTGGAAGACGCCGCTGCCGCGGCGCCGGCCAAGAAGCCCGCGAAGAAGAAGTAATCCCAAGATAATTCAATCACGGCCGTCCTGGTTCCCCGGGGCGGCCTTTTTTGTAGCCTGGCCCTCCGGTCGGTGCCCTACCCCGTCTGGTTCCAGAGGTCGCTCGCGCCAGCCGGTTGACGCCTTCCGCGGATGGCTTGCTTTGGCGGGATGAAAAACACCTTCCCGACGAAGACAGCGACAAAGGCACCGCGCGAGGCAAGGAGCTCGGAGTTGGCTGACGCTGCCACCGCTGGGTTACGCCCGTGGATGCGCGTCGTCGTAGGCGCGCTTGAGGCGCTCGGTACTCAGATGCGTGTAGATTTGCGTGGTAACCAGGTGGGCGTGACCGAGGAGTTCCTGGACACTGCGCAGGTCGGCGCCGGCATCGAGGATATGAGTGGCATAGGAGTGGCGGAGCTTGTGCGGGGTCAAGTGAGGATCGAGGCCGGCGATGGCCAAGTATTTCTTGAGCCGCAATTGCATGAGCCGTGGCGAAACGCCACGGCCCGTAATCGGTTTGGACAGAAAGACGGGTGAGCCCGGCCCCGGGGCGGACTCCAGAGCTTGCCAGTAACGCCGGATGGCTCCCAGCGCGGTTTCTCCGATGGGGACCAGGCGTTCCTTGCGCCCCTTACCGCGCACGCGCACCAACTGTTCCGTGGCGTCGAGATCATCCGTCCGGAGCCCGCACAACTCGCTGATTCGCAATCCGCAGGAGTAAATCGTCTCCAGGATGGCGACATCGCGCAGACACAAAACCGCCGTGGACTCCCGCCCCGACCGGTGTGCCCTTGGCTGAGCACCGGTAGGAGAATCGCTCGGCTCCAGCAGCTTCAGTGGCGCCTCCAACAGGCTCACCATCTGCTGGACGGTGAGGAATTGCGGCAGACGCTTGGCCGGCTTAGGCAGGGCCAGGTTCTTGATGGGAGACACGGCCAACACGCCTTGCCTTATTAGATATTTGAAAAAAGTGCGCAGGGCGCAAAACCGAAGCGCGATGGCGGCGCGCGCCAGACGCTGTCTTCCCAGCCAGCGCAAGTAGGCTCGGAAATCGTCCCGCTGCAGGCTTTCCCAGGCGGGGTCTTGTGGTCCTTCGTTTTGATGCCATCGATGGAACTCGAAAAGGGCTTGGCGGTAGTTCCTCTGGGTATAGGGGGACGCGCCGCGATCCGTCGCCAGGTGTTGGAGAAACCGGTTGACCCATAGATCGTCAACTGGTTTTGGCTCAGACTTACCTGCGGGTTCCGCGAGCATGATGAACCTCCGGATCGAGTGGGCCGGATCCCATTATAACCTCTCCCGCCCGGCGTAACCCGTATCGAGCTCATGCCAGAACTCGACGTCATCCTCCCCCAATTCCCAGCAGAGAAACACTTCCTTGCCCCCCAGAAACGAGGGAAAATCAATCAGCCCGCGATCGATGTCTTTGAGTTGGATCTGCCGCTCGAAGAACTCCATCAAGACCTCCTGCATCTCGACGATTCTGCGGACCCAGGCGTTGACGAGGGTGCCGCCCAGATCACTGCCGGGAGCCATCAAACCAATCAGGCGCTGCTCGTGGGTGTCAATCTCGGATCGCAACCTGGACAAATGCCTGAGCCAGCCTTTGATATTGGGGAGGAGAGCCCGTGCCTCATCCGGTGAATAGTGCTTCTTAAACTGATTAGGCATGGATTGGCTACTTGGGACCGGTTCCGATGGGGCCCCCGCCGTCGAGTTTCTTTTTCACTTCATCATTGGGCTCGGCCGTGAGGGATTTCTGCCAGGCCTCACGGGCCTTCTGGGGCTGGTTCAAAGCGCGATAGATGTCCCCCAGATGATCGAAAACCGTCGCGTCGGGCTTTTCCAGTCCGCGACAGGCTTTCAAGAGGTAATCCAGCGCCTCTTTGGGTTGGTTGAGCTTGTAGAGCACCCAGCCCATGCTGTCCAGGTAAGCGCCGTTTTCGGGCTCGGCCTTGAGGGCCTTGGTGATCATCTCGCGGGCCTTCTCCAGGTTCTGATCGTGCTCGGCCCACATGTAGCCCAGGTAATTCAGGGCCTGGGCAAACGCGGGCGCAAGGTCGAGGCACTTCTGAAAGTACTTCTCCGCCGTCGCCAAATCCCCCTTGCGTTCATAGGCAGCACCCACCTCAAAATAGAAGAACTCGTTCAACCGCTTGGGCTCGGTAGTCTTGGCCACGACCTCGGCGGTCGAGAAGTGTCCCAATGCCTCGTTCCAGGCTTTCTCCATGGTAAACGCCAATCCGGTCATGAATTCCATGATAAAACTCGGTCGATCCTTGCCAAACTTCTCCCGAGCCTGATCCAGAGTCTGCAGCGCCTCCGCCGGTTTGGTGAGGTCCATCTGCGCCGTCGCCAGGTCATAATAGGCTTGCTCAAAATCCGGATTCAGGAGAATCGTCTCGCGGAACTGAGCCGCCGCCTGCGCATAGTTCTTGTCCTCGATGGCCAGCGCGGCCAAACAATAGTGAATCGAGGCGTTGGTCGGTTCGCTGGCGAGGATCGCCTCAAGCTGCTCGGAGGCGTGCTTGCGATCCGAGGCATGCAGATAAATGGCGGTCAGCTTGGCGTGGATCCGATCCCGCAGGTCCTTGACCGCGCGACTTGAACCCGCGTCGGGCAGATGCTTGAGCGACTCCAGATAGAACTGAGCCGCATGGACGCTGTCGCCCAACACGCCGTAGCCGTCCGCGAGGATCAGCAAGTGGCTCGGCGCAGTCGGTTTGAGGGTTGCGGCGCGGTTCAAAACCGCCAGGGTGCGTACCCGCGTCTTTTCCTTCTCTTTGGGAACCTGGCGTTCATAGGTGAAGTAGAGCTCAGCCAGACCGCAAAGAAACTCCGGTTCGACCTTCGGTTGACGCGCGGCGGCATCGAGCACAGCCAAGGCGTCGTTGGTTCGCTTGAGCTGGGTGAACAGAGCGAAGAGATTGCCGTAGGCCGCCAGCGAGGTGGGGGCCTTCTTGATCGCCATGCGGTTGGCGGTGATCGCCGGTTCGGTCTTGCCCAACTGATTGTAGATAACCCCCAACCGGGTAAATATCGCCGCCGACGCGCCGGGTTGCGCTGCGGCACGACTCAGCAAATCAAGGGCCTTTTCAGGTTCCTTGTTGAGCAACAATCGCCCGGAAACTTCCAGGACCAGAGATTCGTAGCCGCAGTCAGCCCGCGCCGCCTTGTAATATTCGTCCAAGGCAACGGCAAAATCACCGTTCATCTCCGCGATAACGGCGGAGCCGAAATGCGCGTAGGCGTCAGCTTTTCTTTCCTGCGGCTTTCCCCCGCTGTCCTGAACCTTGGTCATCCCCCCGGACCGACCGGGAACCTGCGAGCCCGATACCGAGCCACAGCTACTCACGGCCGCCGCGCCGAGAGCGGAGATCATTGCCAGTAGCAAAAAGCGAATAAACATACCGGTTGCAACCTCAACCCTCTTCCTCCCCGCGTCCACCAGGAAAACGACGCCGGCAACCCACAGAAGGCGCTGGTCTCAAACAACAGCCAGCGCCGACTTCTGTCGGCGCTGGCCATACTGCACGTTGGGGCGCGTTCCCCAGAGCACTCGCAGTCCACCAAGGGAACCTGCGGTGGTTCAACGAAATACAAAGCCCAAATCCGCGCGGGTCACTTCTGCCAAGTGCGCTTCTTATGGCGATGCTGGCGCAGCTTCTTGCGCCGTTTATGCTTATTAATTTTTGCTTTCCGACGTTTTTTTAATGAACCCATAATTATCGTTTTGCCCCCTGCTGCCGATCCAGGCCACAAGAGAGCTGTTGCCGCAAGCCCGTCCGAGGCTTCATCGCCTCGATTTATAAAACCGGCATGACTTTCCAGCGGGCAGTAGCCTGCGGGATGAAACCGTTGCCGTCAAGCCTGTTTGCAACCGGATCGAAAGAAACTGCATCCGGACCAATCCGAGGTTTCGGAGGGCAACCAGCGCCTCGCTTTCAGGTCACTCCTGGCGCGGGCGGCCCACCTTTGGTTTCCGGTTTAGTACACCACCTTGTTGAGCGGGTACTCAATGATACCTTCAGCCCCCGCGGCCTTCAGGGCGGGAATTAACTCGCGGACGATGTGCTCATCGATGATGGTCTCGACGGCGACCCAGCCCCCCTGGCTGAGACCCGAGATGGTCGGGTTGCGCAAGGCGGGAAGGGTCTGCAGGAGGTTGGGCAAGTTCTTTTGCTCGACGTTCATCTTCAGACCCACCTTGGTCTCGGCGTCAAGCGCGCCCTTCAGCAGCATGGCCATGGTCTCGATCTTGCGCCGCTTCCACGCATCCTTCCAAGACTCATGGTTGGCGATCAGGCGAGGCGTCGAAGACAGCAGCGTATCCACGATCCGCAACTTGTTGGCCCTCAGGGACGAACCCGTTTCAGTAATGTCCACAATCGCGTCTACCAACTCGTGGGCCTTCATCTCGGTGGCCCCCCAGGAAAACTCGACCTCGGCTTTCACCTTGTGGTGGCGAAGATACTTCTTGGTTTGATTCACCAACTCGGTGGCGATCCGCTTCCCCTCCAGGTCTTTGACCGTCTTGATGGGAGAGTTCTCGGGTACCGCCAGCACCCAACGGGCCGTTTGGCGCGTGGCTTTGTTAAACTGAAACTCCCCCACCTCGTGAACTTTTGACCCGTTCTCCTGAATCCAATCATAGCCGGTGATGCCGCAATCGAGGTACCCGTGCTCTACGTAGCGGCTAATCTCCTGGGCGCGGATGAGCCGAATCTCCAAATCCTCGTCGTCAACATAAGGAATGTAGGAGCGGCTACTGACCGACACGTTAAAACCCGCCTTGGCCATCTTCTCGATGGTGGCATCCTGAAGGCTGCCTTTAGGCAACCCGAACCTGACTACTTTTTTCTCGTCTTTCATGCTTCTGGCTTGCTCGCGGATGGCCGCGCCATGTCGACCCCTTCCCGTTTGGAACCGAATCGCATGGTGTGCCAGCAAGATCTGCCATTAATCACCCCCAAAAGCCACTCTTTTTTCAAATGGCAGCCAGGCAGCCAGGGGACGCACAGACCCGATCCGTCTCCGGCCCTATTCCACCCGGGCGATCCCGCTGCCCCGAACCACCTCGCCGATCAGCCAAGCCTCCTGCCCTCGCGCTTTGACAGCCTTGAGCACCGGCCCGCAACTTTCAGCAGCCACGATGAGGGTCATGCCAATCCCCATGTTGAACACCTGGTAGAGTTCAGCCTCGGGTACCCCACCCCGGGCGCGGATCATCTCAAATATCGGCAACACCGGCCAAGCTCCCTTCCGGATAATCACATCACAACTCTTGGGCAGGACGCGCGGCAGATTATCAATGAACCCGCCTCCGGTGATGTGGGCGATCCCCTTCACTGCGGCGGTCCGGACGGTCGAACCGGGACGGCGCTTGGCCCCATCCGGATTGAATTTCCGGAGCAGTGTTTGCACCAACGGTCCGTAGCTCACATGCACCTTCAAAAGCTCGGCGCCCAACCGATTCCGCAACTCCGGCACGTAGCTCGAAGGCTGGAGCTTGAGTTGATCAAAGAAGATCTTCCGCGCCAGCGAATAACCATTGGTATGCAAACCGCTCGACGCCAACCCAATTACCAGGTCACCCGGCCGAATGGCCTGCCCATCCAGCATCCGCGACTTCTCGACCACGCCAACGATGGTTCCGCTTAAGTCATACTCGCCGGGTTGATAAAAACCCGGCATCTGCGCGGTCTCTCCGCCGATGAGGGCACAGTGGTTCTCGGCGCACGCCTTCGCAAACCCCTGAATGATCGCCTTGAACACCCGCGGTTCCAGCTTTCCCGTTCCCAGGTAATCCAGAAAGAACAGTGGTTCAGCCCCCAGCACCGCGATGTCATTAACGCAATGGTTGACCAGATCCTGCCCAATGGTGTCGTGCCGATCCATGGCAAACGCCAGCTTGAGCTTGGTGCCGACGCCATCCACGCTGGACACCAGCACCGGCTGCCGATATTTGCGGACGTCCAGGGCGAATAACCCGCCGAACCCGCCCACCTTGCCAAGGACCTCGGGGCGGTGGGTCGCCGCCAAGAGGGCCGGCAAACCGGATTTGACTTTGTTGCCTAAATCGATATCGACGCCCGCGCGGGCATAAGCTTTTTGTTTCATGTTTGTATCGTGACTCACGCCGGCCGGCTTCCCGCGCCGGCAGTCGAATTGTGCCAACGCCATACAGAAGCCGGTTTCGTGCCCTCAGGTCAACCCAGAAATTTCCCCCCGAAATCTCGGCGCAGCTTCTTTCCCTCGCTGTCGGCCGTCCGCTAGGCCTGAATCCCTATCCTAATTCTGGTCTTCACCGGGCGGGCGGCGCCTTGGCCCAGAGCTCATGAGAAAACCACGCGGAACTTTTTCCTGCCGCCGCTTTTAAATTTGCTGTAATCGTGATTTACGGATAGATAATGAATATGCGTTGGCGCGGACTCGCTTTGGCATCTTTCGCTGTCAATCTCCTGCTGGCGGCGGGGTGGTGGAACCTTGCCCACCGTGCCGGTGGCAACCGATCCGCAGAGTTGTCGAATCCACCCGTTGCGGGCGTGGCCGGCACGAATGTCCTCGTGCGCCGCCAGTTCTTCAGTTGGCGGGAGCTGGAATCCAGCGACTACCCCACCTATGTCGCCAACCTCCGGGATATTGCCTGCCCCGAACAGACCATTCGGGACATCATCGTGGCCGACGTCAACGCCCTCTATGCGCGCCGGCGGGCTAGCGAGATCATTACGCCGTTCCAACAATGGTGGCGGAGCGAACCCGACCTGAATATTGTTCGCACGGCCGCGCGGAAGATCCGGGAGTTGGAAGACGAGCGGCTCTCTTTGCTCGCCAGCCTGCTGGGCACCAATTGGGAGTCGGGCGACTTGGTTAATCTCCCCCGCCCCACCCACGAAGGCATCGCCCTGGACGGCCCTCAACTGGGCGCCCTCCCCACCGAGGTTAAGGCCGCCCTCCAGGAACTGATCACTCGCTCCGATGCCCGGATGCGTGCCTATCTCGCCGCCCAGCAGCAAGCCGGCAAGCCAGCCGACCCCGTTGCCCTGGCCCGCTTGCGCCAGCAAACCCGCGATGAGCTCGCCGCCGTCCTGAGTCCGCCCCAACTCGAGGAGTTTCTCTTGCGCTATTCGCAGTACTCCGGCCAACTTCGCACGGAATTCGGCGATCTGGGTTATTTCAACATCAACTCTAACGAGTTTCGCTCCGTCTTCCGCGCCACCGACGGCATTGACCAGCAAATCGAACTCCTGGCCGGCAACGACCCCAATACCGTCCGCCAGCGGAACGTCCTCGAAGAGAGCCGCGAGCAGGCGATCAAGAACGCCCTCGGCCCGAAACGTTACGAAGAATACCGGCTCTTGCAGGACCCGGTTTATCGCCAGGCCATGGCTCAGGCCGTCGCCGCCGGCACACCTGAAGCCGTGCGCTCCATCTATGCGATCAACCTGGCTGCCCTGGCCGAGAAGGCCAGCATCAACAACGACGCCACCCTTTCAGATCAGCAGCGTGCTATCGAACTCCGCCAACTCGAACTCAATCAGCTCAAGGCCAACACGGTGGCCTCCGGTGGCGATTTGCCGCCCGACGCGCCACCGCTTCCCCCCGTCATTCCGCTCCGCACCTTTACCCTCGGTCCCGGCGATACCCCGGCGGTCGTTTCCATGATCTACGGCCTGCCCATCAGCGCCCTCCGCCAGGCCAATCCTCGGCTCAATTTCAATCGACTCCGGCCGGGCGACACCATCATTATCCCACCCACCGACCCCGGCGTTTTTGGGGCGCCGTGAGGGGGCTCTGGCCGGACTCGGCCGGCTGTCCCTGCCCCTTTCCGAGATGAACTCTCGATGACAAGTTCCGCTGGGAACCATCGGACGGCGGAAGCAAAATGAGCCGCCGGGTTTCCCCGGCGGCTCAACTGTTCGGAACTCAGTGAGTCGGTGGCGCTAATCAGCTTTAACTCTGAAGTACTGGGGGGTACCAGTGATCAGGATCGGAGCCGACGGATTAGCGGTGCCAACCGGTTGCCAATCCTTAGTGGGCCCCGCCAAGGCCGGGCTGGCTAGCAAGGTACCGCCTGCAGGAGTCCAGGAAATAACCATGTGCGTGGCGTCGGTCTTGATCCAAGTGAGGATGGGCTGCGACGGCGGTGGGGCAGTATAGACATAGCTCGAGTTGTAATCGGCATAGTCTTCCGTGGCGACGTACTGGCCCGCGAGGCCACTGATGGCGTCGTTGTGGTGTGCTGTCGAGCAGATGCCGACGTAGACCGGATCCGGCAAGGGCGGGTTGAAGGAACCGTCGGTGTTGGTGGTGATATCCGTTTGCGCCAGGACCGCCCAATTGAGTCCGTTGGTGGACGAGTAGGCGGTAACGATGTTGTTCGTCGTGGTCTGGTCGGCGCTGGGAACGCGCTGCAGCGAGAGGCGCACCCAGGCGTTGGGGTAAGCCGGCATTGGAGAGGCATTGGTGATCCAGGATGCGGAAGCCCCGCCGTACAGAATCCGGCTGTAGCAATAGACGCCGTTGGCGCCAAAACCGCTGGCATCGAGCGCTTGGATGCCATCGGAAGTCACCGGCGTGTTGAGCACACTCCAGTCACGGCTCGAGGCATCGAGGGTTTCGCGGATCATCAGGCCACCCTTGGTCCAATTGTCGATGTGGGCGATGTCGATCTGCCGGACGACCACATCGAAGTTGCCGCCCTTGAGTTCATACAGGTAGTTGCAGCCGTCGGCGCCATTCCAGATATCGCTGCCCTCGCATTGGACGGTGTAGCCGCCGGCGCCATCGGCATACATGGTGGTCGGCACGGACGGGTCCCAACCCGATAACGTGGTGGCGGCGGGCCCGCCGATATCCACGCAGGTCAGGGACACGGT
>Ga0316232_1004470_pt1 | contig 11827 bp, 11 predicted proteins | sample TBHtaG_FD_206006 | JGI IMG/M metagenome (GOLD analysis project Ga0316232, IMG submission 206006) | Freshwater microbial communities from Trout Bog Lake, Wisconsin, USA - TBH18025_13 | ecosystem: Environmental > Aquatic > Freshwater > Lake > Hypolimnion/Profundal zone | place: USA: Wisconsin... | reverse complement strand
CTTCTTGCTTCTCTGGCAATCGTAACTGAACAATAGCCATACTAATGAAAATGTAATTTAATGCTAGTTTTGTATGTTTCACGAATTATCCAAAAAAGAACTCTGTTGGTTAACAGCAGCAAATTTTATATGCTAAATTTGCTATTTATGTTCAATTTGAAAATATACACTTATTTTACAATAATAAGCAAATAAACTTTTTTATCACTTTTCATTACTCGCCAAGGGTAGAGGTGTTGCAGTTAATTACCTAAATCCCCACTACTCAATTTAAAAGGTGCGCGCTTCTCTAACTCATCCGTGTATTCAGCAATGTGTTGCGACTCTTTGTTTAAAAATTCCTGTATAGCTATAGAAAAATCGGAATCTGCAATCTTGTGAAATGAACAGGTTGCTCTTGGTATGAAGCCACGTGCTATTTTGTGCTCGCCTTGGGCACCACCTTCAAAATACTTAATATTCTCAGCAATACAAAACTCCTGTGCCTGGTAATAACACAACTCAAAGTGCAAGTTTGGTACATACCGCATTGCGCCCCAATAACGACCGTACAGCGTTGTTTCGTGATAAATATTGAGCGCGCAAGCGACAGGCTCTTCATTGATGAGGGCTATTACCAACAGAATATTCTGTGGCATATTGAGTGCAATAAGTTTAAAAAAATCAGGAGTTAAATAAGGTGTCGAGTGATGTTCTTTGTAAGTGTTTTGATAACACTTGTAAAAAAAATCCCATTGGTCAGAACTAACATCCGAGCCTTTTATGCGCTGACAAACGACACCTGAAGCACTCACTTTTTTGCGTTCCTGACGAATTTTTTTTCGTTTATCGTGACTTAGCCTAAATAAAAAATTCTCGAAATCATGATACCCATCGTTCTCCCATCTAAATTGAACGCCATGACGCTTCAACCAATTCGCTTGATTAAGAAAATCTGAAGAACTGTCGTCCGGAAATAATATATGAACAGACGAAAGATCATATTTAACGATCATTTCCGTGAGTGCTTCAATCATCAATGTCTGAATTTTATCTGCATTAGGGACATCAGCCACCAAAAGTCTTTGACTGGAAATTGGTGTAAAGGGTATGGCAGAGATTAGCTTTGGGTAATAATTTAAACCATTACGTTGATAAGCTTCTGCCCATGTCCAATCAAATACATATTCTCCATAGGAGTGTGATTTCACGTATAGAGGCATAGCACCAACCAATTGACCATCGCTGCGAACCAATAAAGGACATGGTTGCCAACCAGTACCAATTCCTACTGAGTTTGATTCCTCAAGTCCGCTTAAGAAAGCGTAACTTAATAGCGGCATGCCCAAAACTAACGCATCCCAGCTACTTGCATCTACTTGCTGCATACTATCAACAATTTCTAGCGTTAAGCTCATAGAAAGTGACACTTTTGATAAGTCTTCATAACTTAAATTATTGCATAGATTTTGATCGTTATAGACGATCAATCACAATCTAGTGATGTGGGATGAGTTGAGGAAGATTTTTAGTGGAGATGTTTGACTAAAGGCATTAAGCCTCAAGCAGATTTAAAGCGTATTTTTGTGTACGTTGGTAACAACTTGCTTAGGTTTTCGCTTACTGTTGCCGGCCGCAACGGCAGCTGCAGCTGCCGACTCCGCCTCCTGTTGCTTCCGAGCTGCCTGCAAAAGCTCATTAGCCTTCCTGTGCTCTAAAAATCGAGCTTGAGCTGCTTGCAGCTCTTCTAGCGTAATAACCTCATCTTGATTGGTATCGACTTCACTAAAGTGCCTAGCTACCTGCGGCAAGAACTCTGTAGCTTCTTGACGATCAATTGAACCGTCATTGTCCTTATCTACAGCAAGAAAGCGCAACTCTATACTTTCTCGCATAAGGCGACGACGCTCTTCTATTTGTTTATGATCAGGATCGGCCGCTCGTGAATAATCATCTAACGCTCTACGAATTTTATCTCTGTTTTCGGGACTAAAGTTAAGGTTAAGCGTTTGCTGTAAGCCCTCGTTAGCAGACTCTCCGTCTGAGGTGTGCTTAGCTGTATCGTCACCTATGACTGAGCCATTCTTATCAGCGCCATGCACATTGAAAGACAAAAGCATGCCAAAAAATAAACCTAAGCAGGCATATTGATTTACTAATTTATATTTTTGAAGACTTAAATTCATTTATTCATTCTAATAAAATTAGTTAGCATTTTTAAGTTGCTTCATCATGAAGTAGGGTTGTTAATTGAATGTTTCATTTAAATACTAAATTGTAAATAATTGTAAATGCATGGACGCGTTTCTTTCTCTTGTTTATTACTGTTATTAATTTACTGATTAGGTTTGATATCCGCTAAAATTACATTGACAACAACATTCATTGAAAATTCCATTGATTAATATGATGATGTGTCTTAAAGCATTTTTTACAGTTAATTTAACTTAAAAGCAGGTTTAGATTAAATTATGACAACGCAAAGCAAAAAAATATTGGTTGTAGACGATGATGTTCGTTTACGGGAGTTATTAGAACGCTACCTAACAGAACAAGGATTTAACGTAAAGGTAGTTGCTGACTCTAAGGAAATGGATGCGGTGCTGGCTGGTGAAACCATAGATCTTATGGTGTTAGACCTTATGTTGCCTGGAGAAGATGGTCTATCCATCTGCCGAAGAATGCGGGGTTCTGGCGCTCTACTCCCCATTATTATGCTCACTGCGCGTGGCGATGATGTAGATAGAATTATTGGTCTAGAAATGGGTGCTGATGATTATCTACCCAAACCTTTTAACCCACGTGAATTACTCGCTCGAATCAATGCTGTTCTTCGCCGTCACGAGCGCCTTCAACCAAGTGCCCCTACCCCCACTAGTGACAGCGTAAGTATTGGAGACTTTTTGTTTAATACTTCAACGCGATCACTTAGCCTGAATGGCGAAGCAATTTCCATTACTAGCGGTGAGTTTGCGTTACTGAAAGTGTTTGTTGACCACCCACGTCAACCATTATCACGCGATCGTTTAATGCAACTTGCGCGCGGTCGTGAGCTTGATGTATTTGACCGAAGTATTGATGTACAAGTATCTCGTTTACGTAAACTCATCGAATCAGACCCTGCCCATCCACGCTACCTGCAAACCATGTGGGGCTTTGGTTATGTATTTATTCCAGATGGTGAAAGCGATTAATAAATCACAGTTACAAACTCGCCTGCTACCAAAAAAACTGCTGGCTAGAGTAATGCTTCTCATTGCCGTACTGCTGGCAATCGGTCAATTTGCATCATTACAAATTTTTGAATATTTCGAACGTGAACCACGTGCAGAATCTGCTGCATTGCAAGCTATTACTGTGGTCAACTATACTCGCGCCTCACTCATTGCCTCACAAGATAATTTACGTCTCGCGCTACTTTCTGAGTTAACTGGGAAAGAAGGTGTTCACGTTTACTATGCTGACTTTATGGAGGAGATAGAGCCTCTTCCAGCCGATCCATTTATTAGTCTAGTCGTTAAAAAAATTCGTGATCGTTTAGGTCCAGAAACTATCATTACAATGAATCACTATGGTGTGCAGGGGTTATGGGTTAGCTTTAATATTGGTCAAGATGACTTTTGGGTAGTCATTCCACGCGTTCATGTCGAACATCCCTTCCCTTGGCAATGGCTAGGTTGGGGTGCGTTGGTGCTTATGTTGTCATTAGCGGGCGGATATTTGCTGGCTGAACGAATAAATCGCCCATTAAGTTTATTAGTTAAAGCTGCCAACAGCTTGCGTAACGGCGAACAACCAGAAGAGTTACCTGAAGACAGTGTTACAGAATTGCGCGAGGTCAGCAGTACTTTCAATAAAATGGCAACGGCTTTAGCTGAAGTAGAAACTGAGCGAATGCTTATTTTAGCCGGTGTTTCACATGACATTCGTACACCCTTGGCTAGACTTCGACTTGCCGTAGAAATGTTACCTGATGAAGGATGTGGAAACTTAAAAAATGGCATGATTGAAGATATTGCAGATATGGACAATATTATTCACCAGTTTCTTGATTTTGTCCGTGGGGTCGAAGGTGAGCCCACTCAACTTATTGATATTAACTCGCTATTACAAGGCCTGCTTGAACGACAATCGAGAGCAGGTCGTGATTTAGTCGTTCAAATGTCCTCTACCTATGCAATACCAATCAGACCATTAGCCATGCAGCGATTACTGGACAACCTTGTCGGCAATGCTTACGCCTACGGCAACGGTCAAGTGCGGGTCACCAGCAAAATAACCAATGACCAAATAATTATTAGTGTGTTTGATAATGGCCCCGGCATTCCAGAAACACATCTTGAAAAATTATTGCGACCATTTGAACGTCTAGACACTGCTCGAAGTAATGCCGGCGGTAGCGGTCTAGGCTTAGCGATTGCAGATAGAATTGCCAAGCTTCATCACGGTAAGATTGAATTATTGAATCGGCCAGAAGGTGGTTTGGAAGCGCGCCTAAGCTTGCCAATTATGAGTTAACCTTTAAGGGGCTCGAACCAATTTAACTTCTCGCGCAAGCGCACCACTTCACCAACAATGATCAGACATGGCGCTTTTAATTGTGTAGTTACCACTTTTTCAGTTAAATCCTGCAACGTACCTGTAACCACACGCTGACGCTGGGTGGTTCCCTGCTCAATTACGGCCACAGGCATACTTGGCGCTACCCCATGTTGAATTAATTGTCGGCATATTTCTGCTAAGCCAACTAGGCCCATATAGACCACTACAGTTTGCCGTGGGCGGGACATAGCCACCCAATCTAAATCTAAACTCCCATTTTTTAAGTGCCCAGTAATAAACAAACAAGCCTGCGCATAGTCGCGATGAGTCAGTGGAATTCCTGCATAGGTAGAAACGCCATTAGCCGCAGTAATTCCTGGCACCACTTGAAACGGCACCCCTCGTTGCATCAAGGTTTCAATCTCCTCACCACCTCGACCAAATATAAATGGGTCACCACCTTTTAAGCGAAGTACACGCTTACCTTGTAAAGCAAGACTAGCTAATAACTCATTAATTTCCTCCTGCGGTAAGGTATGTTGGTCACGCGCCTTGCCTACATAGATTAACTCTGCATCACGGCGCACTAGCTCCATCACTTCAGGGCTGACAAGTTTGTCATATACACAAACATCACACTGCTGCATCAAACGTAAGGCTCTAAAAGTCAATAAATCAGGGTCACCTGGGCCCCCACCCACCAAATAAACCTCCCCTTGGTGTTGTGTTGGTGCAGCAGATAACGCATCCTCTAAATCCAGCTTGGCTGCGGCTTCTTGTCCAGATAAAATACGCTCTACAATCGACCCTTGTAGAACACCCTCCCAGAAAATACGGCGTTGTTGCGTTGTCGTGAATTTAGCTTTGACCTTATCTCTAAACTCTCCGGCAATATGCGCAATTCGGCCATAACCTGCCGGCAGCATCGTCTCAATTTTAGTGCGGATATAACGTGCAAGCACCGGAGCATTACCTTCACTAGAAATCGCAATCACAATCGGGGATCGATCAACGATTGAGGCCATTGTAAAGGTACATAATGATGGCGAGTCCACAACATTGACGGGGATATTTAAATGTTTAGCATCATTAGAAACCGCCATATTTACAACATGATCGTCAGTAGCGGCTATAACTAGACATGCACCTTGCAATTGAGTGGCTGAGAGATAACAAGTAGCGCTATAATTAATTTTTTTTACGTTTACCAAGCCCAGCAAATCGCTTGAAATCTCAGGTGATATTAACGTCACGGCGGCATTGGCTTTAAGTAAAGTATTTACTTTACGCATTGCGACATCACCACCACCAACCACCACACATAAGCGGTTTGTAATATTAATGAAAATGGGAAGTGCTTGCATATTTGACTTACCTAGCGTGTTCTAGTCTATTGATTTAACGGCATTTTACGTTGCTATAGCTATTTTACATTAAGCAAGTGATGCAAATGCGCTAAAATGCTATTTTAGTTACTGCAAGCTAACACATTGAATAACTCAGAAAAAAATTTGCACAAGAATTCGCCTCCACCCGTTGCCATCTTGAATGGGCCAAAAAAGGTATTTATTAAAACCTTTGGATGCCAAATGAATGAATATGACTCATCACGAATGGCCGATATGCTGAGCGCATCAGATGGAATGGTAGAAACCTTAACCCCTGAAGATGCTGATGTGATTTTGCTTAATACCTGTTCAGTTCGTGAAAAGGCGGAAGAAAAAGTATTTAGTCATTTAGGGCGATTTATCCCACTGAAGAAGGCTAACCCAAATTTAGTTATTGCTGTTGGTGGCTGTGTTGCATCGCAAGAAGGCGAAAATATTATTACACGCGCACCTTACGTTGACGTGGTATTTGGTCCACAAACTCTGCACCGCTTGCCACAGATGATCAAAAGCAGTCAAATTAGCGGTCAGTCACAAGTGGATATTAGTTTTCCAGAAATTGAAAAGTTCGACCACTTACCACCGCCACGCGTAGAAGGTGTCAGTGCGTTTTTAAGCATTATGGAAGGATGTAGCAAATATTGCAGCTTCTGTGTGGTGCCTTTTACTCGGGGAGAAGAAGTTTCACGTCCATTTGCTGACATTCTAACCGAAGCTGTTCATCTGGCAGCTCAAGGTGTCAAAGAAATCACCTTGCTTGGGCAAAATGTGAATGCATACCGCGTGGAATATGATGGTGTAGAAGCCGACCTAGCATTATTAATTGAATTAATTGCCGAAATTCCTGAAATAGAACGCATACGGTTTACTACTAGCCACCCAAATGAAATGAATCAACGCTTGATTGATTGCTTTTCTAATACGCCGAAACTGGCTCTGCAACTGCATCTACCAGTTCAAGCTGGTGCCGATCGTATTCTGATGGCGATGAAGCGAAACTACACATCCTTGCAATATAAATCAACGATACGTAAACTAAGGCTAGCTAACCCTAACCTGACTTTTACTTCGGATTTTATTATCGGTTTTCCTGGAGAATCAGAGGCAGAATTTGAAGCCACTATAAAATTAATGCAAGACGTAGGTTTTGATTATAGCTTTAGTTTTTTATATAGCCCCCGACCAGGTACTCCAGCTTCTTATTTGGCAGATGATACTTCACAAGAAATTAAGCTAGCGCGTTTAACTAGACTACAATCCATTAACGATGCTCAAGGCAAGGCGATTAGTAATGCAATGTTAGGATCGGTACAGCGTGTATTAATAGAAAGTACCTCCTGGAAAGATAGCAGTGAACTTGCTGGAAAAACCGACAACAACCGCATTGTCGATATCGCCGGACCGAACAGTCTAATCAATCAATTCGTCAATGTTCGTATTACTGAAGTCAACAATCCACGTCGCTTACGCGGCGAAATCATCAGCAACGAGTTATAGCATCATCATGGAAATCACCTTAAGCCCCGAAGACAACGTACGACTTGCAAATCTGTGCGGAGCCCTTGACGAGAATATTAAACAAATCGAATCTGCGCTTGAAGTGAATATTGCGCGTCGAGGCCCTCAGTTCAAAATCACGGGGGAATTGCAACACACTCGACTAGCTGCACAGTTATTAGAAAATTTTTATGCGCGAGCCAAAAAGCCAATTGATTTAGAAGAAATTCAACTCGGCCTAGTAGAAATTGATAAATTAAAACCAGAAGATGTTGCCAGTTCGATCGCACCAGTACTCATGACACGGCGCACCGAATTTCATGGCCGCACACCCCGTCAGGTTTCTTATCTACAGCAGATTCAGGATTTTGACATCACTTTTGGCATCGGCCCAGCTGGAACTGGTAAAACCTACTTAGCGGTGGCCAGCGCAGTAGATGCTATGGCGCGGGATAGAGTTAAGCGCATCGTGTTGGTGCGTCCAGCGGTCGAGGCTGGTGAACGTTTGGGCTTTTTGCCAGGGGATTTAAACCAAAAAGTCGATCCCTATTTACGCCCCCTATATGATGCACTTTATGATCTGGCTGGTTACGATACGGTGAATAAAATGTTCGAACGAGGCGCGATTGAAGTAGCGCCACTCGCTTATATGCGTGGACGCACGCTAAACCAAAGTTTTATTATTTTAGATGAAGCTCAAAATACAACACCAGAACAAATGAAGATGTTTTTAACCCGTATTGGCTTTGGCACTAAAGCAGTGATTACCGGCGATGTCACCCAGATTGACTTGCAGCGTCATCAGAAAAGCGGATTGATTGAGGCGCAAAAAGTATTGAAAGATATTAAAGGCATAGCTATGACACACTTTCTTGCAGTTGATGTAGTACGCCATCCCCTCGTTCAAAAAATCGTGAACGCCTATGAAGACTACGAGCTTAAAAACCAAGGCAATTAACCATTAGCCTTGCTGGCTTGCGTTAAATGTATAATACAAATTAAGCACCCTGAGGAGTTAGTATGACCCCGAATAAATTTAGCCGTTTAACCCAAGTAAGTCTTGGTGTAGTTGGGCAAGCTGTTCTGATTGTGATTGCTGTCGCCACGATTTTTGCTATTGTTCAGGCTGTTACACACATTTGGTTAGCGAGAGCAATCAGTGTAGGCGATTTATTGTTACTCTTTTTGTACCTCGAAGTTATGTCGATGCTAGACCACTACCTTGGTTCAGGTAACCTACCGGTTCGATATCCACTTTACATTGGTATTATTGCCTTAGCGCGCTACCTAGTGCTCGATATTGCCGACATTGATGCCTTTAGAATGTTTGCACTATCAGGCTCCATTCTTTTAATTGCATTGGCAATTTTGGTGGTACGTTATGGTCATGTGCGCTTCCCATATACGGACTGTCCTTCACAATCTAAATAATGCGAGGAATTAAATAACCAAGCTCCTCTATGGTCATTTAATGCACTTCAATGCCTAAACTGAATCTAACTCTGCAAAAAGCTTGTAACCATTTACAACTTCCTACTGTAAGCCAATTTCGTCAATGGGCAAGAGTGAGCATTCGCGTGGATACTGAAGTCACTCTTCGCATCGTTGACGAAGAAGAAGGCCGAAGTCTTAACCTAGCCTATAGAGGCAAAGATTACGCCACTAATGTACTCACTTTTCCACTTTGTGAAGAGCCACACTTAATCGGCGATATTATCATCTGCGCACCTGTAGTAGCAGCTGAAGCTCTTAGCCAAGGCAAGCCTTTGACAGCACACTTCGCGCATTTAACGGTACACGGAATATTGCATCTCCATGGTTATGACCATGAAACAGAAGCGCAGGCCGAGCTGATGGAGAACTTAGAAACTGCAATTATGATTAAATTAGGGTATGCTAACCCCTATCTCATTACAGAGGGCGCCAATTAATGGCTACCGAGTCGGAAAAACCTAGTTTATTAGAACGTTTAAGTCATTTTTTACTGCGCGAGCCAGAAGATCGGGAGCAACTAGTTGAACTGTTGCATGGAGCTTATGAAAATAATTTAATGGACTCAGACTCCCTCGCGATGATAGAGGGCGTTCTACAAGTGAGTGAAATGCAAGTGCGGGACATCATGATTCCGCGCTCACAAATGGATGTCATTGACATCACTCACCCGCCAGAAACCTTCATACCCCACGTCATAAAAACGGCACACTCGCGCTTTCCAGTCATTGAAGACAATAAAAATGACGTCATCGGCATTTTACTTGCCAAAGATTTATTACGCTATTACGCTGGTGAGGACTTTGATGTACGGGATATGTTGCGCCCTGCCATCTTTATTCCAGAAGCCAAGCGTCTCAATGTATTGCTCAAAGAGTTTCGTAGCAATCGCAATCATATTGCAATTGTGGTTGATGAATATGGGGGTATAGCGGGGATGGTCACTATTGAAGATGTGCTGGAGCAGATTGTCGGCGATATTGAAGATGAATACGATTACGACGAAGATGAAGATAACATCATCCAGAATGCTGATGGTCAGTTCAGAGTAAAAGCGCTGACTGAAATTGTTGATTTCAATGAGATTGTAGGTACTAAATTTAGTGACGAAGAGTTTGCGACTATTGGCGGCTTAGTCGTCAATAAATTTGGTCACTTACCGAAACGCAATGATGAAATCAGCTTCGATGGCTTGCATATCATCGTGTTACGTGCTGACAGTCGGCGTCTGCATAGCATCCTGGTTAAAGTAGTGCATAAAGATAACACCCTAAGCCAATAAAAAACTTTGCTCTCTTTATAGTGGAACTAAATCGCAAGTTGTGCATTCATACATCTGTTATTAATGTTTTTAATTACAACCTATCTCTCGTTACCTTAGGATGGTGCACATGAAATATCTAGTTTTAGTATTGACTTGTATTAGTCAAATAATGTTTGCAAAGTTAGCGTTAGCAGACACGTCTCCCACAGACAACTCTACAATACCGACGATTGAAAAAGACTTTGTCGGCGCCATTAATGGTTTTGATAAAGCTAAAATTGTTGCGCAATTTGGTGAACCAGCTAAAGCCGATGACGTTAAAATAAAAGGTTCCGATAAAATCGTAGCATCTATTTGGCAGTATCACTTTATCAATACCACTGCTGATGGCACCTATTACGAAACGACAGAACTCGATTTTGTCGATGACAAAGTGGTGACAGTGGTATTCATTAATAATGATGGAACCGAAGTTGACAACAACTCAGAAAAATTTGAGATACCTGCGGCTAAACCATACTCCTAAAACAATTAAAGCATTGATGTAGATAAAGGGCCTTTGGCCCTTTTTTCATTGAATCACCCTAACTGAAAGATCTCGCGATCGTTAAAAATCATTTTTAATGATTGCATAAACTTTGCCACTACAAGTTACAATTTGTCCATGCTTCCATTATTCCGTTATCGCGCGTTTAAATATTTAGTATTACTAATACTTGGAGCAATTGGGGTGCTTGGTTTTGCTCCTTTTTATTTCTATCCAGCAAACATACTGTCTTTAATTGGTTTGTTCTATTTTTGGCATCTCAATAGCTCGCCCAAACAAGCGGCTCTCGACGGTTTTATTTATGGACTAGGCCTTTTTGGCGGAGGCATTTACTGGATCTATATCAGCCTCAATGAATTCGGTGGTATGCCTAGCATGGCGGCCGGAGTGCTGACAATAATCCTTTGTGCATTTATGGCTTTGTTTCCAGCGTTAGTTGGTATGCTTAGTGTTTGGGCTTCTGGTGTGAGCTTATTGTCCAAACAAACGCATACCATGCTGCTGACTATTCCCGTTTCATGGGCGCTTACTGACTGGATAAGAGGTTGGATTTTTACTGGCTTTCCTTGGCTTAGCATAGGCTATAGCCAAGTACCCAACAGCCCTCTTGCTGGTTATATGCCAATCATTGGCGTTTACGGTGTTTCTCTGCTTGCTACATTCAGCGCAAGTTTACTTGGATTTTGGTTAGCCAAAAGCTTTATCCATAAGGCAAACTCAAAGCGCTGGCAACGAAATGTCATTCTCTTATTAATGCTTATTTGGTTAACTGGCGGCCTATTGAAATCAGTGGAGTGGACTTCTCCCATTGGCACTCCAATTAAAGTGTCGTTATTACAAGGTAATATTGCGCAGAATTTAAAGTGGCTCCCGGAAGTTGCCGAACAGACGCTAGGTCTTTATTTAAAGATGGCCGAGGCAAGCACAGCGCAATTGATTGTAATGCCAGAAACTGCTTTACCAGTCTTGTCCAGTGACCTGCCTACTGAGCTAATCTCACGCTTAAAAAATCATGCCATAACGAATAAAGGAGAAGTTCTAGTCGGCTTGGTCGAGCTCGAAAACAGTGAATATTTTAATAGCGTACTCAGCCTAGGCACATCACCGACAAACGTTTAT
>Ga0316232_1004458_pt1 | contig 11855 bp, 13 predicted proteins | sample TBHtaG_FD_206006 | JGI IMG/M metagenome (GOLD analysis project Ga0316232, IMG submission 206006) | Freshwater microbial communities from Trout Bog Lake, Wisconsin, USA - TBH18025_13 | ecosystem: Environmental > Aquatic > Freshwater > Lake > Hypolimnion/Profundal zone | place: USA: Wisconsin... | reverse complement strand
TCGTGCAACAATGCTCCTAACTGCAAGTCGCGCATCTTACCCTTTGTCAATTCTAAAGCCTTTCCGAGTTCGGATGCCAAACTACTGACCCGAATCAGATGACCTACCGTGTCATGACCGCGCACGTAAAATATTTTCAGTATTAACCTCACTTCCGGGGGACACCAAAAAGGTGTTTCAAAGAATTCTGTATCGCTTTCGTGCAGACCAAGAAACATTAAATCACACCCTGCCAATAATTGAAATGATATTACATAATATGCAGAAAAGTATCGCCAGGCCACATGAAATAACAATAATGTAACAGTCACTAGGAGAGGCGGCTGGGGCCATGCAGCATACAAGTCTTGTTAAAGAAGCCGTTCCAGGCGAACCTGAAACGGCTTCTTTAACAAGACCACCAGCCAATGCTTTCGTACTCGGCTTGAGTGCTAACAACTCCACCGCCTTCAAAATGCACTACCGCAAAAAAGGCATCAGTATCTTGTCCGATGTGACTGCGGTAAGTTCGTGCTCCGTCTGTCTCGACGACCAGGTCGGTATATTTGATGCCCCGCTCGGTATCTTCCGCATACCGATGATATCTACCGCATAAGTGAGCACCCTTCTTTATTTCTTCCACCAATTCCCTAATATTTCCTGTCACTATCAAGGCCTCCTTTACCAGACATTCGGTGCGCCTTGTATGGCGCCCGCTCTGTTATTGCAGGAAATAGTATCCAGCTTCAAATCACCTCTTTCCACAAGATGCCATTATTCTGAATGTCAGGTTTAACTCTATTGTGATTGTTACGAGAACATCCAAATACTATTCCTGCGAAGAAGTAGTGTGCCCGGAGGGTTCCACAAGGTGGAAAAGACTCGTACGCTTTCTGTGCCAATCGTAGCAGTCGCTACGTTTGCATTAACCGTCTTCAGGCACAGCCTATTTACACGGCAGCTTTGGACTCAAGATAAAAAAGCTATTCTTCAAAAACTCCCACCCGATTCTTGCCATTATTCTTGGCCTGATAAAGTGCGTCGTCTGCTCTTTGAACTAAGTCAAGTTGACCAAAGTTATCTGAAGGTACCATTGATGCTACACCGACACTTATAGTAAGAACAGAACTAACCGAGGAGTGTTCATTCAGTATCCTCATGGCCTCTATTGATGCTCTAATCTCCTCTGCCGCAGTCATCGCGGCATGATTATCACTGTTGGGCAGGATAACAACGAATTCCTCTCCTCCATATTTAGCCACTAAAGCTCCGGGATACACAGCTGCTGCTTCAATTTGTCGAGCCACTAGCCGCAAGCAATCATCACCCGCCAGATGACCGTAATAATCATTAAAACTCTTGAAACAGTCTATGTCTATCATCAAAACCGACATGCTTTTTTGCTCTTGGAGAGAATTCATCCATGTCTTTAATAGTATTTTATCAAAATAGCGCCTGTTGGGTATACTTGTCAATCCATCGAGCGTGTTTAAAAGGCAGAGTTTTTCAATCACAATTTCTAACTGTTCATTCTTTTGGTCAAGTTTTCTTTTTAAAAGGCCAACGAACATTACCATCGCCGGCAGGCAGATTATAATAATGATGAGGCGCTTCAGGTTATCTGGCGAATACGAGAAGAGAGTGTCAGGACTCGAAAGATAAAATAGGGAATAAAAGATAGCAATTAATCCACTGATTGCGCCCGGAATGAACCCACCAAAAAACGTGAAAATGACCGCAAGACTTTCAAACACTACATTGGGATTTGTCACATCGAAACGATACATTATAACAGACCCAGTAACCGTTATGCCAAAGCTAATTAAAGATAGCCATTGGGGGACAAATAACCTTTTAAGCAAGCTAATCCCTCCAGGCATAGTTAATAGCAAGCCTTTATTCGACCAACCAAGTTCTTTCTACTTGATTGTTCAGGGAAGCTTTCTATGTCATTACATAATATGATACAACGTACTATAGGTTCTCATCTGAAGTGGTCATAGTTTAAATAACGCATTTACCCACGTAGCGGTTGTTCTGCGTGGGTCCTAAAAGAGTGCGCTAGTTAACAATCTGCGTTTTATGGCGGTCTCATCGACTCCAACAGCTGTACTAGTCAACGGAAGCGTCGGTATGAGCTTCTACTTTGCTAAACTACATAAGTTGAGAACTTCGTACACATACTAATAAGCGTATTCTATATAGGAGGTGCTCATCTATGCTGTTATGGCGAATACTGCAGCGCATGTCCCCGCTAGGCTGGATAGCCGGAGGTGTTGTGTTAGCCTTATCAGTTCCAGCAGTTCGGAAACGGCTAATGTCAGTTGCTACCACAGCAATCGACAGTGTCATGCCATCGCCAGATAATGTTAAAGTAATGGGAAACAGCGGAAATGGACAGATTAGCACCCTTGAGGATGCCGGGTTGTAGAGGAACCCTGAAACATTGATGGTGAACGGGTAGAAGCTAGGCCGGTACATCATCGCGCTAGAAAAAAACCACGGGGATTTATAATCATCCCGGTGGTTTATACTTTTCAATCTAAATACAAGAAAGGTGCCGAGTATATGTCGCCCCTATATCGGGGTACTATTTTTTTCTGGCACCGGTTACATACTATCGAGTGCTTTATGCCGAGGGAGCCGTGTTGCGGCAAAATATCCATCCGCTGAACAGGTTGCAGAAATAAGTAGACTAGTAACCCAAGCGCAAACTGAGCACTGGCTTGGAGAAGCCTTTTTTATTGCCGTATCAGACCAATTTTGTAGACGTAGCGGAGAACTTCCCGGGCTATAATACGTTTTCCGAGAATATCGCAATGAAGTCCGTCGGTTGCGTATTGTACAGGTAACAGCCCGTGTTCATCCGTAAGTAAAGGGGCTATATCGACAACGTAATTTTGTTTCCGGATAAAGGTATTGATAATCGCTTGCTGCTCCTTCCAACCTTCGGCTGTTTCCTCGACGAAAACTTCGCTAATCTGCGCAGGATTTACCGGCGGAAGGGTTAAAAATATCGGAACAATGCCGTTGGCCTGGCATTTTTCTCTAAGGGTCTCGAGGCCAGCAATAATGTCTTGGGCAGACTCTCCGCCGCGCAGGCTGTTCGAGCCAGCAAGAATAAAGAGGTACTTGGGCTTAAACGGTAAAACGTCATGGTCAAAGCGCTCCACAGTGGTCTCTATGGTATCGCCGCTTTTCCCGAGATTTTTCACTGGAAAGGGTAGGTAAGAAGTATAGTCATAGCGGGAGTCCGACGGGGGATTTGACACCGCGCCCCCGCCGTGGGTGATGCTGTCACCTAAAGCGGCAAACCGGTAAGGTCCGGTAGAAACCGTGAAAGGAACGGCAGAAGAGTAGTTGGCAACCGGATTGTTGTTTTCATCTAAAGCCAGGACCCGCCAATAATAAGTGCCCGGGTCAACATAGGGAAAATAATCGTAGCAGTCGAACTGATACCCGCCCTCAACCATATAGGTGTTCACAATGGAACTTGCAGCGGCAGATGCGCTGGGACTATCCGGCGGCCGTTTTAAAACCTCGACTTTGTATCGGCTCGCCCCGAGGACCGGAATCCACGAATAGGTCGGGTACAAAAGTACTGGCCGGCCGTTATAAGTTGCGGTGGTGTAAGAACGGGTCGGGTTCATGGTGCCTTCCGTAAGACGCCGCGGCTCGCTAAACGGTCCAAGAGGCCTTTTATCAAGGCCGAACGGCCTCACACGGTAGTATAGACGGCGAATCATGTCTCTATCAAACTGCGTGCGGTCAATTTCAACGCCCGGCGCCGCAACCTGCGTCGTATCGTAGGCGACCATCTCGGCTGGAGCCGACACGCGATTATTGCGCATGGGAATAGTTGCGACTTCCACTTCATAGAAAACTACGTTTTCAAGCGGCTGCCACGCTAACAAAATTTTGTCATGCGTCTCGGCTTCCGAAAACAAAGGATGGGCCAAAACCGCAAACAGTATTGCCAAAAAGCAGAACATACGTTTTCGTAGCATTCACATCACCACCGCTGATATAAGCTGCCTTTCTTATACATGGAAAGAAGCACTAAACTGCAATAAATTATCGTTTTTATATGGTTACTCCTGGGGGAAAATATTATGTTGATGTGTACGTTCTGCTAGCAAAGGAGATACTAATTGTGTTTCGAACCTTAGAAAGGCCCGACTAGCCTAACGGGCTGTATCGCGGCTCATTTTAATTTCAGTTATAAAATAAGCTACATTTGTGATTTCACCGACCTCAATTTCCCTGTTACGACGATGCCTGTACAGTAAAATAAATAAAAGAAAAATAAGTGCGGCTATACCAGTAGAAAAGATTAAATATAAGAGCATGTCTACCTCCTCCAACGTAAGTTATAAGAATTTCGATTGGAAAGCCCCTTTCTCCTTCACTTTAATCGGATATGCAGGCTAGAATATGTTGTCAACCTTCTGGGGGTATTTTTTAGCAATATTTACTCTCTGCTAGCGTCTGGAGGTCAAAGTATTGTGCAATTCTCCCCATCATCAATAACGTACACCTTAACGACCAGTGCGGCATCCTGCTGTTAACCGCAACTTGTCCGCTGTGTATGGCTAAAACTACCGCGGTAGCTATGAAACAAAGCCAGCATTCTGCATAATACAGTTTGCTGGCTCTTGTCATTTAAGTATGGCTAAACTCAAGGCTAGTTGGCCCAAATACTACTTTCCATTAATTGCTTTCATTGCATCCGTCGGTTATGTCTTGTCCCCCATAAATTGTAGCTCCCTTAACTAGGACAATCGTTAATCCCTTGGCTTCCGATACCGACTTAACCGCGGCGGTAACTTTGTCATAAATAGGCCCCGCAAGCTCTTGTTGCTTTTGCTGGAGTCCTTGTTGGAGCTGCTGGTATAAAGCCTGTTTATCCTGGTCGTTCATTGTTGCACTTTTAGCATCAAAATCACTCTTCGCTTGCGCAATTGCAGCGTTCATGGTTTCCTGAGCCTTGGCTGAATCAGGATGCTGTGTGACTAGAAGTTGATAGTTCACCACACCGATGGTAGAAGAGGCACTTCCAGCGGCGTAAGTTGTGCCGACATGGGACACGGCAACGCCGAATACTCCAAGAAGAAATAATGCCGCAACCGCGACTGTGACCAGTTTTCCTTGATTTTTAAATTTGAACACTTCTTTACCTTCTTTCTGACCATTTCGACAGTGTTGTAGCCATAATTGTTGCGTTACTCTAAAGGCTTAAGTATAATTTACTTAAAGTTGACTGACCGGTCAACTATTTTAATGTAGCGAATCCCTCTCTCGTCGTCTCTACCGTTCGCCGGAACTTGGGCATTTATGAAGTTGAGGCTTATACAGTTATTTTTAATATTGTAGTCAAAGAACTGGCACACGCAATTACGGTCAAAGAGGTGGCTACCACTGTTGCTCTACACTGAGAATTCTCTTAGCTCCAAAGTAATGGGAAGCCCAATAGATGTTAGATAGGCTCGCAATGGCAACACCTCTACTCGATTGGGCATTAAGAAACCTACCGTCACCTATGTAGATTCCTTCATGCGACGCTCCCGGTTCATACGTTGTAAAGTATACCAAGTCCCCTGGTTGCAGGTCATTGCGGGATACCGATTGTCCCTGAGCAAACTGCATGTCGGCTGTACGAGGCAGACTAATGCCGTATTTTGCAAACACGTACTGGACATATCCAGAACAGTCGAATCCATGGGGGGATGTACCACCGAACACATATGGAACGCCGATAAACTTCATCCCGAAATCGATGATTTGCCGAGCATTCGGTCTCGCGTATCCTCGGCTCGTTTCCGGTTCACGGGCAGCAAGCGCAGTATAAGTCTCATCGCCAACAATGCCATCAGGGGTTAGGTCGCGGCTTCTTTGGAATGCCTTTACAGCTTCAGTGGTGTTTGAACCAAAATCTCCGTCTGTTTCGCCAGCGTACAGGCCGAGTTGAAAGAGCCTTTGTTGTATTTTGACAATCTCCTGCCCATTGTCGCCTTGCTGATAAATAGCCTGTGCCTGCACAAAAGAAGTACCGCCAAAGACGAATAGCGCGACAACAAGAAAAAATAAATACTTCCTCAAAGAAGTTTCTCCTTTTAGCCTCCGAGGTTAGCTGCTGGGTTAGGGATAAGGAAGCTCCCCACTGCCAAAGCAGTTTCACCCCACTAAACGGGTCCCCCGTACCAATGTTGGATTCGGCTGGTAAATAATAAGTTAAACATACCATATTGGCTCCCTAACCCCCTAACTCGAATATGTCGCTTTAGGTCTCATACGAGTAATTTACTCTTGTCCCAATCGTTAAGACAGCGTACCGCATCAAGTTGCACCCTGATGGCTTAATTTGGTATAAAATATGAAAGGGCAATTTCACCGACGACCACGTGGCGGTTACCGGGCTGGGACTCTTCCACCAGTGCGGTCCAGTTTGCGGGACACACGGCGAACTAAAAGAAGAACCCTGGCTGTAGCCAGACTTCTTCAAATGCCAAAACTATTAATAACCGAAAGAAAAATGCCACCAGCGAAAGTGGCCATGGGTAAAGAGTAAAATGTCAGATTACTCCTAGTCTATCCTACTTATTTATTTGCGATACGGTTTCGTTGCATCCCATCGCCACTGCCAGTTCTTGACGTATTCGTCGGCAAGCTGTTGGTTACCATGTAATATCAGGCAGTTTTCAGCGTTGTTGTGCTCTGCCGAATAGGTAAAGTTAAAGGAGCCGGTAATAACGTCAATGCCATCGACTATTATGATTTTGCTGTGTGCGATTTGGAAATCGTAGTCGACATTCATCGGGATACCGATATTAACAAGGGAATCCAGTAGTTGCATTTCTTTTTGCCCGCGCGGATTGTCTTTATCTTCGCCGGTTACATTGCTTTTATCAATGATTATCCGGACGTCCACGCCCCGCTTCTTGGCGCTGATAAGCGCCTGGGTAATTTCTTGCGAAGTATAGCTGTAGGCTTGCATCTGGATACTCCTCTTCGCATTGGCAATTTCATTCGTAATCATGCCAGTCACGCCTCCGGCAGGACTGAAAGCCACATCAATAGTACCAACAGCCGGCATGCTGTGAATCCCCTTTAGACTGTCGGGCATGGCCACCAAAGCATGTGGTACATTTTTATTTTCAGCAGATGATACCTGGCTTCTACTTGTACACCCAGCCACAAAGCCAACTGACAGTGCGACTAAAATGATAACCGTTGTAGTCCCATACTTCCTCAACAATTTTCGCATTGTAATTCCTCCTATGTTAGCCTCAATCCAAATCAAACTCTACGGTAATTTCCAACTCTTCCTTTGCAGGTACAATACGAAAATACGACGCGTGCTCCACAAGCTTCCTGAATGATTTTTGCTGCATTGGTGTTTCTCCGATAATGAAAGGTATCTTAAAAACTACAAGAGCCTTACTATTAAAATTTTCAACTGCAGTCACATTATTTGACACTTGTTTAATCGTTTTGAGAATGCGAATGAAAGTACTCCGTTTCATAACCAGGAACCCCCTAATGCTTGATAGATATCCTTTTAAGTAATTCTAAATTGATGCTATCAATACCTGTTAACCACGAAGATTCTATATCCCCCCCATCTCCTGCCTACATCTTTATCAGCTGCCAAACGCCTATCTCCGAAAACCATTCTAGCTCCGCAATCTTATCGTCGTCGGTGCAAACGCAGTAGAGGCGGCTTGGTCTGCCGGACCATACAGACCGGCCGAATTTCCACCACTTTACCGACTTCACCTTATACTCTTTTTTTAGGTAACGGAAAACCAATGGCTCGACAGTCCCGTCGGCAAGGCATCTAACGATAACCGAAACCGGTTCGTTTAAGGTCTTCACGCCAATCCCCCTCATGCAATGCCTATTATCTCCCGCGCCGTGATACTGAAACCGGCAACTCCTGTTTTTCTCACAGTTCCTTTGACTTGGAGGATACTGCTGCTGTAGACAACTTTAGCAAACTTGGGTTGGATGTCCGGAAAAACCGTCACATCGACCAATCCTTTTTCATCTTGTAGGGTAAGAAATATGATACGCTTGCCGGACCGAGTTGGAGGAGTCTGCCTTGTCACGATAATACCAGCCACCACCACAGCCGCTCCATTGGCCATCCCTTCCACTTGTTCACTGGAAACATGGTTCACGTTAAACACAACAAGGGGATGAAGAGTCAGTGCAAAGCCGAGTACGCCAAGCTCGGTTTTTAACTTTTCACGGGGACAACTGGTATTGATATTAAGCTTTGTGATTGTGCCGACATTAGTGGCCACTGTCTCGCCGAACAAGTCGCAACTGACGGTAGGGCGACAGCTGTGGGGCAAGTAATTGAATCCCAGCCGAATGGTTTCTCCCTCAACTGAGCAAGTTTCCTGGCTATCCAAACTTGGGGGTAATACCTCAATCCCCATTCGTTTGGCCTCCCAGGTAATGACCCACGGCGGGTAGAATCCACAGGGATAGTTGTTTAAAGTGGCACAGAGGAATTCGCGAGGATAATAGGCTTTGAGGTACGCACTTTGATAAGCAATCCAGCCAAAGGATGCAGCGTGAGCCTTGTTAAAACCGTAGGCGGCAAACCCCGCAACTTTGCTATAGACTAATTCCGCAGTCGCTTGGTCGACACCGTTTTTCATACACCCACTAATAAACTGTTCGCGAATCGCCGCCATCTCTTCCGGGGACCGATGTTTTGTCATGGCTCGTCTCAGCAAGTCTGCTTGCCCTAATGAGAAACCCGCCAATAGATGCCCTATCCGCAAGACTTGTTCCTGATACACGATTACTCCATAGGTATCTCGCAGTGCAGGTTCCAGCAAAGGGTGCATGTAGTCGAATGTTTCCCGCCCATGTCTTCGGGCGATAAACGGTGAAATCATCTGACCTTGCATTGGCCCAGGGCGGAAAAGGCTGATATTGGCGATGACGTCTTCAAACCGCGTGGGCTGCAAGCGTCCCAACAACTCTCGCATACCCGGACTCTCAAGCTGAAAAACTCCAATCGTTCTTGCAGACCGCAACAACGCATAGGTTGTTTCATCGTCGTCAGGAATGTTGTCAATGTCACAATGGATTCCTCCCTCACCTAGCGAGCTAACGGTATCTGTAATAATCGACAGCATCTTGAGCCCCAGCAGGTCCATTTTAACTAGGCCCAGCTTTTCTACGTCATCTTTATCGTGCTGACAAATAACGATGCCCTTGGTGGCAAACTGCAGCGGCGTAAAATGGTTTAACGGCCTGTCGGCGACAATCACACCACCATTGTGTATCCCCAGGTGGCGAGGAAAGTCGGCGAATTGCTTAGCGTAGTGGAAAATAGTGCTGTAATAGGGCTTATCTTTAAACTCGCCCTGCAGTTCCGGCAAACTGTCTATTGCGGTTTCAATCTGGTCCGCCCCGCAATAAGGGAGCCGCTTCGATATTTCCGACTGTTGCTCAGTGTTGAGCCCAAATGCTTTAGATATCTCTCGGACTGCACTCCGCGCCCCCATTGTGTTCACGGTGCAGACCATGGCAACCATATCTTTTCCGTATTTTGCGTATATGTAATTAATAACTTCATCCCGTCGGTTGGAGTCGAAGTCGATATCGATATCCGGCATGCCTTTCCGTTCCGGGTTAAGAAATCGTTCGAAAAGTAAATCGTATCGTATCGGGTCGACATTAGTAATACCCAGCGCACAGGAAACCAAAGAGTCTGCAGCGGAACCTCGTCCGGCACAGCGGATTCCGTTCCGCTTCGCGTAGTTGACGATGTCCCAAACGATAATGAAGTAATCGTTGAAGCCCATGGAATCAATTACAGATAGCTCATAGCCCAATCGTTGACCTACTTCATCTTGCGGCTTATCTCCGTATATGCGTTTAACCCCTGCATCGCAAAGTTCCCTTAAATAGGTTTTAGCTGTATACCCATCCGGCAAAGTAATTCGAGGAAAGACAAGCTCGCAAGGAATTTTCACATTACAACGCTCGGCAATAGCAAGAGTATTGCTCAAAGCTTCGGGATAGTCGGCCAAGAACTTATACATGGCCCGGGCAGTTTTAAAGCCGTACTCACCATTCTGAAACGTAAATTGATTAAGCCCATCGACTTTCACATTCTGCCCCATGGAACTTAGAATTTCACGGGACAGATAGTCGCTAGCCTTCAAATAATGCACGTTGTTTGTGGCTACAATCGGAATGCCATACCGACTGGCCACGCTTGCCAGTGTATGTATTTTCTTCGGGTCGTCAGGTAAGCGATGATGCTGTAGCTCAATATAATAGCGGCCACCAAACCTCTCGTGATACCGGCAGGCTACCTCAGCCGCCCTTCCATTCGGTAAAGCCCCTACTAATTCACCGTTATCACAGCCGGACAAAACTAGTAGGTTATGATATTGGGCAATTTCGTTAATCGAACTTGTTCCACTGCCGAGATGCATGTGGCTAATCAGCCTGCATAGCTCACTATATCCCGAGTCATTTTCGGCTAAGAGCGTCAAGTGCCCCGTATCGGTTGTAATCTCAACTCCGATAAGAGGCTTGACTCCTACGTTTAACGCAGCGTAATAAAAACGAACCGCCCCGCAGAGGTTGTTGTGGTCGGTTAGCGCAGCAGCTGGCATCTTACACGCGGCGGCCGCGCTGACTATATCATCAATGGAACAGGTGGAGTCCTTAAAACTGAAATTCGAATGGATATGTAGATGTGTGAATTCGCTGCCCGTCTTTACCACCTCACCCCTCCCCAATCGAACACCAGTTCGTATTTGTTAGTATAAACCATAGACGCGTTGTCGTAAAGGGGTAGGCAGCTTGAATAAATCGAGAAATAAAAAAAGAGCCAGCATGTGACCGGCACTTACAAAAAGCAGCCGTTAAGAGAAGGCAGGGATTAAGTCCTGCCTATTCCTCGGTCGGCTTGTAATTGGCATATATATAGCATTGCAAGCATGGTATCGATACACAATTACACTTAAACACTCCTGGATTTGGGCCCATATACGCACAGCATTCCCCTGCAGTATTAATCGATTTTATGGATTCGTTCTTGAGAATTTGCCGTTCGGTAATTAAAGATAAGAGCTTCGCCTCATATAACCTGTCTTCTTCAGTTTTCTTTCTCCTTTTTGGCATACAGAACCCTCCATTATTTAAGTTTTTACTAAGCCTGTTTTTTGTAGACTAGAATTGCTAAGCCCCAGCGCCTTAAACACGACATCTACTGGGTCTGTACCTCCGTAAGTTTTTTATCACACCTTCAGTCTTCTTAACCGCCGATTAACCTCAGCGATATCAAAGAATTCAGAGTCATAACCTTCTTTTAGCCACCCCATTAATTCAGAGTCGCGCTGGTCAGCTGGTAGCTGTAATTCCTCGACGGTTCCATGTATCCAGGATAAGAACCGCAGTCTTCCGGCGGGCAGGCACGTTGTCCCCCTGTGCAAAGAATGCTCTTGAGCTCCGCGACTCCTGTATTAAGCTTCACGACTTCGATGGTATGTTGCCAGTCGTCGCCAAAATCATAAATATAAGTTATTTTCTGGCCCACAAGGCGTAAAACTTCCGACAGCCTGACTATTCTATTATCCTGAACATCCTCACGCCCGGCCCTACCTCCATCAGGGGTTGGAACCCCGAAACGTGACTTCCCTGCCCGAAACTCGTATAAATGATTGCCCTCCCATCCCATCACTATCTGCAGCACCGTGTGCAAGCGGGCGAGCGTTATTTCCTTTGGGACCTGAAACGCCGCCATATCGGGGGCTTTACATGATTAAGCGTTACTTTGAGTTCATACATTTGCACTTCGCATACTCCTACCCACACCTTGTTACAGGTCTTCACTCCTT
>Ga0316232_1004457_pt1 | contig 11855 bp, 5 predicted proteins | sample TBHtaG_FD_206006 | JGI IMG/M metagenome (GOLD analysis project Ga0316232, IMG submission 206006) | Freshwater microbial communities from Trout Bog Lake, Wisconsin, USA - TBH18025_13 | ecosystem: Environmental > Aquatic > Freshwater > Lake > Hypolimnion/Profundal zone | place: USA: Wisconsin... | reverse complement strand
ATCGCGTTGTTGTTGCGCAAAATTCATCCGATTGTTCCATTAAGAAAAGCTAAACATTCAGCGACCTGTATTTGATCGCTCCCGCTGTAATTAAAAGCACAATTCATGCCATATGCAAAATGTCGGCTAATTAAAATTACAAGTAGATGATTTTATTTAATATATGTATTTTAGGCGGGCGAGCCGAAGGGGGGTCTGCAGTGAATAAGCATGCTGCCAACAACCGCTCTGCTGATTTCTCAACAACACGGCTGCCTGAGAAACAACTATTTATCGGGAGCTGTCGCAATGGAAGCGCCACCGAGCGACTTGATTAATCCGATACTGGCCGCTAGTCTGCGTCCCAGCAATGCCAGACTCGCGCGCTCATTTGTCAGCGCCGTATTTTGCACCGTCACCACGCTCAGATAGTCTATCGTTCCCGCCTGATAACGGTTAATCGTCTGATCAAGTGCGTCACGTGCAAAACGGGTTGCACCGTCTTGTTCTGCGGCTTCCTGCTCCAGCAGGCCGGACGCCGTTAAATTGTCCTCCACCTCCTGAAAAGCCGTCAATACTACGCCCTTGTAAGTCGCAACACCGGCGTCAAAGGTCGCAATAGCGGCCTGCGTCTGTGCGCGTCGCAGGCCGCCGTCGAACACAGACAGGGCCAGTTGAGGCCCCAGCGACCAGGCGCGACTTGGCACAGAGAACAAATTGGCAAATTGTGAACTTTGATAGCTGCCTGAAGCTGCCAGCGTCAATGCCGGAAAATAGGCCGCTTTTGCAACACCGATAGCGGCATTGGCGGCAGCAACACGTCGCTCGGCAGCGGCAATATCGGGACGACGCTCCAGCAATTGCGATGGCACGCCTGCCGGTATTCCGGGTAATTTAATGAGTTGCTCAAACGGCATGGCGGAGAGTGAAAAGGCTGCCGGTTCCTGCCCTGCCAGCACCGCGATGGCATGTTCAAGCTGACTGCGTTGCAAGTGATTATCTATCGATAAGGCACGAGTCGACTTGAATTGTGTTTCGGCCTGGGCTACATCAAAGCGTGCCGCCAGCCCGACAGCATAGCGATTGCGGGTCAGCTTGAGCGAACGTTCATCGACATCGGTCGTATCATTGAATAATTTTTGCTGTGTATCGAGCACGCGCAGCTGAAAGTAGCTCTGTGCCAGCATCGCCTGTACCGACAAAATCGCGGCGGACAGATCAGCAGCACTGGCAGCCAGATTAGCATCCCCCGATTCTGCCGTCCGCCTGACGCGTCCCCACATGTCGACTTCCCAACTCGCGGAAAGGTCAATACTATTACTCTTGATAATGGCACCGTTGCTCGTAAGCCCTGTGTCAAGACTGCGCTGACTGCGAGAGGCGGCAGGACTGGAGGTCAGGCTTGGAAAAAATGCCGCCTGTGCCGATGCCGACAGTGCCTGAGCCTGCCTGAAATGTGCTTCTGCGATATGAATATTTTGATTGGCGGCGGCAGCTTGCTGCTCCAATAAATCCAGACCTGCATCGCCGTACATCGTCCACCAGGCGTTGGCTGGTAGCATATCCTGCGGGCTTGCCCCCTTCCATGCGATATCGCCGGCGGCCTCTTTGTAAGCGGCAGAGGTTGCCATGCCGGGGCGCACATAGTCAGGGCCGACTGCACATCCTGCAGTGAGTACGGAAACAAGTAACAGCGTGAGTTTTACCGGGTGTTTCATATCAGGACTTTCCTAGTGAACTGCGCACCTGTGCGTAGCGACGGGTTATTTTTTCAACAAACAAGCGCAAGCGGTCAAGGTAGAGATAAACAACAGGTGTGGTATACAGTGTAAGTACTTGACTAAAAAGCAACCCGCCTATAATCGAGATGCCCAGCGGCACCCGGATTTCCGCACCGTCACCCACACCGAACACCAGTGGCACTGCACCCAGCATTGCGGCCGAAGTCGTCATCAGTATGGGTCTGAAGCGCTGCAAACAGGCTTGCCGTATCGCCTGCTCGGGTGACAGCTGCTGCTCCCGCTCTATCAGCAGGGCGGCATCTATCATCATGATGGCATTTTTCATGACAATACCGATCAGCAGTATCACGCCTATCATGGCAATAATGGAAAACTGGCTGCCAAAGGCGATGAGGGCTAACAACGCGCCCACACCGGCGGAGGGCAGCGTAGAGAGTATCGTCAGCGGATGCAAAGTGCTCTCATACAGGATACCCAGCACGATATACACTGCCAGCAAAGCCGTAAAAATCAGCCAGGGCTGGCTCTTCATCGATTTCTGGAAGGCTTTTGCCTGACCTGCAAAAGTGCCCCGCATCGAGTCCGGCGGATTCAGGCTGGCAAAGGCCGTCTCTATCGCGCCGGTTGCCTGATTAAGTGCCACATCCGCTGCCAGATTAAAGGATATGGTCGCCGCAGCAAACTGCTCCTGATGATTGATCGCGAGTGGCGCGTTGCCGGTTTGCCAGTGACCGATGGCGGAGAGCGGCACTTTACCATTCGCAGAATTGAGGTAAATTTGCTCTAACGCTTCAGGGCCTTGTTTATATTGCGGCGCTAGGGTCAGCACCACATAATACTGATTGAGCGGCTCATAAATGGTGGAGGCCAGACGCTGACCGAAGGCATCATTAAGTGTCACATCAATCTGCCTTTGCGTAATCCCCAGTCGCGAAGCGGCATCACGATCTATTGCCAGCGTCGTCTGCAAGCCCTTGTCCTGAAAATCGCTGCTGACATCCTTCAATTCGGGCAAGCGCACCAGGGCAGCGAGTACACGCGGCGCAAAGCGCTTTAAATCACTCACATCGTCCGCCAGCAGGGTGTATTGATAGAGCGCAGCGCCGGGTCTTGCCCCCATCGAAAAGTCCTGCTCAGGCATCACTCTCAAGATAGCGCCGGGTACTTTGTCCAGCTTAGGGCGCAAACGGGCGACGATTTCCTGAGCGGTAGCGCCGCGCAGCTCACGAGGTTTAAGCGTTGCATAAAAGGAACCTGTATTGGATTGCCCGCCTCTGGGTCCGCCGGAAAACTCGTAATAAGCATCAATATCCGGATCTTGCGCGACAATTTTACTGAGTTTCTCGATCTTTCCCCGCATCGCCCCAAAGGAAATGTTCTGATCCCCCTGAAAAAAGCCCTGCAGGCGTCCGGTATCCTGTTCAGGAAAAAATCCTTTGGGGATGATGCTGTACAGATAAACATTAATCAAGACGGTCACTGCCAGCAACAGCAGCATGATGACCCCGTGTCGCAGCACCCAGTTGAGCGAGCGCTGATAGCCTTGAAAGGGCAGATCCAGCACACGGCCTAGCCAGACCAGCAGGCGGTGCTGCTTTAATTGAGCGACGGGCCTGAGCAGGCGTGAACACAACATCGGCGTCGCAGTGAGCGACACCAGCAGCGAGATGGCAACGGCAATTGACAGTGTCACTGAAAATTCACGAAAAATACGTCCGATGACGCCGCCCATCATCAGAAGTGGAATAAACACCGCGACTAAAGCCAGACTGATGGCAATCACGGTAAAAGAGACTTCCTTAATGCCGCGAAAGGCGGCCTGCACGGGCGGCATGCCATTCTCGATATGGCGTGTGATGTTTTCCACCACCACAATCGCATCATCCACTACGAAGCCGGTGGCGATAATCAACGCCATCAGCGTGAGATTATTAAGACTGAAGCCGCACAAATAAATCACTGCCAGCGTGCCTGACAACGATACCGGAATGGTAATGGCAGGAATCAGCGTGGCGCGGCCGTTGCGTAAAAAGGCAAACGTCACCAGTATCACCAGCGCGATGGAAATCAGCAGCGTGATGCCGACATCACTCAATGATTTTCGGACTGTAGTACTGCGATCGACCAGCACCTCGACTTCAACCCCCGCTGGAATCAGCGGCTTCATGCGCGGCAACAAGGCTTTGACGGCATCAACAGTGGCGACGACGTTCGCATCAGGCTGGCGCATCACGGACAGGATGACCGCCGGTTTGCCCCGCACCGTGCCTGCATTGCGCACTTCCTGCACCGAATCAATAATCACGGCGACGTCATTGAGTCTGACCGGCGCATTGCCACGCCAGGCAATCACCAGATTCTCGTAGTCACGCGCCTGCTTTGCCTGATCGTTCACTTCGAGCTGCCAGTGATGCTGCCCATCCTGAATGAAGCCTTTAGGCAGATTGACATTCGCGCCGGCAATCGCACTGCGCACTTGTTCTAACGCGACACCGTACTGATTGAGCGCGGCGGGATTAACTTCAATGCGCACCGAACGCAAGGCGCTGCCATTAACATCGACACCGCCCACGCCGTCAACCTGCGCGATACGCTGACCCAGTACGGTAAAGCCCAGGTCATACAATTGAGCCTGAGTATAAATAGCCGAGGTCAATGCGATATGCATGATACGGTTGGGTGAACTTTTGCGATAGGTCGGATTGCTCGGCAACGTGGGCAAAAGACCCGCTGCTGCATTGATCGCCGATTGCACATCGCGCGCAGCACCATCGGAGTCACGCTCCAGCTCGAATTCCATTGAAATTCGCGTCGCACCGCTGCTGCTGGTTGAGGTCAGCTCGTTAATACCGGCAATCGCACCCAGCGAGCGTTCCAGCGGCATCGCCACGGAGGAAGCCATGGTTTCCGGACTGGCACCGGGTTGTTTGGCATTCACTTCGATCACCGGCATGTCCACCTGAGGCAGTGCTGCCATTGGCAGCAAATGAAACGCGACCAGACCCGGCAGGGCAATTGCCAGTGTCAGCAAAGTAGTCGCGACCGGGCGCTGTATGAAAATCGACAGCCAGTTCATGCCACAACACGCACAAACTGACCGCGCCAGGCAGCAAAGCGGCGTTGCAGATTATCGAAAGCTAAATAAATCACCGGTGTGGTAAACAAGGTCAGCAACTGGCTGAGCAGCAAGCCGCCTACCATGGCGATACCCAGCGGCTGACGCAATTCGGAACCCGGTCCGGCACCGAATAACAGCGGCACCGCGCTCAGCAGGGCGGCCAAAGTGGTCATCAAGATCGGCCTGAAACGCAATAAACAGGCCTGATAAATCGCATCGCGCGGTGACAAGCCCTGCTCTCGTTCAGCTTCCAGCGCGAAGTCAATAATCATGATGGCGTTCTTTTGCACAATGCCGATCAGCAGAATAATGCCGATGATCGCGATCACGCTCAAGTCGCGGCCTGTTACCATCAGCGCCAGCAACGCACCGACCCCGGCAGAAGGCAAGGTTGAGAGGATGGTCAGCGGATGGATATAGCTTTCATATAACACGCCCAGTACGATATACATGGTGGCTAATGCCGCGAGTATCAGGAATAATTCGTTGCTCAGGGCATCGCGAAACGCCATGGCAGCGCCTTCGAAACGCGTGATGATGCTCGCCGGCATATTCAACGCACTCGCCTCCTTCTCAATCGCCGCGACGGCATCCCCCAAGGCATAACCCGGTGCCGGATTGAATGAAATACTGGCCGAGGGCAGCTGCTCTTCGCGATTAACCAGTAAGGGGGCGGTAGTTCCCGTGAATTTCGCAATACTGCTCAACGGAATCTGTTTACCTGTCGAGGAGGTAACATAAATCGTGTCGAGCGCAGCCAGTCCCGCATTGGACTGAGGTTTTGCTTCGAGCACCACGCGATACTGATTGGTCTGGGTAAAAATAGTTGAGACGATGCGCTGGCCAAAAGCGCTGTACAGGGCATCATCGACTGCGGCCAGGCTCACCCCCATGCGTCCCGCATTATCCCTATCCACCAGAATAGCCGCGCGCAAACCGCCGTTTTGCTGATTGCCCGCAACATCCGTCAGTTGCCGTAAGCTTGCCAGGCGTTCTACCAGTTTTGGCAGCCATTGTTGCAAAACAGCGTCATCGGTGCTTTGTAGCAGATACTGGAACTGTGTCCGGCTGACGCGATTCTCCAGCGTCAAATCCTGCACAGGTTGCAGATGCAGACGAATACCATTGATACTGCCCGTCGCCGCTTGCAAACGCCGGATGATTTCCGTCGCGCTCTCATGGCGCTCCCCCCAGGGTTTGAGATTAATCAACAAGCGGCCGCTGTTCAAGGTGGTATTGATGCCGTCCACCCCGACGATAGACGATAAACTCTTTACCGCTTTATCTTGCAGTATGACGGCGGCCAGAGCCTGCTGACGCCCCGCCACCACTGCAAAGGAGGCTGATTGCGGTGCCTCGCTGATCCCCTGAATCACACCGGTGTCCTGCAACGGAAAAAATCCCTTGGGTATCCACCAGGCCAGAACGATGGTTAGCACCAGAGTCAGCGCAGCGACTAGCAAGGTCACGCGCCGGTGATCCAGTACCCACACCAGTAATATCCCGTAACGGCGGATAATGCCGGTCAGGAATGTGCCTTCGGCGGAATCTGAATGCGCGCCTTTTTTCGCCTTGAGCAATCTGGCGCACAGCATGGGGGTCAAGGTGAGTGAGACCAGGGCGGAAATCAGGATGGCGACCGCCAGGGTGATGGCAAATTCGCGGAACAATCGGCCTACCACGTCGCCCATGAACAGCAGCGGGATCAGCACGGCAATCAGCGAAAAGGTCAACGAAATAATGGTAAAACCGATCTGTTTTGAGCCGTTTAAGGCCGCCTGCATCGGACTCTCGCCGTCTTCAATATGCCGGGCAATATTTTCAATCATGACGATGGCATCATCCACCACGAAGCCGGTTGCAATGGTCAAGGCCATCAGTGTCAGGTTATTGACTGAGAAACCGGCCAGATACATCACGCCGAACGTGCCGACCAGCGACAGCGGCACGGCTAAACTGGGAATCAGTGTTGCCGATGCCGTGCGCAGGAACAGGAAAATGACCATCACCACCAGCGCTACCGCCAGCATCAGTTCAAACTGCACATCTTCAACGGAGCTGCGTATGGTCGTGGTGCGGTCGGTCAACTCAGTCACTTCCACATCCGCCGGCAAAGTGGTCTTGATTTGCGGTAGCAGTTCACGGATGCGATCCACCACAGCGATGACGTTGGCACCCGGCTGGCGCTGAATACTGACCAGAATGGCACGTTTTTGATTCGCCCAGGCAGACAGGTAAGCGTCCTCTTCGGCCTCGTTAACCTCTGCGACATCGCCCAGACGCACCGGCGCATTTTTATTGCTGATGATCAGGTCGCGATAACCCTGCGCCGATTTGAGCTGGCTGTTGGTCTCCAGCTCATAAGATAATTGCGGCCCGTCGATATTGCCTTTGGCCTGATTGGAATTGGCAGCCGCAATTGCCGCGCGTATCTGGTCGAAGCCGATGCCAAAGGAGGCCAGTGCAGATGGATCAGCCTCGATACGCACCGCCGGACGCTGCCCGCCACTGACGCTGACCATGCCGACACCTGACACCTGACCCAGTTTTTGCGCAATGCGCGTATCCACCAGATCGCGCAATTGCGGCAAGGGCATGATATCCGCGCTGAACGCGAAGGTCAGTATCGGTGCGTCAGCGGGATTAACCTTGTTATAGATAGGCGGGTTGGGCAGATCGGGCGGCAAAAATCCAGCCGCCGCATTAATAGCAGCCTGTACTGATTGTTCAGCCACGTCCAGACTGTTCTTCAAGCTGAACTGCAAGGTAATGACCGAGGCTCCCCCTGAACTGCTCGATGACATGTGCGCCAATCCTGACATGGAACCGAACTGGCGCTCCAGTGGCGAGGCAACCGTCATGGCCATGACTTCAGCGCTGGCACCCGGATACAGCGTCACGACCTGAATTACCGGAAAATCCACCTGCGGCAGCGCCGACTTGGGTAACAGTTTGTAGGCCAGTATCCCGGATAACAGAATAGCCAGCATCAGCAGCGCGGTGGCTATCGGCCGCAAAATAAAAACACGTGAAGGATTCATGATTATGAAGGTCTGTGCGAATGTTCAGGCTGGTTCTTATTTCCTGCCGTAGCTTCGGCGGATTTAGCGCGTTTTTTACCTTCCCCTTTGTCACCGCTGGAAATGATAATGCGCGCGCCTTCGCGCAAGCGATCAACGCCGCTGATGACCACCTGATCGCCGGCTTTGAGGCCGTGTTCAATCGCAATTAAATCGCCATCCGATGCACCCGGCGTCACCTGTCGTACCATGACTTTTTTATCCTTGCCGTCTTCCGCAACCACATACACAAAGGCACCGGCGCTGCCAAGCTGAATGGCGGCCTTGGGGGCTGTCACGACATCGTGCAGCGTATCGCTTAGCAGATGAATATTAACGAACTGATTTGGAAACAAACTGGCATCATGGTTGATAAATTGCGCCTTGAGCTTGATCGTGCCGGACGTGGCATCAATCTGGTTGTCAACGCTGAGCAACACCCCTTTGGCCAGCAATACGGTATTGCCTCTATCCCACGCCTCGACCGGCAGGCCGTGACCCGATTGGCCGGCCTGCTGCTGCCGCTTGATGATATTGGCGACGCGCGCTTCAGAGAGGGTAAAAACGACCTGAATAGGATAGATCGCGGTGACCACGGCCAGCGTATCGGCGGTGGTGATATTGTTACCTACATCAATCTGGCGTAAACCGATGCGCCCTGTAATGGCCGAACGGATGCGGGTAAATTCCAGCTGTAATTTCGCATTTGCGACCAGGCCCTGATCCGTTAAAACCGTGCCCTGATACTGTTGCACCAGGGCGGATTGCGCGTCAACCTGCTGAGCGGCGATCGAGTCCTGCGTTTGCAGCGTGCGAAAGCGTTCCAGATCCAGCAGGGCGTTTTTGAGCAGTGCCTGATTATGTAAAGCCTGCCCCTGCGCTTGCGTGAGTTGCGCCTGGTAGCTGCGCGGATCAATTTCAGCCAGCACTTCACCTGCGCGCACCAGCTGTCCTTCTTTGAACAGCACGCGTTGCAACTGACCGTTGACCTGACTGCGCAAGGTGAGCATGGAAGAAGGAATTGCCGTGCCGATGGCGGTTTGCACGATGCGCAGATCGGAAATTTTAATTTTGCCCGTCAGTACCGGCACAGCACGTCCGCCATCCGCTCGCCGCCCCGAATCCGGCTTGTTCAAGGCCGCCTGGGCGGGCACGGCACCGGCAACAAGCCAGTACCATCCCCCGCCTGATAACAGCAGCGCGATGACCAGACTACTTAACACTTTTTTATTTCGTATCACATTCATAATTTCAACATTTTTAAATTTGTAATTCAGGCGATGTCAGCGTACAGGCTGTTAAGCAGGGTCCGGCTGCGAGTCAATGTATCCGGAGCGTTGCCGTCAAAATGCAATTTTTATACCAACTTGCCGATGCGATTTGCCGCTGGCAAGAAAAACATAAATAAGCATCTGATATCTATTGAAAATATTTAACCATACAGATGACTGGCAAATAATTTTTTCAAGGCGACGGATCTTGCGACGATGAACACTGCTGATTAATCAGCATAGCGCTGACCCGATTGCAGCAGCGAGCCGGCACTCATCCCCTGCTCCGGCCTTGACCAATCACTGGCTCAATTTTTGCTTAATCAAAATTCTATTAACAGAATCTGGAGATCCTCCGTGCAATTAAAACGTCCCGCAAGACACACAACCATTTTGCTGAGAAAAGCAATTTTTGTTCTGGCAACCTTGAGTTTTGCTGCGAGCGCACAGGCTGTGCCCGGCGTCTATCCGACCGGAACGACCCGTTATGACCCGGCCCGGGCGTTCAACTCACTGGTGATATTCACAGGCGGTGACAATATCGCCCGCCTGATTGATCTGAATGGCAATTCAATACACCAATGGCAGGACGCGGCCAGCTTCAGCACGCTAATAGATCCCGCCTTGAATCAGGGTCGTCGTGGTCATGTATTTGTCACGCTCAGTACTATTGACGGAAAAGGTACTGATCTTGTGCCGGGACAAGTGAATCGAAAAGTTAGCCAATCTATAGGGGAGCTGGACTGGGAGGGGCGCGTGGTATGGAGCTTTGGTGACAAGGCGCCGGGAGGGGCCGCCCAGCAGCATCACGACTGGGCCAGACTAGCGAATGGCAATACTCTGGTTCTTGCCAATCTGGTGCATGCTGTAGCGGGTTTCAAACAAAAGCTGATCTTTGACGATGTCATTTATGAAGTGAATGCTGCAGGCGAGGTGGTCTGGCGATGGACAGCTTCCGAACATCTCGACGAGTTCGGATTTACCCCGGAGGAACTCAAGCTGGTGCGCGAGACCGACAACTCTGATTTCCTGCATATCAACAATCTCAAGGTTGTCGGCGCTAATCACTGGTTTAACTCGGGCGATCAGCGCTTTAATCCTGATAATTTGCTGATCCACTCGCGCAGCGCAAATTTTATTGTGATTATCGACAAAAAAACCGGCCATATTGCCTGGAATCTGGGGCCGCACTATCCGGCCTTAGCCAGCGGAATCAAGGCGAGAACGGTACCGCGTCCGGTTGATCAGATCAGCGGCCAGCACGATGCGCAGATCATTCCCGAAGGACTGCCCGGAGCTGGCAATTTATTGGTGTTCGATAATCAGGGTGAAGCAGGCTTCCCGCCGGTTGCACTCTCCTTTACCGGTGGCTCCCGCGTGCTTGAGATTAACCCTGTCAAAAAGGAAATAGTCTGGCAGTATACAGGAGAAGATTCAGGCGCTCCGGGCTGGTCATTCCAGAGCACCCACATCAGCGCTGCCAGACGCTTGCCCAATGGCAACACCTTTATTGATGAAGGTCAGAAAGGGCGTTTATTCCAGGTGACGCCCGACGGTGAAATCGTCTGGGAATATATCAATCCGTATGTACGCATCAGCACTGATCCGCTTAACGGTCGAAAAAGTGTCAACAATCAGCTCTATCGTGCTCAACCTGTACCTTACGAATGGCTGCCTGCCGGCACAGAACATACGGAAATTCCGGTGATTCCACCGGAGTTGAGCCAGTTCCATATACAGGCGGATCTCGCCTCACCCTAGCAGCCTGTCGAACTTGTTTCGCCGCGCGACCCGCGCATCAACTGCAAGGCGCGAATCGCGGACAATGGATCAGCATGATTTGCAAAATTAGTGTTTTTGCAGAAAAACCCGAAGGGATGGGTTGATTTTGACGTAGTGCGGCGTCGCCTGACCGCCCTATTTTAATAGCAGAAAAGCATTTCAGCGGACAAGAAAAAAACTATTGGTAGCCGACGAGATATTTTAGTCGCAGGAAACATAGATTGATGTGAACGCTGATGAAACTACCCAATTTTGATGATGACGATAAAACAGTCATATCATCATAGGTCAATTTTTACCAAGAACATCGTTCTTGCAATCTCAGTGATGTGATTTGAACTGCGGTTTTAAGGTTAAAGCTAAACATCAGCCCGTCAAATTAGCTGACCACATTCAGCAGGAAGAACGCACTTTTCATCGGGAAGTACAGATTTCTTAACGGGAAGGACACGTTTCCCGTTGTGAAGGATACGCTTCTCGCTGGAAGCACACGGTTTTCGCTGAAAGCACACAGTTTTCGCCAGAAACACACGCTTCCCGCTGGATACTCACGTTTTTCGCTAGAAGCACACGTTTTTCGCTGAATGCACACGGTTTTCGTCGGGAAGCACACGGTTTTCGCCAGAAACACACGTTTCCCGTCGTACAAGATGCGTTTCCCGACGTACAGAATACGCCTCCAAACGTACAGAATACGACTTCAAACGTACAGAATACGACTCCAAACGTACAGGATGCGACTCCAAACGTACAGGATGCGACTTCAAACGTACAGAGTACGACTCCAAACGTACAGAGTACGACTCCAAACGTACAGGATGCGACTTCAAACGTACAGGATACGACTTCAAACGTACAGGATACGACTTCAAACGTACAGGATGCGACTTCAAACGTACAGAGT
>Ga0316232_1004451_pt1 | contig 11864 bp, 7 predicted proteins | sample TBHtaG_FD_206006 | JGI IMG/M metagenome (GOLD analysis project Ga0316232, IMG submission 206006) | Freshwater microbial communities from Trout Bog Lake, Wisconsin, USA - TBH18025_13 | ecosystem: Environmental > Aquatic > Freshwater > Lake > Hypolimnion/Profundal zone | place: USA: Wisconsin... | reverse complement strand
TTGTACCCGGCGCGGCGGGGTGAAGATCTTGCGCACCTGGGTCGGCGAACCTGTCAGCCCCAGTCGCTCGGCTTTGACGGTGAGATCGGCGGCTGTCCATACCGGTATTTCGGCCCGGTTGGCTTTCATGGTGCCCTTTACGGTAGGATAGCGCGGCTCGTAGTTCAGGGTCTTGATAATCGTGACCACAGCCGGCAGCTTGACTTCGATGACTTCATAGCCTTCTTCATGCTCACGCTCGATGGTGGCAAGAGAGTCGGTGACTTCGATCTTCGAGGCGTAGGTGACCTGGGCGATCCCCAGATGTTCTGCCGTTTCCGGTCCCACCTGGGCGGTGTCGCCGTCGATGGCCTGCTTGCCGTACAGGATGATGTCATAGGCTCCCAGCTTGCGGATCGCCGCCGCCAGGGTATAGCTGGTGGCCAGGGTGTCGGAGCCGCCGAAAGCCCGGTCACTGATCAGGATGGCGGCGTCAGCCCCCATGGCCAGGCATTCTTTGAGAGCGTCCTTGGCCTGGGGTGGTCCCATGGACAGGACGGTGACTTTGCCGCCGTAGGCTTCTTTGAGCTGCAGCGCCGCTTCTATGGCGTTTTTGTCAAAAGGGTTGACAATGCTCGGCACTCCCTGGCGGATAAGGGTGTTGGTTACCGGGTCGATTTTTACTTCAGTGGTGTCAGGCACCTGCTTGACACAGACGATGATTTCCATCTTGTGAGCCTCCTATTTCATTGGTGACAAAACGCGTCCTTAGCGCAGGATTGCGCCGGAGATGACCATACGCTGCACCTGGTTGGTTCCTTCGTAAATCTGGGTGATCTTGGCGTCGCGCATCAGGCGCTCAACCGGGTATTCCCGGCTGTAGCCGTAGCCGCCGAAGATCTGCACAGCATCAGTGGTAATCGCCATCGCTGCATCTGAGGCGTACATCTTGGCCATGGCCGCTTCCTTGGAGTAGGGCAGGCCGGCCTGTTTCAGGTAGGCGGCGCGGTAGGTTAGCAGCCTGGCGGCGTCAAGCCTTGTGGCCATGTCGGCCAGCATGAAGCCAATGGCCTGGTTGGCGGCGATGGGCTTGCCGAACTGGACCCGCTCCTTGGAATACTTGATGGCGGCCTCCAGCGCTGCCCCGGCGAGACCGAGGGCCTGGGCGGCAATACCGATCCGGCCGCCGTCCAGAGTGGTCATGGCGATCTTGAAGCCTTCGCCTTCTTTGCCCAGCATGTTGGCAACAGGCACTTTGACGTCCTGGAAAACCAGTTCCATGGTCTGGGAGGAGCGAATGCCCATTTTGTGTTCTTTCTTGCCAAAGGTGAAGCCAGGCATGCCTTTTTCCATGATGAAGGCGGTGATGCCTTTCATGCCTTTGCTCTTGTCGGTCATGGCGAATACGACATAGGTGTCGGCTTCACCACCGTTGGTAATAAAGATTTTGCTGCCGGTTATGGCATAATGGTCGCCGCTGAGCACCGCTACCGTCTGCTGAGAAGCGGCGTCGGTTCCGGCGTTAGGCTCGGTGAGGGCGAAGGCGCCCATTTTGCCGCCTTCAACCAGGGGCACAAGGTATTTTTGTTTCTGTTCTTCGGTGCCGTAGGCGAAGATCGGCCAGGCGCACAGGGATACAGTGGCCGAAAGGCTGACATTGAGGCCGCTGTCGCCCTTGCCGATCTCTTCCAGCACGGTGATGTAGCTTATGTAGTCCCCACCGGCGCCGCCGTACTGTTCAGGGAAACAGATTCCGGTGAAGCCCATGTCCACCATTTCGTCGTACAATTCCCGGGAGAATTCTTCTTTCTCGTCCCGTTCGGCAGCCCCTGGCGCCAACTTCTTCTCAGCGAATTCCTTCGCCATCTTCTGCATCATTTTCTGTTCTTCAGTGAATTGAAAATCCATTTGTATTGCCTCCCATAGTATATATTTTGTCTGCCACGTTCGGCAGAAAAGACAACGTAATCATGCTCCAGACTCTTAGATTCGTTCGATAATTGTGGCGACACCCTGGCCGCCGCCGATGCATAGGGTCGCCAGACCACGCTTGGCGCCGCGCGCTTCCAGGGCGTGAAGCAGTGTGATCAGGATCCGGGCGCCACTGGCGCCGATAGGATGTCCCAGCGCGATCGCACCGCCGTTGACGTTGACTTTGTCCTTCGAAAAACCGAGTTCTTTGCCCACCGCCAAGAACTGGGCGGCAAACGCTTCATTGGCTTCGATCAGGTCGATGTCGTCCATGGTTAAGCCGGCTTTAGCCAGAGCCTTCCGGGTCGCCGGCACCGGTCCCATACCCATGAGGGCCGGGTCAACGCCGCCGGAGCCATAGCCAATGATCCGGGCCAGGGGTTTGATTCCCAGGGCTTTAGCCTTGTCGGCGCTCATGACAACCAGAACTGCCGCACCGTCGTTGAGGCCTGATGCGTTTCCTGCTGTTACGGTGCCGTCTTTTTTAAAGGCCGGCCGCAGACCACAAAGCGACTCGCCGTTGGTTCCAGGCTTGGGATACTCGTCAGTGTCAAAAACGGTATCACCTTTTCTGCCTTTGATGGTAACAGGGACAATTTCCTTCTTAAACGCTCCGCTGGCGATGGCTTTGAGCGCTTTGTCCTGGGATTCGAAAGCCAGATTATCCTGCGCTTCCCGGGTAATGCCGTATTTGGCGGCCACGTTTTCAGCGGTAATACCCATATGGTAGTCGTTGAAGGCGCACCACAGACCATCCTGGATCATGACATCAATAACCTTGCTGTGCCCCATGCGATAACCCCAGCGGGCTTTACTCTCCAGAAGGTAAGGAGCGTTGGTCATGCTTTCCATACCGCCGGCCAGCACGATATCGGCGTCACCGGATATGATAGCCTGGGTCGCGAGATTGACGGCCTTGAGGCCTGAACCGCATACTTTGTTGATGGTGTAGGATGGAATCTCCACCGGCAGTCCGGCTTTGACCGCAGCCTGACGGGCGGGGTTCTGGCCGAGACCGGCTTGCAGGACATTGCCCAGAATAATCTCGTCCACCGACTCCCCCTTCACACCGGCGCGATCAAGGGCTGCATTCAGCACAATTGCGCCCATTTCGGTGGCCGACAGCGAGGCCAGGGATCCATTGAAATTCCCGATGGCGGTCCGCGCTGCACTAACGATGACAACTTCTCTCATTATATCATCCTCCTATTTCTATTGGAAGTAATTGCTAACTTATTTCCCGCTCTTTGGCAACATGGCCATAAGCCCCATAGGCTCGTCGCGGAAGATGCGCTCATCCATGATTTTGAGGTCTTTTGCGATGATGGGTTCAAAGTCCATCAGCGCCAGTACGTCTTTGGCCAGGTCGACTCCCGGGGCGATTTCGGTGAGCATCATGCCCTCAGGCGTCAGGACGAAGACAGCCCGCTCGGTGATATACATGACCGGCTGGTTGACCTTTTGGGCATACTTGCCGCTGAAGGTGATCTGCTCAACATGGTCGAGGAATTTCTTCGCCCGGCCTTCTTTGACGATGGTCAGCTTGCCGCCTTCCACCTTGACTTCCAGCCCGCCGGCAGTGAAGGTTCCACAGTAGATAACCTCTTTGGCGTTCTGGGTGATATTGATAAAACCGCCGCAGCCGGCTACCCGGCCCTTGAATTTGCTGACATTGATATTGCCGTGCTTGTCGGTCTCCGCCAGGCCGAGATAGGCCAGATCCAGCCCGCCGCCGTCGTAGAAGTCGAACTGATATTGCTGGTCAAGAATGGCCTCGGCGTTGCTGGAGGCCCCGAAACTCAGTCCCCCTGCCGGAACCCCGCCTACCGGACCGGCCTCAACGGTGAGAGTCATGATATTACCAACGCCCTCTTCATTGGCGACCATCGCCACACCTTCCGGCATGCCAATACCGAGGTTAACCTTGGCGTCAGGGATAAGCTGCATGGCCGCCCGGCGGGAAATCACCTTGCGCTCATCCAGAGCCATCGCCTTGATGGCGGACAGCGGCACCCGGGTCTCCCCTGAATAGGCCGGGTTGTACTGCTCAGCAAAGGTTTGCATATGCTTGTCCGGCTCGGCCACAACGACATAGTCGACAATAATTCCGGGAATTTTGACACTCTTGGGGTTTAAGGTGCCGTTTTCAACAATCCGCTCGACCTGCACGATGACAATGCCGCCGGAGTTTTTGGCCGCCTGAGCGATAGACAGAATCTCCAGCGAGACAGCCTCCCGCTCAATACTGATATTGCCTTTCTCGTCGGCCGACGTGCCGCGCACCAGAGCCACATCCAGCGGAGCGGGCTTGTACCACATCCACTCCTCGCCGCCGAGAGTGATGACTTCCACGATGTCTTCCTTGGTAATGGCGCTGATCTTGCCGCCTTCGACCCGGGGATCGACGAAGGTGTTCAGTCCGACCTTGGTGATGACGCCAGGCTTGTGGCCGGCAATGCTGCGGAACCAGTGGGTCAGAGTCCCCTGCGGCAGATTGTAGGCTTCGATTTTGCCCTCCACCGCCAGCTTGCCCAGTTTCGGAGCCAGGTTCCAGTGGCCTCCGATTACCCTTTTTACCAGGCCTTCGTGGCCGAGATGGTTTAGGCCCCGCTCCTTACCGTCCCCTTGTCCGGCACAGTACATCAGTGTGAGATTGTGTGGAGCGCCTTCACTGAGGAATCGCTCTTCCAGCGCCGCGGTTAGTGCTTCTGGATGGCCGTTACCGACAAACCCGCTGGTTGCAATAGTAGCGCCATCTTTAATAAGTTTGACTGCTTCTATGGCGGAAATAAATTTGGCCATAAATGATTCACACTCCCATGAAATATTATTAACATATCTTCTATATGCAATTATCATGCCAATATGTCGCACAGGATAAGGCTGAAGGCCAGTTCGGACAATCCCGTTCCTGCCATTTACCGTATCCATTCGCCTGTGTATTTATACTCGGCCTTCCAGGGCACTCGCCTTTCCGGGAAAGTTCAAATTATTTCTTTCCAAAACAAGAAGAAGAGCCCTTGTCTGGGCTTTAGTCGACTATAACCTGTATATGTTTTTGCACACAATGTGTCCTTTTTCTTATACAGTCAACAAAAAACCTGTTCCTTCCTGATAGCTCTTTGGTTGTTCACCTTTTGGCCCTGAGATGGTATAATAATCGGAGAAAGCATTCTGCCCCGAGGGGCAAGAGGGAGCCAGCATCCTCATTCGCTGCTGAAAAGGCTTCTGAGGAGGTAGGTATCGATGAATTTCGCCAAACGCTGGCGCAAATATATCCTGTTCCTGACGCTGCTGGTCTTCCTGGCGGTGGAAATCCCAATCATCGCCGCCGGGATGCTGTCAGAACCAGTGCCGTCAGATGTCATCATCGTCCTTGGCGCTAAGCTCATCGGACATGAACCCAGCACCATGCTGCGCCTTCGCCTGGACGAAGCCGCCAAGCTCTTTCGACAGGGCTACGCACCGACGATCATCGTCAGCGGTGCCCAGGGAAAAGACGAAGCCATGACCGAGGCCTCGGCCATGCGGGATTATCTCGTCTCCCAGGGACTTCCCTCTGAGCGGATTATTACCGAAGATGCATCTTTCAACACCTATCAGAATCTTGTCAACTCCCGGGCCATTATGCAGGAAAAGGGGCTGAATAGGGCCATCATTGTCTCCAGCGCTTCCCACATCCGTCGCTCGCTGGCATTGGCCAAGCAGCTGGAAATGGACGTCAGCGGCGCCCCTGCACCAATGGCCGAGAACCTTTATCTCACAACCAAGCAATACCTGCGTGAAGGGGCGGCGATGGTGTTCTTCGCCGTAGCCGGCCGCTAGAGGATGTCTATTTAACCCACTTTGACAGCGTCCTTGCCGAGAATCTTTTCCAAGGCCCGCAGGGCATCCGGCGTCGGGTTCAGCCAAAACTCGGGATCGGTCTTCACCACCCGCTGGTTGTCGACGAAATGCATATACACAGTTATGGAACCATGGTATTTTGCAAATACTTCTTTTAAGCTGGTAAAAATCTGAGGTGTTTCCTGATGATTGTGGAGCTTGAGCCGCACCTCACTCGCTGCATCCAAAGCGATGATGTCGTCGGCGATAACCTTCACAGTTTCATCGCTGATATTCAGCCGTCCCGACACAGCCAGCGGAGTGTCGATAAGCAGCAAACGGCTGGTCTTGTCAAAAATACGCGGAAAGACCACAACTTCCGCCTGCCCGGTGAAGTCTTCCAGACCGACGAAGCACATCATGCCTCCGCTTTTCGTGGTGATGCGCTTGGCGCTGCCGACCAGCCCGGCGATCTTTACCTGCTGGCCGTCGCTGAATCCCCCCTCGCTCAGTTGCCCGACCGGGGTGAATTGCTTCAGTCTTTCCCTGAATTGATCCAACGGATGACCGGTGACGTAAAAGCCGGTTATTTCTTTTTCCATGGCCAGCAGTTGTTCCCGCGGCAGCTCATCAAGGTTGGGCGGCGATATTTCGTCCGCGTCACCACAGGTTTCGTCGCAAAACAGGCCAATCTGGCCGTTGGCCAGGTCACGTTGGCGGCAAGCCGCCACTTCCACCGCCTGTTCCAGCACCGCCAACAGCTGCGAGCGCCGCCAGCCAACCGAGTCAAAGGCACCGCATTTAATCAGACTCTCAAGCACCCGCTTGTTGACAAGCCGCATATCCACCCGCGAGCAAAAATCCACCAGCGAAGTGAACCGTCCGCCATCTCTCCGCACTGCGGCAATATTGCCGATGGCATTTTCGCCGACATTTTTCACTCCCGACAACCCGAAACGGATGGCTGGGCCGTCGACAATGAATCCGGCCGAGCTGGCATTGATATCCGGCGGGAGCACCGCCAGACCCATCCGGCGGCATTCCTCAATATAAAACGTGATCTTGTCACTTGTTCCCATAACGCTGGTCAGCAGCGCCGCCATAAATTCCTGCGGGAAGTTGGCTTTCAGGTAGGCGGTCTGGTAGGCGACCAACGCGTAAGCGGCGCTGTGGGATTTATTGAACCCATAGTCGGCGAAGTGGGCCATCAGGTTAAAAATTTCGGTTGCCAGCTTGGGGTCGATGCCCCGGGCTGCGGCTCCCTGCATAAAGGTTTCCCGCTGGGCGTCCAGGACATCGGCCTTTTTTTTGCCCATGGCCCGCCGCAAGAGGTCGGCTTGCCCCAAGGTGAATCCCGCCAGTTTGGAGGCGACCTCCATGACCTGTTCCTGATACAAAATGACCCCGAAGGTAGGTTTGAGTATCGACTCCAGCAGCGGATGGAGATAGACCGTTTTTTTGCGGCCATGACGGCCGCTGATGAAATCGGCGACCATGCCGCTGCCCAGCGGACCGGGCCGGTACAGGGCGACAAGCGGGATGAGATCCTCGAACCGCTCGGGTTTAAGTTCTTTCACCAGATTGGTCATGCCGCTGGACTCCATCTGGAATACCCCGGCCGTCTCCCCGGCGCTCAGCATGGCGCAGGCTTTGGGGTCTTCCAGTTCAATGGAGTCGATATCAACTTCCAGTCCACGGTTTTCCCTGATGAGCGTCAGGGTGTCGCCAATCACCGTCAACGTCCGAAGACCCAGAAGATCCATTTTCAGCAGGCCGATATCCTCGATACGGTCTTTGTCGTATTGGGTGGTGATAAAACCCTCCGACGAGTTTTGCAGCGGCACATAGTGGGTCAGCGGCTCTTTACCGATGACCACCCCGGCGGCGTGGGTCGACGCGTGACGCGGCAAGCCCTCAACGCTCATGGCCAGATCAAGGAGGCGTTTCACTTCCGGTTCGCTTTGATATAGATTACCCAGTTCAGTGCTGGTCTCCAGGGCCCGTTTCAGGGTGATGCCCAGTTCATTGGGCACCAGCTTGGCAATACGGTCAACATCGCCGTAAGGCATATTCAGCGTCCGGCCGACATCGCGGATGGCGGCTTTTGCAGCCATGGTCCCGAAGGTGATGATCTGGGCCACCCGGTCAGCGCCATAGCGCTGTACGACATATTCTATGATCTTGCCGCGACGTTCGTAACAAAAGTCAATATCAATATCAGGCATGGTGACCCGTTCGGGATTCAGGAACCGCTCAAACAACAGTCCGTACTTGAGGGGATCGATGTTGGTGATCCCGAGCAGATACGACACAATGCTGCCGGCGGCCGAGCCGCGGCCCGGGCCCACCGGGATGCCCTGTTCGCGGGCGTATTTGACAAAATCCCAGACAATGAGAAAATAGCCGGAGTAACCCATTTCCTCGATGACCCGAAGCTCATATTCGAGGCGTCCGAAGGCTTCCGGATCCTGGTCCGGGTAGCGCTGGGGCATCTTTTCGCGACAGAGATTCTTCAAATATTTGTCCGGAGACAGGCCGGACGGAATGGGGAATTCAGGCAGATGGAGTTTGCCGAAATCTATAGTGACATTGCAGCGCTCGGCGATGCGGCAGGTGTTGCTGATGGCCTCAGGACAATCAGCAAACAGCGCGGCCATCTCATCAGCGGTTTTCAGGTAAAACTCACTGTTGGGAAACCGCATCCGGCCGGTGTCATCCACCGTTTTGCCTGTCTGGATACATAGAAGCACGTCGTGACTTTCCGAGTCCTGACGGTCAATATAATGAATGTCATTGGTGGCCGCCAGCCCTATACCCAGCTCGCCGGCCATTTTTACCAGCAGCGGATTGACGGTTTCTTGCTCCGGCAGGCTGTGGTTCTGCATTTCAAGAAAGAAATTGTCTTTGCCGAAGATTTCGTTGTATTCCCCGGCCAGTTGCTTCGCTCCGGCGATATCGCCTCTGAGAAGCAGCTGGGGGATTTCTCCGGCCAGACATGCACTGAGGCAGATCAGACCCTCGCTGTACTGGCGGAGCAGTTCCTTGTCCACTCGGGGTTTATAGTAGAAACCTTCGAGATGGGCCCTGGATACAAGCTCGATGAGGTTGCGGTAGCCCTGATCGGTTTCCGCAAGCAGCAGCAGGTGGTAATAAGCCTCCCCCTCGACAGTGGTCCTTTCGCTCCGGGCCCGTGGCGCAATGTACACCTCACAGCCGATGATCGGTTTTATACCCTGTTTTTTGGCCTGTTTATAAAAGTCGATGACCCCGCACATCGAGCCATGGTCGGTAATGGCCACCGCCGGCATACCCTGTTCTTTGGCCCGCCGCACCAGACTTTCAATCCGGCTGGCGCCGTCAAGCAGGCTGAATTCGGTGTGGTTATGTAAGTGGACAAATTGTCCACCATCAGTTTTTTTCGGCTTAGAATTTGACATTGTTGATTGTCCTGCCTTCCTGCTTTTCACGCGGTAGGTAAGTTATTTTATATGTACAGAATTTCTTGCAAGACCTGCCAAATCCCTTTATCTTTTTCTGCCGATAAGAACAAAGTCGCCCCGGTTTCGCCAGGGAGCGTTAATAAACCAAAAGACACTACCGACGGTAGTGTCTCAGTGTGTCGACAAACCTCAGGCTGTTCAAAAAGGTCGAGCAACGCAGATTGGCCTTTTTCAACAGTCTGCTATAGCGCGAGGATCCGGGCCAATTCATACTGGGAGGTGTCGATGCTCCGCTTGGTGGCGAAAGCTTCGGCATAGGGAACTGTAGTGATGTCCCCTTTCTGCCAGGCTATCAGGCAATTCAACTCGTTGGCGAGAATGCAGTCAATGGCTTTGCCGCCCATGCGGCTGCCGATAATATTATCGGTGGCCGTGGGGCTGCCGCCGCGCTGGATGTAGCCCAAAACAGTGACATGGGTGGAATACCCGGTCTGGGCGGCGATTTGGGAGGCGACATCATAGCCTTTACCGGCTCCCTCGGCGACGATGACGATACTGGACTGCTTGCCGCGCTGATGACCCTGTCGGAGGATAAAACATACTTCTTCAATAGGCATCGGCACTTCTGGCAGCAAAATGACCTCCGCGCCGCCCGCCAGCCCGGCTGCCAGCGCCAGTTGGCCTGAATGCCGCCCCATGACTTCGATAATGGCCACCCGTTCATGGGAAGCTGCGGTATCGCGGATTTTGCTGGTGGCATCCAGGATGCTGTTCAGGGCGGTGTCAAAGCCAAGGGTATATTCGGTACCGGCCATGTCATTGTCAATGGTCCCGGGAATAACAATGGTGCTCACGCCCGCCTGGGCCAGCTTTTGCGCCCCGGCCATCGACCCGTCGCCACCGATTACGATCACAGCCTCCAGCTTATTCTTTTCAATCTGCCTCAGGGCGGCGGAAAATCCTTCCTCAGTCTTAAACGCTTCACTTCTGGCGGTTTTGAGGATGGTTCCACCCTGATTGATAATTCCACCTACCGAGGTCAGCTGCATCGGCAGGAAGTCTCCATTAATCAAGCCTTGATAGCCTCTAAGTACCCCCAAAACCTCGAGCCCGTGGTAGAGCCCTTTACGGGTAACGGCTCGGATCACGGAGTTCATTCCCGGGGCGTCTCCGCCACTTGTCAGTATCGCGAATTTTTCCATCGACATCGCTGCTTATCTCCTCCTATTCCTGCTTGGAATTGGTCTGTATCTGATGGCAATGCCACTAAAATGCTATTTCGACACAAAATGGAAACCACCCTGCCGTCGATAGTATTTTTGCTCAGAATATTCTTATCTGGCGGTAATTTCGCGAATCCTGGGGCCCAGCCGGACAGGCTGAACGAAACAGCTGACTGGTTTTTGGATAGTCTATAGTTGCAGGCTAAATAACACATATTGCGATTTTTTTCACCAGGCGGCAAAGGTTTTCTTGGCAACATGTGGAACTGATATTTGTCAAACTGTTTGAAAGGGTGTTTATCTTTGCGTCATATCGGTATTTTGCAACTGACCCAGCATCTTGATGACGCTGTGCAGGGTTTTAAGGCCGGGCTCACCGCCTGCGGCCTGACAGCGACATTCGAATACCTCTGCGCCGATGGCAACGCCGCCCTGCTGGACAGCCTGGCCCTCAGCCTGGAAAGCCGGGGAGTTGACCTGATTTTCGCCTGTTCCACTCCGGCGGCGAAAGCGGCCAAGGCTCTCACGGGTGACATCCCGGTGGTATTCACCCCTGTTTTCGATCCTGTCGGCGCCGGGCTGGTAGCGGCGCTGGACAAGCCCGGCGGAAAAGTTACCGGAATGGCAGGAATGGTGGCCGCCCCCGCCAAGCTGGCGTTCATCCGGCAACTTCTGCCTGAGGCGAAAGCCGTCGCCGTGCTTTATCATTGCGCCGACCCCAATTCTTTACTGGAAGTCAGTCATTTTACGACCGCGGCGGAAGGTCTGTATCATGTCATCCCCTTGCCGGTGGATCAGCCGCAGGACCTGTCGCTCCTGGGGGAGCGGCTGACTGTCCCCATTGACGCGCTGTTCCTGCCGATCGGTAAAATAATCGAAGAAAATTTTGCCACCATTGCTTATTATGCCGATCTTGCGGCAATACCAATCATCGCCTCCAGTGGCGCTAACATCCAGGCCGGAGCGCTGGGAGGGCTGGTGGCTGATCACTATAAGCTCGGCTGGGCCTGCGCCGCTCAGGCGGTGAATATTCTTGACGGAGCCGATCCGGATTCGATACCCGTGGGCTCTGTCGACAAGCCCGATATCCTGCTGAACAACTTTGCGGCCCATAATCTGGGCATCGAGTTCCCCTCCGCTTTGGCGGTCACCGCCAAAGAAATCTTTGAATAAAATAGGAGATGAAGTTCTTGTTGCTGTCTCGCCAATCTGTCGAACTGCTGGCACCTGCCGGCACCTGGGACTCCCTGGAGGCCGCCGTGGCTGCAGGGGCCGACGCCGTATATCTTGGCGGCAAACGCTTCAATATGCGGCTGCACCGCAGTGATGCTAATTTTGATGATGAAAAGTTGGCCAGGGCCTGCGAGTACGCCCACGCGCACGGTGTAAAGCTTTACATCACAGTGAACAACCTTGTCAGTGAACG
>Ga0316232_1004450_pt1 | contig 11865 bp, 13 predicted proteins | sample TBHtaG_FD_206006 | JGI IMG/M metagenome (GOLD analysis project Ga0316232, IMG submission 206006) | Freshwater microbial communities from Trout Bog Lake, Wisconsin, USA - TBH18025_13 | ecosystem: Environmental > Aquatic > Freshwater > Lake > Hypolimnion/Profundal zone | place: USA: Wisconsin... | reverse complement strand
CGGGCGCCGGAGCGGCAAGGCCGCAAGTCCGCATCCGGTCCGCGGAGGGTGGAGATGACCGGCTGGTTTTGGGGCGGATTGCCCTTACACGTGCACGGCCTGATGGCGGCCAGTGGCCTATTGCGCATGGCGGCCATTGCCCTGCTGCCATTCGTCCCTGTCCTTTTGCCCGCCCAGCCCTGGACCGCCAACCTGATCATGTCCGCCTTCCTTTCTGGAGACCTGCTGGGAGGGCTCTTCCTGGGGTACTGGGCGGACCGCTCCGCGCGGCGTCTGGGGTGCATGATCTCTGGAGGCCTGATCCTTTTGGCGGGCACTCTATTCCTCTTGTTCGAGATCACCCGTCCATGGCTGGTGGCAAGCTTGGCGTTCCTGGTTGGCTTCGGGGTCCTCGGAACGGGTATTCTGGTGCTCGCCTGGATGACCCGGATCACCCCGGAACCATCCAGGAAGGCCTTGTTCCAGTACCAGTTCTGGGCGGCCAACGTGATCTCGGTGTTGGGTTTCGGCCTGGGCTGGGCGATTCTGCGCTGGATGGACGTGCGCTGCCTTTGCGTCGTGAACTTGCTGGTTATTGCCTTTGCCTACTCCATCCTGCTCTTTTACGAACTGAAGGGAGGGTTTGCTCCCCCCAAAGACCCCAGCCTCAGCAGTGGCCTGGTCCGGGCCCTTCGGACCCTCAGTCCCTGGTTGTGGGCCCTGGCCGGGGTCCGTTTCCTCCTGGCCATGGCCCATCAGCAATTGCGTACGACCCTGCCGTACTACCTCGGGGTCTATGATTCCGATCCTGGCACGGTGTACGCCGTTTCCATTTTCCTGAACCTTCTGGTCAGCATCGTCCTTCAGCGACCTATAGAGCATGCCGCGGAGCGTTCCGAGCGCTTGCGCACGGCCTTCCTGTGCTGCTTGCCCATGGGCATGGCGATACTCTCGCTGCCCAGAGCCTGGGCCCTTTATCTGGCAATAACGCTCTATTCTCTGGGGGAGGTTGTGGCTTTCCCTCTGTGCCAGCACCTTGCCGAGCGAACGATTCCAGAGCAGGCCAAGGGCACTTGCTTCGGCGTGCTTAACCTGACTCGGATCGGATTCGTGCTGGGGGGGCCGGCGGGGGCCCTAATAAGCACCAGGGCCTCCCACGTCTGGGTCTTTCTGCTGTTCGGGCTGTGCCTGGGGCTGGCCGTCCACCTGGTCCGGCTTCACCTCAAGGCTGTGATGTACTCAGGCTGACCATTTAAGGCACGGGTACCCAATTACTGATTTATTTGCATTCACCTGTTCAGCGATTTCCGTCAATCTTGCCCGGAGCCACGCAGACTGAGCCGTAAAGCGGGGAACTGGTTTAGCTGGATTTCGGCCACTTCTTGAATTGGGACGTTTGCCTTAGTTTCGCCTAATACGATATCCGTATCAGCCTGAATTTGGCGATCTGCTCCGCCTGATGAGAGGCCGTCACCGACAGGGGAGAAATCATCGGATTGCGCACAGGGTCAGTCATTGTATAGGGGGGCCCATCTTTAGAGTGGGATTGGTTACGTTGGCGGTACTTCAGCCCGGTGAGGCGCAGCCCTGCCATCATTGAACCTTCTGGGGGAGGGACTCCATGGATCTCGGTCTCACCGGCAAGGTCGTGCTCATCACCGGCGGCTCCAAGGGCATCGGCCTCGCCTGCGCCGGTGCGTTCGCGGCGGAAGGCGCCCGGGTCGCCATCTGCTCCCGCGACCAGGCCAATCTCGACCGGGCCCTGGCGGACCTGCCCCAGGCCTTCGGCTTCGCGGCGGACCTGGTCGACCCGCAGGCGGCCGCGGCGCTGGTGCAGGCGGTGGAAAACCGGGTGGGGCCGGTGGATGTCCTGGTCAACAGCGCCGGCGCTGCCCGGCAGATGCCGCCGGATGAACTGACGCCCCAGGCCTGGCGCACGGCCATGGACGCGAAATATTTCACCACGATCAACGTCCTGGATCCGCTGGTCAAGCGCATGGCCGCCCGGGGGCACGGGGTCATCGTCAACATCATCGGCGTCGGCGGCAAGGTCGCTTCGCCGGCGCACCTCGCGGGCGGGGCGGCGAACGCGGCGCTCATGCTGGTGACGGCCGGGGTGGCCACGGCCTATGCGGCGCGCGGGATCCGGGTGGTGGGGGTCAGCCCCGGCATGACCGAGACGGACCGGGTGGCAGGGCGCATCCAGGCCGATGCCCGGATCCACGGCATCAGCCTGGAGGAGGCCCGCGCCCGGGCCGTGGCGCGCATTCCCATGGGCCGCATGGCCGCGCCGGAGGAGATCGCCCGGGCGGTCGTCTTCCTGGCTTCCGGCCAGGCGAGCTACATCAACGGGGCCACCCTCACCATGGATGGCGCCCAGAACGGGGTTGTTTTATAGGGGAACCCCAGGCCGGTTGCCGGCACTCAACGGGTGTCGGGATTGATATGACTGGGGATGGGAATGCACCACCTATGCAGCGGGGACATGGGCCGGCTGGCCTGGGCAGCGGCTGAGCTGCCGGGTGAAGCGCTGGTCTGGCGGGATTCCCCGGCCATGGGCCCCTGGAGCCCCGATCCGGAACGCCGGGCCGGGCTGCGGGCCCAGTTCTGGGGGTTGACCGGGGATTCGGCGGTCCGGGAGGAGGAGACGGTCCTGGGCACCCTGCAGGGGGCCGGTAGCGCCATCCTGTGGTTCAGCGCCGAACCCTGGGACCAGCTGGCGCAGCTCTGGGTGGTGGCGCGCCTGATCCGGGAGCGGCCTTCCATGTATCTGGAACTGGCCCAGCTCAGGGATGGCGGGAGCCAGGTGCCGCCCGCCGCCATGGCAAGGGCCTTCGCTGCGCGCTCGCCGCTGGCGCCGGAGGACCGGGAACTGGCGCTGCGGCTATGGGACCGGTTCGAGGCCGAGGATTGGCCGGCCCTGTGGAAATGGCTGCACAAGACCGGCGATGTGGATTCCCTGCCCTTCCTGCCCCGGGCCCTGGCCCGGGTGCTGGAGGATCGGCCGCCCCATGTTCCGGGCCGCACCGAGCGGCAGGTGCGGGAGCTCCAGGTGGCGGGGGTGGCCGATCTCGCCGGGATGATGAAGGCGCTGGCGGCGCTGGAAGCCCCATACGGGTTGGCGTGGTACGGGGACCTCGTGGTGAAGAAGCTCATGGAAACGCGGAGCTAGGCCCGCCGCAGCGCATTGGTTTCCATGTTCTTGTTGACGGTGATGATGACCACGGAAAGCACGATGATCGCGGTCGCCCAGACCGACCGGGCCGTCAGTTGCTCGCCGGCCAGCAGCCAGCCGAGGAACACAGCGACGATGGGATTGACGAAGGCATAGGTGGAAACCCAGGTGGGGTCGGCGTTCTTCAGCAGCCAGATGTAGGCGTTGTAGGCGACGATCGAGCCGAACAGGACCAGGTAGCCCATGCCGAACAGGGACCGGGCGGAGACCTGGGCCGGATGGAACCGGGACCACTCGCCGCCAAGGCCGGAGCCGAGTACCATGAGCGCGCCGCCCACCAGCATCTGCATGCCCACCGCGAGCAGGGGCGAGCCCGGCAGCCTGGCCCGGCGCGAGTACATGGACCCCAGGGACCAGAACAGGGAGGCGACCAGCAGCGCCGCGACGCCGGTCAGGCTGATCCGGCCGATGCCCGAGGACGGCAGCACCAGGATGGCGATGCCGGCGAAACCGAGCGCCACCGCTGCGCAGACGATGGCGTTGGGGCGCGGGGTATCCTTGGCGAACAGTCCGAGCAGGATCATCCACAGGGGCACCGTGGCGATCAGCAGGGCGGCGATGCTCGAAGACACCATCTGCTCCGCCCAGGAGACGATGCCGTTGCCGCCGAGCAGCAGGAGGGCGCCGACGATGCCCGCGTCGATCCAGTGCTCTTTCTTCGGCTTGGCCGCTCCCCGCATCCGGGCATACAGGTAGACCGCTATGCCGGCGATCAGGAACCGGGTGCCGGCCATGAGGAACGGCGGGATGGTCTGGACCGCGAAGCGGATGCCCAGGTAGGTCCCGCCCCAGAACAGGTACACGATCAGCAGGGCCCCGAGGCTGTACAGACGTTTGTTCATGAACATCTCCAGTTCCAGGATCACTGATCGGCACCGGCCTGGCGACCCGGTTCTTGCGCGTGAAGATTTATGTTTGGTTCCCGGTACCAGGGAGTCTGTCTAAGCCGGAAGAAAAGGCCTGGGTCTACAGCGCCGCCAGCACCCGGCGCAGCACGGCGTCCAGCACGGCCGGGTCCACCGGCTTGCCGAGCCGCGCCAGGACCGCTTCCTTGACCTTGCGCAGGGTTTCCTCGTCCGTGGTCCCGGGCGTCGCCGCGGGAGCCGGGGCCGGCAGCTCCGGCGCGGCGCCGGCGGATTCGACGTAGGGGATCACCCGTACGCCGGCCTTGCGCAGCAGTTCCAGGGCGGCGTGGGTGACGGTGACCGTGGGGTGCACCACCAGGGTCGCGCCGGCGCCGGCCAGCAGTTCGGGCACATCCACGGCGGTGAAGATCAGCCGCTGGCCCTTGGGCGCCTGCAGCACCCGGCGCGGGCCCGACGGGGCCAGGGGCGGGGCGGCGGCGCAGGCCTGGAGCAGGTCGGGCTGGCGGGTCTTGAGGAAGTCCATGGCGGCGGGGGTGAAGCGCGTGCCGGGCGGGAAGCCCGGGATCTGGCCCCGGCCGTTCTGCCATGCCTGGCGCAACTCTTCTTCGGTGATGACCATTAGCGTCCCTCGACACCGTCCAGCGATTCGATGGCATTGACCGCCGCGTCGCGCGCCTGCATGATCTCCGATTCGGTGCCGGACAGCCACATGCGGCCGAAGCGGCCCAGGCCGGAGATGTGCACGATCTCGATGGAGGCGCCCTTCTCGGCCTCGTTGGCGGCGAAGTTGATGTAGGCCGCAGGGGCGACCTCCAGCACCAGCATGGTCTGCCCCGGAACCAGCATGGAGCCGCGCCGGAACCGGTTGATCAGCTGGGCCTGGTAGGGATCGACGTTGGTGATGACCTGCACCGAGGCGATGTTCGGCTTGATCCGTTGCTCCGGCTTCAGGTCCAGCCGGTCCAGCACGATCCGGCCCGCCTCCAGCACCTCCGCCTGGGAGCGGGAGTGCACTTCGAACATGCCGAATTCCCGCTCCACCACCTGGGCGCCGGGGTGCGCCTCGGTGGCCTTGACGGCGATGTCCACCAGGCGGAACACCTCGTTGCCCGGGGACACTTCGATGTAGAGCGCGGCCATGCCCGCGGTGGGCAGGTCGCCCTGGGTGATGGAGCCGACGAACGCCGCGTACTGCGGCTGCATCCGGTCAAGGTACGAATAAACGCGAAGCTGGAACGACTCGCCCATGGGGCCCGTCTCCTCTGGTTTTCAGCGTTCCCGGATCAGCCCCGGCCGCCGATGGACCCCTTGGTGTTCTGGGGGATGATCAGTTCGACTTTGGAATCGGGGCGGGGAATCACGTGCACGGAGACCAGTTCGCCGACCCGCTTGGCGGCGGCGGCGCCGGCGTCGGTGGCGGATTTCACGGCGCCGACGTCGCCCCGGATCATGACGGTGACGTAGCCGCCGCCGACATATTCGGAGCCGATCAGGGTCACGTTGGCGGCCTTGACCATGGCGTCGGCGGCCTCGATGGCGCCCACCAGGCCTTTGGTCTCGACCATTCCCAGGGCGATCAGTGCGGGATCATTCACCTGAACCTCCATCTTCAGCTTGATTATGGGTCATTGTGCCTATCTAACCTGCAAATCCGCAAGGACGCGCTGCACGATCCGCTCGATCAGGTCGGGCGGCGCCGCGGGCCGCGCCGCAGCCGCGCTCCGGCCTCCGGGGGCCATCGCCGCCGGGGGCGGGGGGCGCAACTCGTAGGCGAGGGTCTTCACCGTGAACAGGTGCTTCACGCCGATGTTGTCGCCGGTGATGGCGCCGCCCACCCCGCCGGGGCCCAGGGTCATGCTCGGGCTCATTCCCGTGGTGCAACCGGTGCCGCCCAGGGAGGCCATGGTGTTCACCACGATCCGGTGCACCGGCTTTTCCAGGGCGAAGGCCATCACCACGTCCTCGTCCCGGGCGTGCAGGGCCAGGGAATGGCCTTCGCCGCCGAAGTTGATGAGGTTCATGCAGACGGTGCAGCCCTCCTGCCAGCCGTCCGCTTCGTACCAGCCCAGCACCGTGGTCAGCTTCTCCCGGGAGAGCGGCTCCCCGGGCCCGACCTCGCGCAACCGCGCCACCAGGATGCGGGCCGAATCCGGCGCCGTGAATCCGGCCATGCGCGCCAGCACCTGGGGCGACTTGCCGACCGTGGCCGCGTTCATCCCCCCGTCCGGACGGAACAGGGTGCGGCGCAGCAGGTCGGCCTCGGCTTCCGACACGAAATGGGCGCCCTCGGCGGCCATGCACTGGGCGAAGGCGGCGGCCACCGGGCGGTCGACGATGGCGGCCTGCTCGGTGGCGCAGATCACCGAGAAGTCGAACGCCTTGCTGGCGACCAGATAGCGCGCCGCCTGGGCCAGGTCGGCGCTGCGGTCGACGTAGCAGGGCACGTTGCCGGGGCCCACCCCATAGGCCGGCTTGCCCACCGAGTGGGCCGCCCGCACCATGGGCGTGCCGCCGGTGGCCAGGATCAGCGCCACCGCCGGGTGCCGGATCAGCTCATTGGTGCCCGGCAGGCTGCACTGGGTCATGCAGCTGATCAGCCCCCGGGGGGCGCCGGCGCGCTCCGCGGCCTCGGCCATCACCGCGGCGGCCGCGTGGGTGCAGCGGGCCGCCGCCGGGTGCGGCGAGATGACGATGGCGTCCCGGGCCTTCACCGCGATCATGGCCTTGAAGAAGGCGGTGGAGGTGGGGTTGGTCGAGGGGATCAGGGCGGCGACCACGCCCATGGGCAGGGCCACGTGGAACAGGCGCCGCGCCTCGTCGCGGTCGATCACTCCCACGGTCTTGATGTCGCGGATGCTGTCCCACAGGATGCTCGAGCAGAGCTGGTTCTTCAGGGTCTTGTGCTCCATGACGCCGTAGCCGGTCTCCTCCACCGCCAGGGCCGCAAGGCTCGCGGCGGCGGCGGCGCCGGCTTCGGCCATGGCGGCGCAGACCCGGTCGACCTCCTCCTGGCTGGCCCGGCCCCACCACTCCTGGGCGGACTTCGCGGCCAGCGCCAGGGTCCGGGCTTCCTGGATGGAAATCAGGTCCTGATCGAATTCCGACATGGTCTGCCTCCGGATCTCAGTATAGGAACGGGCGCTGGGCGACCTCCAGGACCGCCGCCTGGAAGGCCTGGGCCGCAGCTTCGCAGGCGGATTGCTCGCCCGTGAGGATGGCGCCCATGAAGTTGGTTTCCGAGGGCGGCGCGGTGTAGTGCGCGATGCGCACCGCGGCGGACTTGAGCGCCGCATCCAGGGCGTAGCAGCCCTCCAGCGGCGGGGCCACCAGGTAGGCCACCGGCGACCCCAGCGGCAGGCCGGTGAGCTGGGCCAGGTAGCTGCCGATCTGGGCGATGACGTGGGGGAAGAAGGCCGTCCCGCCCCGTTCGTCGGCGGAGTACCACAGGGCCCGCTCGGTCAGGTAGCGCAGGGCGGCGTCCATCCCCGAGCTGACCTCGGCCGGGTCGGGCCCGGCCAGCATGGCGATGATCTCGCCGGACAGGGCGCCGGAGGCGTGCCGGGCGCCGGCGTAGAAGGACCGGGCGAACACCACCTCCACGTCGGCCATCTTGGTGGCCTCGTCGATGGCCACGTAGGTGGCGTCGTCGTTGTCGGCGGTGAGCAGGCCCAGGCTGCGCTGGCCGGGACGCAGGCCCAGGGTCCGGGCGTAGCCGGGGTCGACCTGGGGGATCAGGCGCATGGCCAGCGCCTTGGCCGGGAGCGGTTCCAGGATGCCCATCACGCCTCCATCAACTTCAGCTTCACGCCGGAAGCCTGCGCCTTCAACATCTTCTGGGCCAGGCGCAGGGCGTAGGCGCCGGCCTCCAGCGGATTGGCGCCGCCGCCGTCGAAGATGTTGCAGATGACGTCCCGCTCGGCGTCGGTGTGCCCTGGCTGGGGCCGGTAGGCCATATAGGCGCTCATGGAATCCGCCCGGCCCAGGCCGGGCCGCTCGCCGATCAGCAGGATCAGCACCCCCGGCTGGAGCAGCTCGCCGATATCGTTCATCACCCCGACCCGGCAGTGCTGGATGAAGAAGGGGGTGCCCAGGGTCAGCCCCGCGGTCTTGCAGCCGGCCTGCAGCACCGGCAGGATCTTGCCCAGGTTGACCTCGATGGCCTGGGCCGACAGGCCGTCGCCGACGCAGATCTGCACATCGGGGCCCTTGACGCAGCGCTCGGCGACCACCTTGCGGGCGTCGTCGCTGAGCCGGCGGCCCAGGTCCGGGCGCAGCAGGTACTGCTCCCTGCCGCCTTCGATCCGGCTGCGCACCGAGAACAGGCCCAGGTCCTCGAGCAGCCTGGGATTCACGTCCCGGGCCAGGGCGTCCTTGGTGACGGCCAGGTCGGCCAGGAACAGCTGCAGGGCGCGGGTGCGCAGGCACGGGCCGGCGCGGCCGACGCCGATCCGGGAGGTGGTGACCTCCATGAGCGCGGCCAGGCCCTCGGCGTCCAACGGCTTCCGGACCCCGGGCCGGACGCGGGCCGCGGGCGTGGTCGGATCGTCCAGGTCGATGGCCAGGTCCATTCCGGCCGCCGCGGGCCCCGACGGTGGCGGCAGCGTCGGCCGCGCCGGAGGCGCCGGGAGTGGGCCCGGAGGCGGCGGGAGCAAGCCCGGAGCCGCGGCCTGGAGCTCCCTGACCACGGCCTGGATCACTGCCTCGAGACGATCGGATTCCATGTCGGGCCTCACCGGGAAAGGAAGAAGCTCGGGTCGCCGGCCTTGGCGGTCAGCCGCCCGTCGCGCATCAGGCCCAGGGACTCCAGCCACAGCTCGAATTCGGGCGCCGGGCGCAGGCGCAGCATCTGCCTCAGGGTGGCGATGTCGTGGAAGGAGGTGGACTGGTAGCTGAGCATGGCGTCGTCGGCCATGGGCACGCCCATGAAGAAGTTGCAGCCGGCGGCGGCCAGCAGCACCGCCAGGTTCTCCGAGGCGTTCTGCTCGGTGCGGGCGTGGTTGGTGTAGCAGACGTCGCAGCCCATGGACAGGCCGGTGAGCTTGCCCATGAAGTGGTCCTCCAGCCCGGCCCGGTGGATCTGCTCGGTGTCGTACAGGTACTCCGGGCCGATGAAGCCGACCACGGTGTTCACCAGCATCGGCGAATAGCGCCTGGCCAGCCCGTAGTTGCGCGCCTCCAGGGTGAGCTGGTCCCAGCCGTTGTGCGCCCCCGCCGAAAGCGCCGAGCCCTGTCCGGTCTCGAAGTACATGAAGTCGGGCCCCTGCGGGTAGCAGTGCTTGCGGGCCAGGCGGTAGGCCTCGTCCAGCATGCCCACCGAGATGCCGAAGGATTCGTTGCCCTTCTGCGAGCCGCAGATGGACTGGAACACCAGGCCCACCGGCGAGCCCGCCTGGAGGCAGCGCATCTGGGTGGTGACGTGGGCCAGGACGCAGGTCTGCGTCGGGATCTCCCAGGTCTTCACCACGCCGTAGGTCATGTCCAGCAGCCGGGCCACGGAGGCGTAGCTGTCGTCCGAAGGGTTGATGCCGATGACGGCGTCGCCGCAGCCGTAGGACAGGCCCTCGAAGATGCAGGCGCGGATGCCTTCGGGGGAATCGGTCGGGTGGTTGGGCTGGAGCCGGCCCGAAAGCCGGTGCTCCAGGCCGATGGTGTTGGCGCTGTGGCGCTGGATCCGGATCTTGCTGGCGGCGTAGGCCAGGTCCAGGTTGGACATGAGCTTGGTGACCGCGGCGACCATCTCGGCGGTGAGCCCGTTGGCGATCCGGGCCAGGGCCGGGCCGTCCTGGCGGTCGTCCAGGATCCACTCGCGCAGCTCGCTCACCGTCCAGCCCTTGATCTCCGCGTAGACGGTCTCGTTCAGGGCGTCGTGGATGACCCGGGTGACCTCGTCCTGGTCGTAGGGCACGGCCGGGTTCTCGCGCAGCGTCCAGAGCGGCACCTCCGCCAGCACCAGCCGGGCCGCGGCCCGCTCCGCAGCGTCCTGGGCGGCAAGGCCGGCGAGGCGGTCCCCCGACTTCTCCTCGTTCGCCTTGCCCATCAGGACCCGGAGATCGGGGAAGTCGTAGGTCTTGCCGAACAGCTTGGTGCGCAGGAGCATGGGCGGATCTCAGTGGTAGAAGATGAGCGTCTTGATCACCAGCGGAACGACCCGCCCGTCCATCAGCGGAGCGCCGATATCGATGTAGTCGCCCTCTTCCAGCCCGACCTGGTCGATGATCAGCAGCGGCCGGTCGCCGGTGCTGGCCTTCAAGGTCTGGCCCAGGGCCTGGGCGTAATCGTGCTTGATGATGACGATGAGCGGGGCGGCCGCCGGCATGCCGTCGGCGAATTCGGCCAGGGCTCCCGCGTAGGCCTGCAGCCGGGTGAAATCCAGGTTGGCTTCCAGCTCCAGGGCGACCGCGAAGCCGCCGTTGTCCGCACCCAGGTCCCAGCGCCGCAGGGCCTCCAGGATGGCCGGAGGCAGCCCGGCCGGCTCGATCCGTTCGCCGGAACCCGGGCGCAGCACCGGCACGTTCTTCAGGGGCAGGATCTTCGGATCGGCCCAGATCGTGGAGCCGGAAAGGGTCAGGGTCTGGGCGCTGGCGCCCAGCACCGTGGCGCGCTGGGTCTCCTGGGGCCTCAGCACGTTGTGGCCGCGCAGGCCCGGGCTCGTCCGCAGGCTTTCCGCCAGCAGCGGGCCGATGTCGCCGTGCCGGGCCACCGCCGCCACCGAATCCAGGGTGATGGGCTCGTAGAAATAGAAGCCGATGCCGCCGGAGAACATGACCCCGCCGCCGCCGCCCTGGACCGGGGGGGTCTGGTAGAGCTGGTCGGCCAGGGGCGAACGGCCGCCTTCCACCAGCTGCAGGGTCAGTTCCGCCATGGTCTGGGTCACCCGTTTGAGGTCGGCCAGGGAAGGCCGGTCGCCCGGGGCCAGCTTCAGCCCGGCCGCGGCCAGGATGGCCTGGCCGGGACCGTTGACCGAGCGCACCCGGTCGCCGTCCAGCTCGATGACCCGGCCGCCGAAGGTCATGGCCGCCGAGGACTGCAGCTTGCCCAGCCGGAACACGGCGCTGTTGGCGCTGCCGCCGCCGATGTCCACGTTGGTGACGGTGCTGAAATGCTGGCGCGACCAGCTGGCGGCGCCGGAGCCCCGGCCGGCGATCATGCCTTCGACGTTGGGCCCGGCCACGGTGACCACGAAATCCCCGGCCAGGCCGGCGACGGCCTGCAGCACCTGGTCGGCGTTCTGCTTCCGGGCGGTCTCGCCGGTGATGATCACCGCGCCGGTCTCCACCTGCTTCGGCTCGATCCCGGCCCGCTGGTACTCGGCGCGCAGGATCCGGCTCAGGCCGTCGGCGTCGATGGTCTCGCTGTCCAGCAGGGGGGTGAAGACGATGTCGCTGGAATGCAGCACGGTCCGGTCGGCGATGTCGATGCGCGGGATCTGGCCGGCCCGGGCCACGTCCACCAGGGTCAGCTCGCTGAACACCAGCTGGGTGGTGGTGGTGCCGATGTCGATGCCGACACTGATCATGCGCCGCGACGTGTCCATGGCGGGTCAGCTTTTCCTGAACGTGGTCTTGCCGCCGGTTTCCAGTGAGTCGAGGACGCCCACCACCACGGCGTCCACCGGCAGGCCCCTGGTGAGGCCGGTCTCCCGGGCCGAACTGCCCGTGCAGACGATCACCAGGTCGCCGGGGCCGGCGTCCACGGTGTCCACCGCGACGAACGGCTTGCCGTGGGGCTTGCCGTCGATGTCGGCTTCCCGGGCCAGCAGCAGCCTATGACCGCTCAGGGAGGCTT
>Ga0316232_1004447_pt1 | contig 11878 bp, 7 predicted proteins | sample TBHtaG_FD_206006 | JGI IMG/M metagenome (GOLD analysis project Ga0316232, IMG submission 206006) | Freshwater microbial communities from Trout Bog Lake, Wisconsin, USA - TBH18025_13 | ecosystem: Environmental > Aquatic > Freshwater > Lake > Hypolimnion/Profundal zone | place: USA: Wisconsin... | reverse complement strand
TGGTCGAACTCCGGCTGGCGCCGCCGTTTGGAGATTTGGCGGACCGCTACCGCGTCACGCTGGGCGATTTTCTGGGAGCCACCACCCGCGCCAGCCAGACGGCGGCCACCAGCAAACATGGCGTGCCGATAAACCGCAGGACCAGCCTCGCGGACATGTTGAAAAAGCTGGATGACTTGGACCGCCGCCGCCGCGACGCCGAAGGCCGGTCGGTGATTCCCCTGCCGGGAACCGCCGGCACGCAGTAAAGCTCACGTTTCGGTGGTTTCTTAATCTGCGGAACGCGGATCTATGAGCCGCAGCAACATCCGAACTCCAAGCCGCATCCATTTAACTTCAAACATGCTTTGACTTGCCAAATTGCTGCGGGTCACAGACCCGCGCTCGCGGAAGCAAATCAAGACACTGATCGAGTTTCGATCGGATGGTTTTCTAACTGCGAATGCCTTCGGGCTCAGCTTGAACACGGCGGAAGGCAATGACCCGGGCGGCCTCGCGCGCAATCATCAGTTCCTCCCGGGTGTGAATGACCAGCATGCGCGCCCGGGAACCGGTCGTGGCAATGTCCGTGTCCGGCTGCGAGGTTTCATTCCGCACGCAATCAAGTTGCAGCCCCAGCAGCTCGAGTCCTTCGCCCACCCTGGCCCGCAGCGCCGGGGAATTTTCACCTATCCGGTCGGTGAAGACCAAAGCATCCAAACTTCCCAAAGTCACGGCCAGGCCGCCAATGGCAGCCCGCACCCGATCCGCAAATATATCAAATGCCAGGTGGGCTCGCGCATCGCCCTTTTCCATGGCCAATTCAATTTCCGCCAGATCGGAGGAAATGCCGGAAACACCCAGGAGCCCGGAAGCCGAGTTCAGGGCCTGATTGATTTCCGCGATGGTTAATCCATGTTGTTGTTGCAGGGCAACCAGGACGCCGGGATCAATCGAACCGGGGCGCGTTCCCATCATCAGTCCATCCAGCGGGCTGTAACCCAAGGTGGTCGCGATGGCGGTGCCGCACCGCACCGCCGTGGCGGAGCAGCCGCCGCCGAGATGGCAGATGACCAAATTGAGCTGCTCCAGCGGACGCTTTAACAACTCGGACGCACGTGCAGCACAATAGGCGTGACTGAGGCCATGAAAACCAAACCGTCGAATGCCCCACTGCGTGTAGTAGCTATACGGCAGTGGATAGATGAAGGCCCTGGGTTCCAAATGGGCGTAAAAGGCGGTGTCAAACACGGCCACCTGCGGGATGCCCGGAAAAGTGGCTTCGGCGGTTTCGATGGCCCTTAGCGCCGGGGGATTGTGCAAGGGCGCCAGTTTGCCCAATGCCGAAATAACGCGCTTCACTTTTTCGTCAATCAGCACGCTTTCCCGAAACTCAGTTCCGCCATGCACGATCCGATGGCCAACGACACTGATTTCAGCCGCGCGATTCCGTCCACTCCCCAAGGCCGTCTTGATGGCCCAAGCCGCGGCGGCTTCCTGGTCGTGAATGGCCACCACGGATTGTTCCAGCACGCCCTCGGTTGACCACACTTTCAACTGGGCGCGCTCACGGTTGCCGTTGGCCCACGAGATTTCGCCTTCCCGGAAGGCTTCCGTCTGGCCGTTTTCAAACAGCGCGAATTTCACGCTGGTCGAACCCACATTGATCGTCAAAACGTTCATGGCTTGCAAGTTTCTCGACCGGCGCTCATTGCGCGTGCGAACCGCGGACGGGAAGATAAAACAGGCGCAACGATTTTCCCTCCCCTTGTGCGTGATACTGGTAAAGGCCGAACAGGCACGAGCTGCTGGTTTGCGCCGGCGCGGTTTCGCGCCGGTACAGGTTCCACAAGAGCGACTGGCTGCGGGCGCCCGTCGCGGCGTTGTATTCCGCGCGCCAGAGCGACCAGAGCGGCGACCAATTATGCTCAATACCGGCGTTGTCGGGCACGAGCGGTTCCAGCGGCGCGAGGACTTGCAGGCGTTCGTTGCCGTTGAACTCATGATGCCAGGTGAACCAGGGCCACATGTCCGTGCGGACGCGTTCCTTGCCGGTGGCGGTGTTCTTGACCGCGAGGCGCGAATACAGATAGTACAGCACGCGCACGCGCTGCAGAGCCAGCGGGTCGGCGTGCGTGCGGGTGAAAGTGTACCCGGGCCAAAGGTAGGAGTTATTTTCCTGGGTGCTTAGGTGCGTGGCGTTGGTCTGGGCCGGCGAGGGACTGGAGAAGAGGTCGAACTCGGGCTCCCTGGCTTCGCCATGGGATTGGCTGAACAAGGGCCAAACGCGGGAGGTGTGCCGGTTCTCGCCGTGGGTGAAAATAACGAACGGCCAAGGTCCCTGCCAGGAGTGGTACTGCTGGCCGCGGTCGTCAATCCAATTAAAAAACGGCCACAGCACGGAGGTGGCCTCGCGCTGCGGCGAGCGGCTGCTGGCGAACAAAGGAAATGCCGCGCGGAAGTTCTCAACATTCGTGGTACCGAGGCCATTGATTTGTCTCAAATAAAGCGGCCAGAGATAAAATGAGTGGTCATGGCCGGGAACCTTGGTGACGTCACCGAAGCCGTTGGTTTGCGTGGTCACGTCCTTGTGCTCGCGCCCAACCAGCGGCCATACCTGCCACCCCTCCAGCCCGTCGCCATGGTGGACATCCACGAAGGGGAAGAGGTAATTCTCGGTGACCAGATCGCGTTTGCGCGTTTCCACAAAACCCGGGAACAGGATGAAATGAATTTCGTCGCGAAATAGCCGGTGTTTGAGCCGCCCATATAAGGGCAGCAAGGCGGTGTAATCCAAATTGGTGTCGGCCGCCCGCTGTTGAAAATAAAGCGGAAAGAGCGTGAAACGTTTCACATCGTCGCCGTCCTGTTCCAATCCGGAAGAGCCGCTGATCAATTGACAGAATTGCCACCGGCGTTCCTGGCCATAATGAATGTCCGACCACAGTGGATAAAGGACTTCATTGGCTTGGAATTCCACGCCCGGTTTTCGGTCACGGGAATAAAACGGCGGAAACGCCCGGAGATCCTCCGTGTCCGTCTGCTGCAAATAGTACAACGGCCCGGCTGCTTCCGTGCGCTGGCCCGGCTCCAAAACCAGTCGGAAATGGTCGAACAGAAATCCAGCAGTGCCATCCTCAGCCTGCGCCAAACGGCCTAAAATCATAAAGTCTGCTAACACGACCGTGGCAATGAACCACTTCAATGGAATACATAGCCGGCGGCTTGCCAAATCCGTTAACGATATTGATTTAAGTTTCATCCAGTTTTCGCTAATTGCGAATGTATTTTAACAATGATGTTGACTTTATCCGTGGTTTTCGTATTTTGTTCTCAATTGAGGTTTTTTACCTCGGTTCCTCCTGGACCCGATGTCGGCGAGTTGCTGACATCGGGTTTTTTAATCAGCGGACGCCACCGTCCAATCAAACCCAGCAGCGCCGGCAAACAAAACAAGGCCGCGATCATGCAGGTGGCGATACCAGTGGCCATGATAATGCCCAAGCTGCGGATGCCGCGATGTTGCGCGAGCATCAGACTGCCGAATCCCGCGATCGCCGTCAACCCCGACACCAGCACCGCCTTGCCGGTGCTCCGCGATAAAATCCCCGGCGTGCCCTCTTCGGCGTAGCGATTCAGGATTTGGATGCCGTTGGTGACGCCGATGCCGATGACGAGCGGCAGCGTCATGATGTTCGCCAAGTTGATGGGCACCCCGGCCCAACCCATCAAACCCGCCAGCCAGAGTGCGCCAATGGCCACCGGGAGCAAGGCCAGCAGCATCGCTTTGAGACTGCGGAAATGGAACAGCACCATGACCGCAATCGCAGCCAGCGAATACTTCGCGGCCTGCACGTAGCTGTCTTTGAGCACCTGTTCATAAACATAGAGCTGCACTGGCGTGCCGGTGACATTGGGATCCACCGTGTGCAAATCGTTGATAAACCTCTCTTGCGCCGCGCGCTGCCAGACATCCTCCTTGGGATATACTTGGATCAAAAACTTGCCGTGTTCGCCAATGAACCGATGATGCAGCGCCGGCGGCAAATCGGCGACCGTCGGCGGCGCGGTGTCGTTCTGCTGCTGCAAAAGCTCAAAAGTGTCGTGGAGATCGGCCAGGAAGGCCTGCTGGAAATGCGCCAGCTTGGTGGCGCAGGCCGCCTGCCGAGGGGCGTCGCCGCTCAACATCTCCTGGCGCAACTCCGTAATGGCCGTGGCGAGGGCGGTCAATTGCGCCGTCAGCGCCGGTTCATTGGTGCCCGTGGACTGCGCCGCCAAGCCGACATAACACGACGTATAAAACAGCGTGGCACTTAAATCGGGCAGGTTCACCGGCTGCAAATCCGGCGGTTTGAACTGGAGACCGACCACGGTGGTCTTCACTTCCCCGATTAATTTCCGCCGGCCGCCCTGATCGGGATGCAGGAAATCCCGGTAAAACGGCGGCTCGGTGTCGGCCACCGTTGGCAGTTGCTCGATTTTTTCCTGCCAGGCCACCGCGTTGCTGAGTGAATCCGCCAGCACCGCGCCATACAGCAGCGACTTGTTGGCCGAGTCCAGCAGGGTTTGCTCAAACACCACCGACGACAATCTCGGGCTTTGCATTTTGATGAGGTTGTAATCGAAATACAGCTTGCGGGCACCGAAGCAGGCCGCCAGGCAGAGGGTGGCCGTGAGGCCCAACATCATCACCGGCCGTTCCAGCCAAACCTTTTCGATCCGAGCCCGGCGGTCATCGTCGTGAATCTGGTGATCCAGTACGTTTTGGCGTCCCCGGAGCAAGAGCACCGGCAGCATCGTCATCATTGGAATCAGACAGACCAACAGGCCGCCGCCACAGATGATGCCCATTTCCTTGATGCCTTGGAAGTTCGTGAAGTACATGGCCAGGAACGCACCGGCGGTCGTTAGCGCGCCGGTGAAGATGCCCTGGCCGGTGTAAACCATCGCCTTGATGATGGCTTCCTGTTCCGATCGTCCGTGGTGCAGTTCCTCCTCGTAACGCGTGATCAAGTGGACGGCATAATCCATCGCCAGGCCGATGAGCATCGGCACGAAGGTGATGGTCAGGATGTTCAGATGCCCCACCGTCAGCGTGGTCAACGCCATGGTATAGCCAACTCCGATCAACAGGCAGATGGTCGCCTTCACCGGCCGGCCTGTTTCATGGTAGCCATAGATGAAGATCACCGCACATAACAAGAGGGACACGATGCTCGCCAGGGTGGCGTCTTTTTGCGATTGGGTCATCTCGTCATAATCCAGCACCGGTTCGCCGGTGATCCCCACATTGACGCCCGGCACCTCCTCCCGCGTGGCCTGGACCAGCACGCGCAACCGGTCCACAACATCGCCGGTCAAATCATCATTGGGCGCATGGCACGTCAACACAAACAGCCGGCCATGGTTGAACGTCAGGTAGCTGGACAGCAGCGCCTCGGGGCTGTTGTCGAGCAGGGTGGCCACGTTGGGCGAGGGCGGATCACCCGGTCGCAGCAGGGCGTCGTGGGCCTGCGAGACGATGCGCTCCAGCGCCGGGAGTGATTTGACCAGCGATCGATTTTCCGCATTATCCTCCTCTTTGGCGGTGCGGAAGGCGTGGTTGATCTGTTCAAACAGCGAGACGAGATTGGTCGTCTGGGCGAACTTCTCCAGGAAGGGCCGCGCGGTTTGCAAGGTGTCGCGCATCTCCACCAGATTGGTTTCCGAGGCGAATTGCAGCCCTTTGTCGCCCATCATCCCCAGGCTTTGCTGATAAAAAACGTCGCGGAATAGGTTGGTTTCCACCAGCAGCTTGGCGGCGATGCGCTCGATGTACTGCCGGTTCTTCTCCACATCCGCGCTCTCCACCACCACCACCAAGTCATCCGGCTGCGGAAACTCCTGCTGGAACGCCAGATAATTCTGATGATACTTCTGGTTCGGCCCCACCAGATTGTCGCGGTTCATGTCCGCCTTCAAATAAAGGCAGGCGTAGGCCACGCAGACGGCGAACAGAGCCACCTGGGGCCAGAAAAACCAGTGCGGATGCCGGCATACGCCGGCCGCCAGCCGGGCCAGTTGCCGGGCCAGGAAGGAATGTTCAGACAAGGCTTTCACTTCCGGCTCAGGTTTCCTTTTGGACAAACACCGCCGTGCCATAGCACAGCACTTCAGTAATGCCCGGCGCGATTTCCGTGGCGTCATAGCGCACGCCAATGACCGCGTTGGCGCCCAGTTGACCCGCGTGCGTGAGCATCAGGTTGAACGTATCCTCGCGCGCCCGTTCGCAGAGCTCGGTGTAGAGCGTGATGTTGCCGCCAAACAAGCTTTGCAGGTTGGCGCCAATGTTCCCGATGACCGACCGCGACCGCACCATGATGCCGCGCACCACCCCGAAAGATTGGGTGATGCGATAGCCGGGCAGCTCAAAGGCGGTCGTTGTCAATGGATGTGTCTGGCTCATAGCCCCCTGATTGAACACCACCGCGCCTTGGCGCAAAAGCGAATTCTGCCAGGGCGGAATCTTCCGCCGCGGTTGCCTGAGCCAACGTCACCCCGTATTCATCCAACACCGGAAAATCGCTGGGGCGAAACGGCAAGCCGCGCAGTTTTACCATTTGCGCAAAAAACATGGACACCGCCGCCGTTGGCGTAATGCCAATTTCACGGCAGACCTCGTGGGCCTCTTCCACCAGTTCGCTGTCAATCCGCAGCCGGATTTGCTCAGTCATGCATCAATTGTGCCACAAGCTTGAAAGCTGTCAAAGAACCATAAAAAAGACAGCGTCCTGATTTGCGGAGCGCCGGTCTCCCAACCCAGCTTGATGGCGCGTATCTTGAAGCGAGCCGGCTAGCCCGGATATTTCATAGCCACTTTGGCGACCGCTGGCAAAACCAGCGTACCGCACGTTTCCAAAACTGCTGTATCGCCGAATTCCAAATCGGCAGGGCGTCGAACATGCAAGGCGTCCGCGGGTTTAGAAACCCGCGATACAGCAGACTTGGAAGTCTGCGGTACAAGTTTGCCTATGAAATATCCGGGCTAGAGATCGGCGCTCCAATTCCAAAGCCGAACAGCACCCCAAGAAGTAGCATCCTGACTTGCCTTCGGAGCGCGGGTCTGTGACCCGCAGCAACTTGGCAAAGCAGTCCGTGTTGGAAATACAACGGAAGCGTCTTGAAGTTTGGACATTGCTGCGGCTCACAGAGCCGCGCTCCACAAATTTTAACGCCGCCCACAAAAAAAACATTTTCCTTTTGCGGGATTCGTGCATTTTTATATTTTACAAAACCGTGAAAGAAATTTTTCCATCACCGCCGCCGCTCGTTCACAACCAATACGAGACGGTGCGCGAATTGTTTGCCACGAATGTCATTCCGAGCTACGGGCGCTTTGAGCTGGTCCTGAGCCACGGCTTGGGCAGTTATGTCTTTGACGTGGCGGGCAAACGCTACCTGGACCTCGGCAGCGGCATTGCGGTCTGCAGCCTGGGCCATGCGTCTCCGGCCATCACCGAGGCGCTGGTCGAGCAGTCCCGGAAATTGATCCACGTTTCCAATTTGTACTACACCGAACCGCAGGGCCGGCTCGCGGCGGAAATCGTCAAACGGCTCGGCGCGGGCAAGTGTTTTTTTGCCAACAGCGGCGCGGAGGCCAACGAGGGCTTGTTCAAACTGGCGCGGAAGTTCGGCCATGACGAGGGCCGGTTCGAGGTTTTGACCGCCGTGAATTCCTTTCATGGCCGCACCCTGGCCGGCATCGCCGCCACGGGGCAGGACAAGGTGAAGAAGGGTTTTGAACCGATGACGCCCGGTTTCCGGCACATTCCCTTCAATGACTTGGCGGCGGCGCGCAACGCGCTTTCCCCCGCGACGGCGGCCATCCTGATTGAAGGCGTGCAGGGCGAAGGCGGCGTCACGCCGGCCACGCCGGAATATTTGTTGGGCCTGCGCGCCTTGTGCGACGAGAAGAAATTGCTGCTGCTCATGGACGGCGTGCAGTGCGGCCACTTTCGGACCGGCCGGTTCCAAAGTTTCCAGCGAATTCTCGAAGGGGTTCCCGGCGGCGACCGGTTTCTGCCCGATGGCATCTCCATGGCCAAGTCGCTGGGCGGTGGGTTTCCCATCGCGGCGTTCTGGGCGCGCGCGCCCTACGCGGATTTGCTGGGGCCGGGCACCCATGCCACGACCTTTGGCGGCACGCCGCTGGCCTGCGCCGTGGCGCTGAAAATTTTCGAGGTCATCGAGCGCGAAAAGCTCGACGAAAACGCGCGCCAACTCGGCGCGTGGCTGCAGGCCGAGCTGGACCGGCTGGCCAGGGTGTATCCCGGCGTTGTCAAAGGCTCGCGGGGCCTCGGTTTCATGTTGGGGCTGGAACTGGCGGAAAAGATCACGGCGTTTGCCGCGAGCGACAAGCCGGCGGCGATTCAGTTCGTCAACCGCTTGCAAGCGGCGGGAGTCCTGGCCATCCCGGCGGGAGCGCAAATCGTCCGGCTCCTGCCGTCGCTGAATCTCAAGCCGCAGGAAGCCGGCGAAGGCATTGCAAAAATTGAGGAAGTGGTGAAGGGCTTGGTTTAGAAGCCGATTATAGTGGGTACTTGAGTCGGGTCACTCCAACCAGCGGGCTGAAAGCCCGGAACATGACAACCCAGGGCAACGCCCTGGGTTTGGTGGGCGATTATTTATCAAGCCCTGAAAGGGCGGGACAGAATGAACCATGTGTCATTGGCCGAAGGTCATGCACGAGCTTGATTATGTAACGCCCTTTCAGGGCTGGGATTTGGATTGGGGCTGCGTGTCCCAGGGCGTTGCCCTGGGCTGTCATGTTATGGCGCTTTCAGCGCAGCCAGAAATGACAGAATGCCCATTAAACGCATCGGGGAACTCTTTTTCTTTCCGCACAGGTGACAATATATGAAAAGCCGCGACGCCTACATTGCCTCAACTCAGATAATCGCACTAATCCTTGGTGCCATGGGCGTCTTCGCCACCGTTCCCGCCCAAGCGGCGCCGTCGGCGCCGCCAGCGCGGCCCAACATTATTTACATCCTGACCGATGATCTTGGCTGGGGAGATCTGGGCGTGTTGTTTCAAAACAGCCGGCAAGCCGCGAACAATCGGAGCAAGCCCTGGCATTTGACGCCGAATTTGGATCGGTTTGCGGCGGAGGGCGTCCAATTGCCCGCCCATTATTGTCCGGCGCCGGTCTGCGCCCCGTCGCGCGCCTCCCTCTTGCTGGGCGTGAGCCAGGGTCATGCGAATGTGCGCGACAACCAGTTTGACAAGGCGCTGGAAAACAACCACACGCTGGCGACGGTCCTGAAACAGGCGGGCTATGCCACGGCGGCCATCGGCAAATGGGGATTGCAAGGCGCGCAAGCCGGGGAAACGAATCCGGCCACCTGGCCGGCCTACCCGACCAAGCGCGGCTTCGATTACTTTTTCGGTTACGCCAGACATGCGGATGGCCATGAACACTATCCCAAAGAGGGGCCATATCGCGGCAGCAAGGAGGTTTGGGATGGCACCAACAACGTCACGCCCGAGCTGGACAAGTGTTACACCGCGGACTTGTGGACGGCGCGGGCCAAACAATGGATTGTGGAACACGAGCACAGCCGTCCGGCCCAGCCGTTTTTCCTGTATCTGGCTTATGACACCCCTCATGCCACCGATGAACTGCCCACGCAGGCTTATCCCGCCGGCGGCGGTTTGCGAGGCGGCTTGCAATGGCTGGGCACGCCCGGACAAATGATTAATACCGCCTCGGGCCAGGTTGATTCGTGGCGGTATCCCGAGTACCGCGACGCCACTTATGCCCCGAACCACAATCCCGCGGCGCCGGAAGTTCCCTGGCCAGACGTGTACCAACGCTACGCCACGGATGTGCGGCGGATTGACGACGCGGTGGCCGACCTCACCCAACTGCTCAAGGATTTGAAGATTGATGGCGATACCCTGGTCGTGTTCACCTCGGACAACGGGCCGAGCATTGAATCCTACCTGCCGCATCAACCATTGCGGGCGGACTTTTTCGACAGCTTCGGCATTTTTGACGGCATCAAGCGGGACTGTTTGGAAGGCGGCGTGCGGGTGCCCACTTTGGCGCGCTGGCCGGGACATATCCCGGCGGGGAAAGTGGTCGCGCAGCCGAGCATCGCCTACGACTGGCTGCGCACGTTTGCCGAGGTGGCCGGCCTGCCGCCACCGGCGCGGGCCGATGGCGTTTCGCTGCTGCCGGAACTGTCCGGACAGGGCCGGCAAGCGGATCAAGGCTGTCTTTACGTGGAGTATTTCAACAATGAGAAGACGCCCAGCTACGTTGATTTCACGCCCAGCAACCGGGGCCGCATGCGCAATCAAATGCAGGCCATCCGCATCGGCGATTACGTTGGGCTGCGTTATGACATCAAATCGCCGGCCGATGCCTTTGAAATTTACCAAGTGACTGTGGACCCAAAAGAAGCCACGAATCTGGCACCCCGCTTGGATGCCTTGGAACAAAAAATTCAAGCGTCGGTGTTGCAGATTCGGCGTCCCGACCGCGAAGCGCCGCGGCCTTATGATAATGAACTGGTTCCCCCCTCGCCGGCGGTCCCGGTGGTTCCCGGAGTGGAGTGGAGGGCTTATGAAGGTACTTACCCCTGGGTGCCGGACTTGGAAACCCTGCCGGCCGCGGCCAGCGGCACGGCGGACCAACCGGACCTGCAACCGCGCCCCCGTGATAATGACCTGGGCATGCTGTTCACCGGCTATCTGGAGATTCCGCGCGCCGGCAACTACACGTTTTATCTTGCCGCCGACACCGGCGCGCTGCTGCGGATTCACGAGGCCACGGTGATTGATGCGGATTACGGTTACCCGGCAGGACAGGAAGTGAGCGGCGGCATCCAACTCCAGGCCGGGCTGCATCCTTTCCGCCTGTATTACGCGCGCCAAAACCAGGGCAAACCGATGCTGCAATTCTCCTGGAGCGGACCGGGCATCGCGAAAGAACCCGTTCCCGCCGGCATATTTCGACGTCCAGGCAATGCAAAATAGCGGCGGCCATCCTTGGCTGCCGTAGAGCCGGTGCCAAGCCGAGGTTCGGCCTTCCCAGCCCGGCGGAAAGAACCTCACGCACCGGGCCGCGCGTTAAAATGTCTGGACGACGCTATGCCACCCAAGCCTTTGCCGGGCGGCAGAGTTGCCGCCCTCTACGTCAGGCGAGGATGCCTGACGCCACAGCTGAGCCCAATTCCCCGAACAAAATCCTCGCTTTCTGGTGGCATCCACCGAAAAATAAGCGGCACATGACCGATTTCTTGCGCAAAATCTGGAGCTTCGTCCGGCCTTACCGGGGACGCTTTTTTCTCGGGCTGCTCTGCGGTACGGGTTATGGCGTGCTCAACGGTCTGCTCATTGCCGCCGTCAGAATTGTCGTACAACTCGTATTTGAAGGCGAATGCGATTTGCATCAGCAGCTCGAAAAGGCGCCTAAGTGGATTCATCCGTTCACCGACCGGCTGGCCTCCCTAATCCCGCCCTTGCCTGCGCCCAAGGTGAGTGACCACGTCGCGTGGATACTGATCATCGGCGCCATCCCGCTGATCATGCTCCTGCGCAACACCCTCCAATATTTGAGCATCTACCTGACCAATTGGTCGGCCATGCATGCCATCGCTGACATTCGCACCAAGCTTTTCAGCCATCTGCAAAATCTGTCGCTGGGCTTTTTCAATCTCGCCCGCACCGGTGACTTGATCGCACGCATCACCAACGATACCCAGGTGCTCTATGGGATCATTGGAAGCACCTTTGCCTCCGCCGTCAAAGATCCGATCACGATCGTAATTCTCGTCGGTTACCAATTGGCCACGAACACCACGCTGACGATGATTTCCATTGTGGTCTTTCCGGTCTGCATCCTGCCCATCGT
>Ga0316232_1004445_pt1 | contig 11887 bp, 12 predicted proteins | sample TBHtaG_FD_206006 | JGI IMG/M metagenome (GOLD analysis project Ga0316232, IMG submission 206006) | Freshwater microbial communities from Trout Bog Lake, Wisconsin, USA - TBH18025_13 | ecosystem: Environmental > Aquatic > Freshwater > Lake > Hypolimnion/Profundal zone | place: USA: Wisconsin... | reverse complement strand
TGAACAACGTGAACTTTCCTGCGGGTTATTTGCAGCCACCCTTCTTCAGCGGCAAGGAGGACGACGCGGCCAACTACGGCGACATGGGTTCAACGATTGGGCACGAGCTGACGCACGGGTTCGACGACGAAGGACGGCAGTTCGACAAGGATGGGAACCTGAAGGACTGGTGGACGAAGGACGACGAGAAGAAGTTTACCGAGCGGGCAGATTGCATGGTGAAGCAGTACGACGCGATTGAGGCGGTGCCCGGGGTTCACCTGAATGGGAAGCTGACGCTGGGCGAGAATCTGGCGGATCTGGGCGGGCTTTGGCTGGCTTGGAAGGCGTGGCTCGACATTGCCCAAGCGGCGCATGTGGACATGACGGCGACGAGCGAAGGGTATACGCCGGAGCAGCGCTTCTGGATTGCTTACGCACAGCAGTGGTGCACCCAGACAAGGCCCGAGCAGTTGCGCACGCAGGCGCAAAGCAATCCGCACGCGCCGGATGAGTACCGGACGAACACGGTGCTGCAGGATTTGCCGGAGTTTGCGAAGAGCTTTAGTTGCAAGAGGACTGCTGCGATGGTGAAGCCGGAGCCCTGCAGGGTGTGGTAGCAGAACAACAGAGAAACGCAGAAAGGCCCACCATCTCGGTGGGCCTCTCTGCGTTCAGGATTGGAGAGCGATTATGCCTTGCCGATGACGCGGGCTAGGGCCTCTCCAATTTCAGCCGGGGAGACAACAACGTGGATGCCGGCGGCGGTCATGGCTTTCATCTTGTCGGCGGCGGTGCCCTGGCCTCCGCTGATGATGGCTCCAGCATGGCCCATGCGGCGGCCTGGAGGGGCGGTTTGGCCGGCGATGAAGCCTACGACCGGCTTCTTCACATACTGCTTGACGAATTCGGCTGCGGCCTCTTCGGCTGAGCCGCCGATTTCGCCGATCATGATGATGGCTTCAGTGTCGGGATCGTCGTTGAGGAGGCGGAGCGCGTCGATGTGGGTGGTGCCGATGATGGGGTCGCCGCCGATGCCGATGGCGGTTGACTGGCCGATGCCGCGCTGGGTGAGCTGGTGGACGGCTTCGTAGGTGAGGGTTCCGGAGCGCGAGACGATGCCGACGGAGCCTTCCAAGTGGATGCGGCCTGGCATGATTCCGATTTTGGCTTTGCCGGGGGAGATGACGCCGGGGCAGTTGGGACCGATGAGCCGGGAGGCGGAGTTCTTGAGCTTGGCCCAGACCTTGATCATGTCGAGGGTGGGAATGCCCTCTGTGATGCAGACGATGAGGGGTATGCCCGCATCTTCGGCTTCAAGGATGGCATCCGCAGCAAACGGCGGCGGGACAAAGATCATGGTGGCGTTGGCGCCGGTTTCCTTTACCGCGTCGGCAACAGTATTGAATACGGGCCAACCCTCGTGGGTGGTGCCGCCTTTGCCGGGTGTGACGCCGCCGACAACATTGGTGCCGTATTCAGCGCAGCCTTTGGCGTGGAAGGTGCCTTCTTTGCCGGTGAGGCCCTGAACAATCAAACGAGTTTCTTTGGTTACAAGGACTGCCATGTTATGCCCCCGCCTTTGCTGCCGCGACCGCTAAATCCGCAGCTTCTTTCATGGTTGCGCCGATCAGGAAATTGAGGCCGGACTCTTTGAGGATGATGCGGCCTTCTTCAACGTTTGTGCCTTCAAGACGCAGGATGATGGGCACCTGGACGTTGAGTTTGCGAGCGGCAGCCACGACGCCTGTGGCGAGGCGATCGACGCGGAGGATTCCGCCGAAGATGTTGATGAAGATGGCCTTGACGTTGGCATCAGAGAGCAGGATTTCAAAGGCGTGCTCGATCTGCTCCTGGGTTGCGCCGCCGCCTACATCAAGAAAGTTGGCTGGGCTGCCGCCGGCGTACTGGATGATGTCCATGGTGGCCATGGCCAGTCCAGCGCCGTTGACCATGCAGGCGATGGAGCCGTCGAGCTTGATGTAGTTGAGCGCGTACTTGCTGGCTTCGACTTCAAGGGGATCTTCTTCAGCGGTGTCTCTGAGCGCCTTGATATCGGCATGGCGGAAGAGGGCGTTGTCGTCAAAGGTGATTTTGGCGTCGAGTGCAAAGAGCTTGTCATCCTTGGTGGTGATGAATGGATTGATCTCGACCAGGGAGGCGTCCGTCTCAATGAAAGCCTTGTAGAGGCTCTGGAGGAAGGTGACGGCGGCATTGATCTGCGTGGACTTGAGGCCCAGAGCAAAGGCCAGCTTGCGGGCCTGCCATGCGCCAAAGCCAACCGCCGGGTCAATGGTCTCTTTGAAGATGGCCTCGGGGGTTTTGGCGGCCACTTCTTCAATCTCCATGCCGCCGGCCTGGGAGGCCATGAAGACGAGCTTTCCGGTGGCGCGGTCAAGGACGATGCCGAGATAAAGTTCGCGATCAATATTCGCGGTTTCTTCAATCAGGAGGCGCTGTACTTTTTGGCCGGTGGGGCCGGTCTGGTGGGTAATGAGGGTCATGCCAAGGATGTTTTTGGCATAGAGCTCAGCGTCTTCGCGGGTGCGCGCCACTTTTACGCCGCCGCCTTTACCGCGTCCGCCGGCGTGAATCTGCGCCTTTACCACCACGCCCGAGGCACCCTCGGCAAACAGTTTGCGGGCCACTGCTGATGCTTCTTCCAGCGTGTTGGCCACTTCGCCCCTGGGCACGGCAACGCCGTATCTCGCCAGGATTTCCTTCGCCTGATACTCGTGAATCTTCAAGGTTGGAACCGTCCAGACCGCTGTTGTTTGAGGGGATTCGGCATCGGAGCCGGGGAATTCCGGACGAGCGAGGCCGTGCCAGCGGTATCCAAATATTATCTTGCCCACCATTGCAGCGGCAAACGGGCTGCTTTGGAGGCAAACGCCGGTGGCGCCCCCGCCGGTATCATTGGAATATATGAGTTATGTAAAGGAAATGCTGAAACCGCTGGCCGAGGACGGCACGGCACTGACACGCGAGCAGGCCGCGGCTGTGCTGGAAGAGATTTTGACGGGCAATGTGCCCGAGGTCGAGACCGCTGCCCTGGTTACCGTTATGGCGACGCGGGGCGAGCAAGCGCCGGAGCTGGCCGGATTTGTGGATGTGATGCGCGCGCATGTGACGCCGGTGCCCCTGTCAGCCGAAGAACGCGGGGAACTGGTGGATGTGGTGGGGACGGGCGGCGGAGGGCCGTTGACCTTCAACATCTCGTCGGGGGCGGCGCTGGTTGCAGCCGCGGCGGGGGCCAAGGTGGCCAAGCACGGGAATCGGGCCGTGACCTCACTGTGTGGCGCGGCAGATGTTCTTGAGGCTCTGGGCGTGCCGATCGAGCTGACGCCGGAGCAGGCGGCAGAATGCCTGCGGGAGACGGGGTTCATGTTCCTGTTCGCGCCTCATTATCACCCGGCGATGAAGGCCGTGGGCCCGCTTCGGCGCGCGCTGGGCTTCAGAACCATCTTCAACCTCTGCGGGCCGCTCACGAACCCGGCGGGGGCGAGGACGCAGGTTATCGGCGTGCTTGCGCCGAGCAAGGTGCTGCTGGTTGGCCGGACGCTGGCCGCGCTGGGGGCCAAGCGGGCCTTCGTGGTGCACGGAACCGACGGAATTGACGAGCTGACGACCACCGGCGAATCTGTTGTGGCGCGGATTGAGGAGACCGAGACGGGCGAGTCGAAGCTGAATGCCGCCCGGGTGACGCCAGAGATGGCCGGGTTGCCGCGCGCAACCCTGGAACAGTTCATTGGCGGAGACGTGACCACCAATGCGTCGCTGCTTTTTGACGTGCTGACGGGCATTCCAGGGGCGCGGCGGGATATTGTGCTGCTGAACGCCGCGGCAGCGCTGATTGCCGCGGGGTTGGCCATGGACCTGAAAGAGGGCGTGCGGCTGGGAGCCGAGGCAATTGATTCGGGTCAGGCGGCGGTGACGCTGGAGAAGCTGCGGCGGTTCGGCGCCCGGCACATGGTTGTCCAGTAACAGGGGCAGGGGCTGGTTTGGCCCCAAAGAAACAGGAACATTGTCTGCAAGTTCTTTCATCCTGTGCGTTCCAGGGATGAAGGAGATAGATCAATGTCCGCAAAGCAAGCAATCGCGACTATCGCACTCCTGGCCGGATGCACTGCCGCCAGCGCACAGCAGACCAACCAGGTTCAGCTGAAGGTTGAGGCCAACAACCGCACCCTTACCGTGAGCACGGAGGGGCGTGTTTCCGTGGACCCGGATGTGGCGATTCTGCATATCGGGTTTCAGACACAGCCCTCGGATGCCAAGGGCGCGTATGCAGCGGGCGCGAAGCTCTCCAACGATATTGTCTCGGCGCTGAAGCAGGCCGGGATTCCTGAGACCGCAATCCACAGCGAGTGGCAGCGGCTGGAAAGCGCCAGCGGCAAGCAGCACAAGTTTACCCTTCAGCAGCAGTGGACGGTGAAGACCGTACCCTTGCGGGCTGCGGAGATTCTCGACATCGCGGTTGGAGCCGGAGCCACAGACAGCGGACAGATTGACTGGACGGTACAGGACGAGCAGGCGCTGCGAGAGCAGGCACTGGACCGCGCCGCCACACGCGCCAAGGCAGAAGCCGCCGTGCTGGCGAAGAGCATGGGGGTACATCTAGGCGCGCTGATCTATGTGACCAACCAGATATCTTCGCCCCAATTCTCCACGATGTCGATGTCGGAAAAGAGCATTCCGGAAAGCGGCTTTGGAGCGGCGCCGCCGATGCTCTCAATCGAACCGCGCAAGGTAAGCAGCACGGCGAGCGTCTACGCGGTGTTCTGCGTGGAGTGAGGCCGGTTGAGCAGTTGAAGCGTAAGCGGGTCTGGTTGGCCGTCGAAGTACTTTTGCAGCGCTTCATTGAAGATGGAGGGGTCCTCTGCGGCGCGGGAGAATAGGGTCATCGAGGATCGGAACTTGAGATCGTCTGGCGAGCCAAGTATCTGGTAGATGGGCCGCTTCAGGATCTGGTTGACCAGCCGCGTGCACTGTTCGAGACGGGAACCGAGAACCGGGTGGCGCAAGTAAGCATTGGCTTCCTCAAGGGAGCCGATGCCGAAGTGGAAGGACTGGGGGCTGTGGCCGAGGCCCTTCATCTGGGGAAAGATGAACCAGATCCAGTGGCTGCGCTTTTCTGCGGCGCGGAGTTCCGCCAGGACGTGAGGGAAGATGCCCTGTTGCGCGCTGAGGAAACGGTCCAGATCGAAGGGGTCATTCATTGCGGATTCCTCCAGTGAAAAGCACTCGGCAAGGACTACAAGGGCCCCGATTGACCAGCGAGCCGACGGGAGAGCAGCCAGGAGGCGAAGGACGAGGCGAGCGCCAGGGCCACCCAGCCAGCCTGCTGGAGGGCGCGCTCGACGGCAGCGGAGAGATGTGGCTGGGTGAGCGCAAGCCCCTGGAAAGCAGGAACGGCCTGCCGAAGCAGTTCAAATGCGCCCCAGCCAAAGACTGCGGCTGCGAGGATCATGCCGGGGATAGCGCGTATCCATGGGAAAGGAAGCGGAGCGGGCATGGTGGCCTGTTCCTGCACCTTCTCCATGACGGAGGCGAGAAAGCCTGACGAAGGGACGAGTTCCTCTTCAGTGGCCAGCACATGGTCGATAGCGTCCGGGATAATCTGGGGCTGGTTTGGCTGTTTCATCTCCATCTTCAAGCCTCCTTTCCTGTGTTGATTGCTGCGAAGTCTGTTTCCGGGCTCTCTTGATTGAGATGCGGAAAACGGCTTCGGAGCAGCGCCCTGGCGCGGGAGAGCCGCGCTTTCAGGGTTCCTTCAGGCAGGCCCATGGTGCGCGCCACGGCAATAACGTCCATCTCATGAAAGTAGAACAGTACGAGGGGCTCGCGATAACGGTGGGGCAGGGCGAGGACGGCGCGACGGACGGCATCGGCGCTGAGTTGAACCGCCAGATGGTGGTGTTGCGCGGCTGGGCCGGAGGGCTCGGGGGCATCGTCCAAGGGCAGGTTGACGGTTGGGAAGCGCTTGAGCTCTGAGCGATAGACGTTGGCAGCGAGGGCAAAGAGCCAGGTGGAGAAGCTGGACTCGCAACGCCAGTGAGGTAGGCCGCGCCAGGCGCGGAGGAAGGCATCCTGGGCCATCTCTTCCGCACGGCCACGGTCGCGGCAGTAGCGCCAGGCCATATTCACAAGCGGCCCCTGCCAGCGGCGGACGATGCCCTCGAATGCGGCCACATCGCCGGCCAGGACGCGCGTAACGTCGGCCAGGTCTTCAGTCGCGCTTTTGGGGGTTGCGGTCAATTGGTACGCTCTCCGTTGAGTGAGACAGGCCATGCAGTCGACGGGTTGCATTTTGTTGCCTGCAACAGGCCGTGAAGAAAATGCAACCGGGTTTGGGAGTCGCTTGTCCCACCAGTTGCAAGGGGAGAAATCCCCGGCAACTGGATCAGGAGGATTGTATGACGAATCTGGCAATGAATATGCTGGGCGCAGTGGATGCGAGCAGCTATGGCTTGTGGATGTTTCTGTCAATTGGCGCTGTGTCACTGTTTGTGGTGTTCATTCCGCTTACCTCGTGGATTGACAGCCAGCGGCGGGAGCGCGAGGCGTTCTACAAGGCGGAGACGATGCGGCGGCTGGCCGAGTCTTCAGGCGAAGGGGCAAAGGCCGCAATCGAGTTGCTGCGGGAGCAGTCTCGGATTGAGCGGAACAAGAAGCGCGAGGGGCTGAAGATTGGCGGAGTCATCAATATCGGCGTCGGCGTGGCTTTGATGATTTTTTTGCGGGCGCTGGTGGGGGGCGAGCCGGTGTTTCTTTGCGGACTGATTCCGGGGCTTATCGGCGTGGCGATGCTGGTTTATGTTCTTTTTTTGGCTGCGCCGATCGAGTAGGGAGAGAACGGATGAATCGTTCGCGGGATGTGTGCCATCAAATTATTAGTTGTTACAACAACTAATGTTCTGAGCCTGATCTTGGGGCTGGAACTTGAGGAGAATGTGCCCATGACCACGCAAACTGAACGCCAGCCCGCGATTTTTCTTCCCCACGGCGGGGGGCCCTGCTTTTTTATGGATTGGACCTGGGGGCCCGCGGACACGTGGAATGCGACGCAGCGGTTTCTTGAGGGGCTGGCAGCAACCCTGCCAGCCAGGCCGAAAGCGATCCTGGTGGTGAGCGGGCACTGGGAAGAGCAGGCCTTTACGGCCAGCTCGGCGGCCAAGCCGGAGCTGATCTTTGACTACTCCGGCTTTCCTGAACACACTTACCGGCTGAGATGGCCTGCGCCGGGAGAGCCGGAGCTGGCGGTACGCGTGGCTGGACTGCTGGAGCAGGCTGGCTTGCCGTCTGCGCTGAGCGCGGATCGCGGCTACGATCACGGCGTGTTTGTGCCGATGAAGGTAGCGTTTCCGCAGGCGGAGATTCCTGTAGTTACGCTGTCGCTGGCAACGAATCTGGACCCGGCGCTGCACTTGGCCGCGGGCAGAGCGCTGATGCCGCTGCGCGATGAAGGAGTGCTGATTGTGGGCAGCGGGATGAGCTTCCATAACCTACGGGCATATTTTGGGCCCGAGACGGTGGAGCGGGCACGCGCCTTTGACGCATGGCTTACTGAGGCCGTGGCGCAGCCTGCTGCCAGACGCGACGCGCTGCTGAGCAACTGGCGTGCCGCGCCGTTCGCCGCTTACTCCCATCCGCGCGAGGAGCACCTGATTCCGCTGATGGTGGTGGCAGGGGCGGGCGGCGAAGCGGCAGGTACGCGCATCTTTGCCGACGAGCCGATGGGCGCTGCATTGAGCGCCTACCGATTCGACGGGTGAGGGCACGCGACGCGCAACTCAAAAGCGCTTTGACCTAATTGCACCGGCATGCTTTCACGAGCAGGCAAAGGCAACCATTGGCTGTGTATATTGGGTTGTGCGTGGGCGGCAGCTAGCGCCCGCGCTGTGCTTTGGAGGCTCCGATGGAACGGCGCGAGGTGTTGAAACTTGGGGGCTTAAGCACGGCAACGCTGGCAATGCGGCAGGCTTCAAGGGCCATTCCAGTTCCGGTTCCAATCATTGACGCGCACATTCATCTGTTTGACCCGTTGCGTCCTGGAGGCGTGCCCTGGCCTGAAAAGACAGACACTGCTCTTTACAAGCCCACCTTGCCGGAGCGCTTTGCCGCTGAGGCTGGGCGCTTTGGCGTGGTGGGCGCTATCGCGGTGGAGTGCAGCCCGCTGGCGACGGACAACCAGTGGCTGCTGAATGTGGCAGCAAATCATCCTGTGATTTTGGGTGTGGTTGGTGACCTGATTCCCGGCGCACCCAATTACAGCAAGGACCTGGCGCGTCTGCATGAGGACCCTCTTTTTCTCGGTTTCCGCTATGGCAATATCTGGAATCGCGACCTGGCCGCAGACATGGAGACGCCCGGGTTCATGGATGGGTTGAAGGAACTTGGCAAGGCGGGGCTGGTGTTTGAGAGCGCCAATCCCGACCCGCGTTTGATCCACGCCATTCTGGGCATTGCGGAGCGCGTGCCAGACCTGCGCATCGTCATCGACCATCTGCCGCATGCCCCTGTTCCCACGGAAGAGGCCGCGCGCAAGGAGTACTGGGCCAATCTGCGCGTACTGGCGGGGAGCCCGCGCGTTTTTGTAAAGCTTTCAGAGATTCCTGTGCGCGCGGAGGGGAAACTGGTTACCGACCCCCGCGCCTATCGCGCGCAACTGGATGCGATATGGGATGTGTTTGGCGAAGAGCATATCTTCTACGGGAGTGACTGGCCAAACAGCGAACACATAGCCACCTACGCGCAGACATTTGCGATTGTGCGCGGATATTTGGCAGGGAAGACTGCCGCCGCGCAGGAGAGGTTCTTCTGGAAGAACTCAGTTGCCGCCTACAGGTGGAAACAGAGAAGAACAGACCAGCCGACGGCCTGAGTGAATGGCGTGGACGGCGAATTGGAAGTACAGGTGAAGGAATTGGAAGATACTTCCTCAGCCGGAAGGCGCAGCGGCGATCTGGACCGCGCGATACTGCGCGCGGTGAAGCGGCTCACGCCCTACCTAATGCTGATGTACGTTGTCTCCTTTCTTGACCGCTCAAACATCGGCTTTGCGAAGCAGGCGCTGGAGGCACAGGTTGGAATCTCAGAGGGCACGTATGCCCTGGGCGCTGGGCTGTTTTTTATCAGCTACTCGCTGTGCGGTTTTCCGAGCAACCTGATTCTCCACAGGATCGGCGCAAAGGTGTGGATTTCTTTCCTGATGGTGGGCTGGGGGCTGGCATCGATGGCCACCATGTTTGTAACCGGCAGCACATCGTTTTACCTGCTTCGGCTGGTTCTTGGGGTGATGGAGGCGGGCTTTTTCCCCGGCGCGATTCTGTACCTGACTTACTGGTTTCCGAACCGGATACGGGGGCGCATTCTGGGCTTCTTCTATCTGGGCGTGCCGCTGGCGTTGATACTGGGCGGGCCGCTGTCGGGCTGGCTGCTGGATATGCATCCGCTGGGCGGGCTGCAGAACTGGCAATGGATGTTTCTGGTTGAAGGATTCATGGCCGTTGCCATGGGCTTGTCTGCCTTTTGGTTTCTTGATAACGGGCCCGCCAACGCCAAGTGGATTCCTGCGACAGAAAAGCAGGCGCTTGTGGATGCGCTGGCGCGAGAAGAGTCAGAGCGGCGGTCTACCGGGCCGGCAAAGCTGCTGCCGATGTTGCGCGACCCCAAGGTGATGCAGTTTGTGCTGATTTATGGACTCATCCAGATGAGTGTCTATGGCGCAATCTTCTATTTGCCTGCGGAGGTGTCGGCGCTGATTCAGAGGCCCGCGGGGCTTGAGGTGGGGCTGGTGACGGCGATTCCGTGGATATGCGCCTTGTGCGCGGTCTACCTGCTGCCGAAGGCCGCAGACAAATGGAATATGCATCGGCCACTGGCTGCGCTTACGCTGCTGGTTGCAGGGGGCGCGAGTTTTGCATTTCCCACCGCGGGGCCACGGCTGGGGCTGATGGCGCTTTCGCTTGCCGTGTCTGGATTTGTCGCAGTGCAGCCGCTCTTCTGGACGTTTCCGACCGGGTACCTGGCCGATCGCGCCAAGGCAGGAGGAATTGCGCTGATTGGAACCGGGAACCTGGGCGGTTTTCTTGCGCCCACTGTAAAGGTGTGGGCGGATGGGTATTTCCATTCACCCCGCGCGGGGCTTTATCTGCTTGCGTTGATTACAGTTTTGAACGCATGGCTGATTTGGGCCACGCGGGTCCGGCGAACGCGATAAAAGCTGGAAAAATGCCGCAAAGGTATAATCGGACCCATGGCGGAGAGCGTACAAACACATCGACAGGGAGCTGAACCAACGCAAAGCGCAGCAGAGAAATTGCTGGCTCTTGAAGCGCGTCTGAAGCAGTTGGGGAGCCTGATGGTGGCTTACTCCGGCGGCGTGGACTCAGCATTTCTGGCGGCTACGGCGCATCGCGTGCTGGGCAGCAAGATGCTGGCTGTACTGGCCGACTCGCCCAGCCTGGCGCGGCGGGACATGGAGCAAGCCAGCACTTTTGCGCACGAGCTTGGCATGCCGCTGCAGGTGGTTGAGACCGAGGAACTGGACAAGCCGGAGTACGCGCGCAACGACGCCAACCGTTGCTTCCACTGCAAGGACGAGCTGTTTGCGAGCATGAAGACGCTGGCCATCAAGCTAGGCTTTGCATCCATTGCGTACGGCATGAATACGGACGACAAGGCAGATTATCGTCCTGGACAGCGCGCGGCGGAGGAACACGCCGTGCTAGCTCCACTGGCCGAGGTTGGCTTGACCAAGCTGGAGGTGCGCGCCCTTGCCAAGGCAGCGGGATACACGCTTTGGGACCGGCCGGCAGCGCCTTGCCTTTCATCGCGGGTGGAGTACGGCCGCACGGTGACGCGGGAAGTGCTGGAGCAGGTGGAGAAGGGTGAGGAGAGCTTGCGGCAACTGGGCTTCCGGGAGCTGAGGGTTCGCCATCATGGCGAGCTGGCGCGGGTTGAGATTGCGCGCACAGAGCTGCCCCGCGCACTTTCAATGGAGATGCTGGATGCCATTACTGCTGCGTTAAAGGAGGCAGGCTTTCAGTATGTAACGCTGGATTGCGCGGGATTCCGCTCGGGTTCACTGAATGCGCTTCTGCCCGTGGACGTGCTGGCGCGGCGCGGCGCATAGCTGGCGGTTTAGAATCACAGTCGATGCGAATTGGATATCTTGAGTGTTTTTCCGGTATAAGCGGCGACATGCTGCTGGGCGCGCTTGTGGATGCGGGCGTCTCCTTTGATTCTTTGCAGGAAACTGTAACGGCATTGAACGTGGGTGCGCGGCTTGAGAGGCGCAAGGTGAGCCGCGGCGGAATTGCAGGTACAAAGGTCGACGTGATTGTGCCCGACCAGGCTCCTACCCAAGCGGGAAGCGATGCCGGCCATACGCACGAGCATGGGGGCATTGCGCACACACACTCCCACGAGGGGCACAAGCATGATGGGCCGCCAGAGCCGGTCGCTGCGCATACTCATGCTCCTCATCGTCACTTGTCAGCGATTCTCAAGATCATCCGCTCCGCGCCGCTGTCCGAGGCCGTGAAAGAGCGAGCTTGCCGGGCTTTTCAGGTGCTTGGCGAGGCAGAGGCCGCCATTCATTCCATTCCCATTGAGAAGGTGCACTTCCACGAGGTGGGAGCGGTAGACACGATTGTGGATATTGTCTGCGCAGCGGTGGGCGCGGAACTTCTTGGAGTGGACCGCTGGCTGGCGTCCCCCTTGAATGTGGGCAGCGGCACGGTGAAGTGCCAGCATGGAACGCTGCCCGTGCCTGCGCCTGCCACGCTGGCACTGCTGGGCGATGCGCCCGTGTATGCGGCCGGGCCGCCGATGGAGCGGGTAACGCCCACTGGTGCTGCCGTATTACGAATGCTGGATGTTTGCTACGAGGCACTGCCTGCCA
>Ga0316232_1004443_pt1 | contig 11892 bp, 5 predicted proteins | sample TBHtaG_FD_206006 | JGI IMG/M metagenome (GOLD analysis project Ga0316232, IMG submission 206006) | Freshwater microbial communities from Trout Bog Lake, Wisconsin, USA - TBH18025_13 | ecosystem: Environmental > Aquatic > Freshwater > Lake > Hypolimnion/Profundal zone | place: USA: Wisconsin... | reverse complement strand
CGCCGCGGTTACCGATTGCAAGCGGAACTGCCGGCCTTATTCGGTCCCTCTTCCATCAACCTGTCCTCAGACCATATTGCCAGGGTCAAATGCGATTACCGCGAGACCATTTCGGATGTGATGGTCGAGGACACCCTGCCGGCCTGGACCGCCTGGGCGCACCAACATGGTTTTATCACCCGCAATGAAGCCCATGGATCCCCCGGCAACTGGCTGGACCTCTACGCCGCCGCGGATATCCCGGAAACCGAGATGTTCAACCAGGACCGGAACAAACTGGTTTCCAAATTTGCCTCCTCGGCGGCCCATCTCTCGGGGCGCAACCTCGTCGCTTCCGAGACCGGCACCTGGCTCAAGGAGCATTTCACGGGCACCCTCGCGGACATGAAATACCTGGTGGACGACATGTTCCTGTCGGGAATCAACCATATCTTCTATCACGGCACCTGCTACTCGCCCGATGATGCGCCGTGGCCGGGTTGGGCCTTTTACGCCTCCTTCGACATGAACCCGCGCAACTCGATTTGGCGGGATGTGTCGGCCCTCAACGCCTACGAGACTCGCTGCCAGTCAGTGCTCCAGTCCGGCCAACCGGACAACGATATCCTGCTCTACTGGCCGATCCACGACTTCTGGCAAAACCCCGTCGGCTCGGTGCGGCCGATGACCGTCCATGCCCGCGAATGGCTCGAGGATCAGCCGGTCGGCAAAGTTGCCGACTGGTTATGGAACCGGGGTTATGCCTTTGACTATGTCTCCGACCGGCTCTTGGCGTCGGCGACCGCCGAACCTGGCCGAATCAAGACCCCTGGGGGGACCTACCAGATGCTGGTCGTCCCCTCGGCCAAGGTGATTCCCCTGGAAACCATGCGCCGCCTGGCCAAACTGGCGGAGCAGGGGGCTGCCATCCTCTTCGAGAGTCGGATACCCGAGGATGTGCCGGGCCTGGGCCGCTTGGCGGAGCGGCGGGCCGAGCTTGCGCGCTGCTGGTCTGGCATGTCTTTCCCCCCCAGCGATCAGCCGGGGCTCATCCGGGCGAACCTCGGCGCGGGGCGGATATTGGCGGGCGAACTTCAGCCGGGTCTGGCTGCCGCCGGCGTGCGCCGGGAGCCGATGTTCGATCACCCAGGCTTGATGTGCGTGCGGCGCGTTATCTCGGGTGCTTGCTATTACTTCATCGCGAATCGCTCCAACCTCACCGCCATCAAAGACTGGCTGCCGCTGAGCACTCAGGCCCGTTCCGCGCTCATCATGGACCCGCTTACGGGTCGGTCCGGCAGCGGGTCCGTCCGGCCTTCCGCTACGCAAGGCGTTGAGATCTATCTCGAACTCGAACCCGGCCAATCGCTCATCGTTGGCTGTGGGCGTGGGACGCCAGGAGACCCGCCGGTGTGGGAGTTTCCGAAGTTCACTGGCGCTCCGCTTGCCCTTCAGGGCACGTGGCAGGTGCAGTTCGTGGCAGGCGGTCCGGAACTCCCCGCGCCGTTTGAGGCCCCCGCACTGGCCTCTTGGACCTCGTTGGCGGACACGAAGGCCCAGACCTTCGCCGGTGCCGCCCGCTACTGCCTCACCTTCGATGCCCCTGCTGACTCCCAAAAGACTGCCCGGCTGGATCTCGGCAAGGTCTGCCACAGCGCCCGGGTTCGGCTCAACGGGGACGACTTGGGCACCCTCTTCATCCCCCCGTTTCAGCTCGTCGTCCATGGCCTCAAGCCCGCCGGCAACCGCCTCGAAGTCGAGGTGACCAGCACCTCCGCCAATCGCATCCGTGATCTGGATCGCCGCGGCGTGAAATGGCGCAACTTCTACGACATCAACCTGGTGAACCTGGACTATAAGCCGTTCGACGCTTCGCCTTGGCCACTGGCGGATGCGGGCTTGCTGGGCCCGGTGACCTTGACAGCGGGGGATTGATCACCAGATGATGGACCTTAAATCATGAACATCCTGACCTGGCTTGTTTTCTGTTCGCTGGTGCCGGCCATGCTGGCTCCGGCGGCTGAAAACGCGGCTGCCTCCGGCACCAACGCCGCCAGGTCTCTGTCGCGAGTCTCCGCGCGTGAACTCTCCGATTTTGCCATCGGGGCCGACCTCTCTTTCCTGAAACAGGCCGAAGATCGGGGCGTTGCGTTTCAAGATGCGGGCCAGACCAACTCAGGCCTTAGGCTGTTCCGCGACCACGGCTACAACTGGATTCGACTCCGGTTGTTTAACCATCCCACGCAACTGCCCAATAACCTGGATTACACACTCGCCCTGGCCAAGACGGCCAAACAGCAGGGCTATAAGTTCCTCCTGGACTTTCACTATTCTGACACCTGGGCCGATCCGGGGAAACAGTTCCTGCCCCAGGCCTGGGAGGGGAAATCGCATTCGGACTTGGTGCAGGCCGTCTTTGAATACACGCGCGACTCCATCGCCGCCTTCCGCGAGGGCGGCGCGCTACCCGATATGGTGCAGATCGGGAATGAGGTCATTCAGGGCATGCTTTGGCCGGACGGCCGGCTGCCCGGCAATTGGGACCATTTCGCCGATTTGGTCCGGGCCGGGGTCAGGGGCGTGGACGTCGGCCGGGGCGAGGCCACGGCGCCGCGCATTATGATCCACATCGACCGCGGCGGGGACGCGGCGAAAACGAAATGGTTCTTCGACCAGTTCAACTCTTACGGGATTCCGTACGATGTCATCGGCCAGTCTTATTACCCTTTCTGGCACGGGACCTTGGAGGATCTCCGCCGGAATCTGGCCCAGACCGCCGAGGCGTACGGGAAGCAGATCATCGTGGTCGAGGCGGCTTACAACTGGAGACCGGCGGAGTACCGGAACAAGCCGGCGCCCTTTCCGGAATCCCCCAAAGGCCAGGAGCAGTTTCTCGAGGCCCTCACGCGCGTGGTCCTGGCGACTCCCCGGAATCTGGGCCTGGGCGTCTTCTGGTGGGAACCGGCCGTTAACCCAGCCTCCGGCCTCGACGGCCGCAGCATGTTCAATACCGACGGATCGGCCCTCCCGGTGCTGGCCGTCTATGATGGGGGAATCGGACGCTTTGCGATGGTCGGACCAAAACCCCAAGCCGCCGCCCAGACCGCGCCCGCCAAGCCCGTGCTTTATCTCATCGGGGATTCGACCGTTCGCAACGGTACCCGCGGCCAGATGGGGTGGGGCGACCCCATCGCGAAGTTGTTCGATCCCGCCCGCATCAGCGTCGTCAACCGCGCCTTGGGCGGACGCAGCAGCCGCACCTATCTGAACGAGGGACTGTGGGACAAGGTCCTCGCCGAATTGAAAACGGGCGACTATGTCCTCATGCAATTTGGCCATAACGATGGCGGCGCTCTGGATGACAGCCGGGCCCGCGCCTCCCTGAAAGGTGGAGGCCCCCAGTGGCAGGTCGTCACCAACCAAACCACCGGCAAGGTCGAGACCGTCCACACCTATGGCTGGTATTTGCGCAAGTACATCTCCGATGCCAAGGACCATGGTGCCATCCCCATCGTGCTCTCCCTGGTGCCGCGGAAGATCTGGAAAGAGGGTAGGATTGTTCGCGCCACCAACGACTACGCCAAATGGGCCGCCGAGGCGGCGAACTCCGAGCAAGTCTCGTTTGTCGACTTGAATGACCTGGTCGCCCGCCACTACGAGGCGCTGGGTGAGGCTAAGGTCAACGGCCTGTTTGGCGATGAGCATACCCACACTACTCCCGAGGGGGCCCTCCTCAATGCCCGTTGCGTGCTGGAAGGTCTGCGGGGAATTGAGCATTGTCCACTGATCGACTATTTTCTGCCGGCAACGGCGAATTGAATGAACACAACGATGAAAACACTAAATGTTGGATTGATTGGCTATGGTTTTATGGGGCGGGCGCACTCCAATGCGTTCCGCCGGGTCGGCAACTTCTTCGATCTCGAGTTCCAACCGGTCCTCAAGGCCGTTTGCGCCCGGGACCCCGAGAAGGTTAAAGCCTTCGCGGCCCGATGGGGATACGAAACCTGCGAAACCGACTGGCGCAAATTGATCGCTCGCCAGGATATTGACCTGATCGACATCGCCTGCCCGAACGACCTGCACAAGGAGATTGCGATCGCCGCCGCGAAAGCGGGCAAGATGATCCTCTGCGAGAAGCCCTTGGCCATGGACGGCAAGGAGGGCTTGCAAATGGTTCGCGCCATCGAAAAGGCGGGCGTGCCCAACATGGTCTATTACAATTACCGGCGCATCCCCGCTGTCACGCTCGCCAAGCAACTCATCGATGAAGGCCGCCTGGGCCGTATCTTCCACTACCGGGCGAAATTCTTGCAGGATTGGACCATCTCCAAAGACCTGCCGCAAGGCGGCACCGGTCTCTGGCGACTGGACGCCAAGGTCGCCGGGAGCGGTGTCACCGGCGATTTGCTGGCCCACTGCATCGATACCGCCCTCTGGCTCAACGGTGGAATCAACCAGGTCACCGCCATGACCGAGACCTTCATCAAACAGCGCAAACACAACCTCACCGGCAAAGTCGAGCAAGTGGGAATCGATGATGCCTGCGCCTTCCTGGCGCGATTCAGCAATGGCTCGCTCGCTACCTTCGAGTCCACCCGCTACGCTCGCGGCCACAAGGCCCAATATACCTTCGAGATTAACGGGGAACATGCCTCCCTTTTCTGGGACCTCCACGACCTGCACCGGTTGCAATACTTCGATCACCGCGACGAAAGCCGGCTGCGCGGCTGGCGCAATATCCACGTCTCCGAGGGCGATCAACCGTACATGGACAAATGGTGGGTGCCCGGCCTCCAGATCGGCTACGAGCATAGTTTTGTCCACCAGGTGGCCGACTTCCTTCAAGGCTTGGCCAAAGGCCAGCCTGCCGGTCCAACCTTCCGCGATGCCTTGGCGACCCAATATGTGTGCGACGCCGTCTTGAAATCCGCGCGCACCGGACGATGGGAGAAGGTGGCTTGATGACCGGAGCGTCTCGAACGGTCTCCGCCGCTGGCTGTTTATCGGGAAGTATCGTGCCCGCCGCTTAGGGGTGCTTCCTGGCAGGCACCCCCTGCCAGGCGGTTCCGGCGGGCAGGACCTCCCCTTTCATTAGGAGCGAAAGGTCGTCGATCTGTGAGCCCGCTTCCATGCGGGTATCGTAGAGCACCAGCGACCCCGCTCCCACGTTGCAGCGCGGGCCGATATCGACCGTGGACATCTTCATGACCCGGTCCTCAAAGAGGTGGGTCTGAACCGTGCAATCCGCATTGAGTTCGGCCTCGTCGCCGATGCGCGCAAGGTCGAACTCGCTGAAATCGGTGGTCTCCATATACACCCGGCGGCCGATACGGGCGCCGAGCAGGCGGAAGTACCAGCACACGAAGGGTGTGCCGCTCAGCGCGCCCACGAGGAACGGCTCGGCGAGGTGTTCGTGAAGCGCGTTCAGCAGTTCGTTGCGCCACACGAAGGTGCTCCAGAGCGGCTTTTCGCAGGGCTGGTAGCGCCAGATCAACAGCCACTTCATGGCGATGGTCACCACTGTGGCCACCACTGCGCACCCGAGATACAGGAACGGGAAGACCAGGAGCGTCTGCACCAGATCCAGGGAATCATGAACGAGGAGCACGGTGGAGAAAAGCAGACTGATGAGGATGATGAAGCAAGTCGATGGCGTAATGACCCGGACGAATTCGATCGTCGCGCGCTGCACGCGCAGCTTCCGCGAGGGATGGAACGTCGTCTCGTCCGAGAACGTCGCGGTTGTCTGGCGTTGCGGAAGGAAAATGGCCGGTGACCCCAACCAGGTCGAATCTTCGCGTTGGGCGTCGAGGGCGTTTGCCGGTGGGGCCGAAAGGCAGCCGATGAGCACTCTATCGCCGATCACCGCACCGGGCGGGAGCATCGCACTATTCCCAATGAAAGAACGTCTGCCGATCTGGTTGAGACCGAGGGTTATCATCCCGTCACGCACTCGGGGCGCGCCCAGCGAAACGCTGTCGGCGATGAAGCTCTCGTCGCCGATCGAAAGCAAATCGGGCGAGATGAACGAGGCGGTGGAAATCTCGGCCCCCTTGCCGAGCCGCGCGCCCAGCAACCGGTACCAGGGGGCCAGGTAGATGGACGCGTACAGCGGTCCCAGGATGTCCAGGCTCAGATCCATCGTCTGGCCGACAAACCACTTGCGCAGGTAATAGAAACTGTGGAGCGGGTGCTGGCCCGGTTTAACCCTTCCCACCACCAGCCACTTCACCGCGGCGATTTCCAGCGCGAGGATCACCACGAACGACAATCCGACCAGAGGAGCCAGGAGGAGGTACCAATAGTAGGGATCCATGTCGTTCAGCTCGTTCATGAGCACGATACCCGGAAAGAGTGCAGCCACCACCAACACCGGGAAGATCAACATCCCCAGTCCGTGGAGCAGGCCGAAACCCGCACTCTGGCACCATCCGGGACGGGGCAGGGCCGGCGGGCGAACTGCCGCCGGATCCAGCGGGACGGGTTCGGCCGGGGAACCTCGCCAGGTTGCGCCGCGCGGAAGGCGGGCGCCGCATCGCAGCAGGGATAGATCCTCGAGCGCTGAGTCGTCTTCCATCTCGGTGTTTTCGCGCAACGCCGTGCGGGTCCCCACAAAACAGCGTTTGCCGATAGTGATCGCCCCAATCCTTAACTGGCCGTTCTCGATTCGGTACCCCAACAGGTTCGAATCCACATTAATGCTGGAATCGTCGCCGATCGCCAGCAGGTCGTAGATGGCAAAACTGTTCGTGTCGATGAACACGTTGCGTCCGATCCTGGCCCCCATCAACCGCAGATAGAGATTCATCCACGACGTGCCGGCCAGGTAGCCCACGGGGACCGCCGCTTCAAGCGTCGTGACTAGCCACCAGCGGAAATAATAGGTCCCCCACAGCGGGTAGGCGCCCGGACGATAGCGTCCAATGATGATCCACTTCAGCAGGATCGGGATGATGAGCATCACCGGGTAGAAGAGGATCAGACTCGCAAACGCCCCCAGCGTCGCTTCCAGAAAACTGTATTCCTCCTCCACGAGCACCGTGTAGGTGAGATAGGGCGTCAACCATTGCAGGGCGAAGAAAGTCAACACGAACAGGAGAGCGACGGCTTGGGCGCTTCCACAGAAGAAGTGCCGCCAGAAGGGGATGTCGTGGAACCCCTCAGGCCCGGTGCCGAGGGCGGGGTCTGTTCTCGTGGGGTTCGCCGCTCCGGGGCGGCCCAGTCCGCCAGTTCCCGGCTCTGGGGTGGAGTTCCTGGATCGCCGATCCATCTCCTCGGCGAGGGATTCGATGGTGGGATACCGGTAGATGTCCAACATCGAGAGTTGGGCGAACGGCGGCGATTGGCGCAAGGCCGAGACCATGCGCGCCGCCAGCAGCGAGTGCCCACCTAAATCGAGAAAAAAGTCGTCCCCCACCGATACCGGAACCGGTGCGAAGAGGGTCTCCCAGGCTGCCAAGATCTGCCGCTCGTTGGGGGTGCGGGCAGGCTGCACCGTCCTGGCGGCAGGGCGGGGGATGCTCCCTGGCGCGGGGAGGGCCTGGCGATCAATCTTGCCGCTCGGCAGGGAAGGCAATGCGGCGATGGGCTCGATCGTGGCCGGTACCATGTAAGCCGGCAGACGTGCCCGCAGGGCCGTACGCAGGGCATCTGGGTCCGGGATCGCGCCGGGACGGGGGACCACGTAACCAACCAAGTTGCTGATGCCCCGGACGTCCTCGCGCAGAGCCACTGCGGCCGCTGCCACACCCGGTGACTCCATCAGCACGGCCTCGATCTCAGAGAGCTCAACTCGGAACCCCCGAATCTTGACCTGGGTGTCGATCCGGCCCAGGAACTCCAGATCGCCGGCGTGGTTAACCCGGACGAGATCCCCGGTTCGGTAAAAACGCCCGGCGGGGGCGCCGTTCGAAGCGAGGGTAATGAACTTCTCGCGTGTTAACTCGGGGCGTCCAACGTAGCCTCGAGCCAGGCCGATGCCACCGATACACAGTTCGCCGGGTGTCCCCGCGGGAACCGGCTGCAGTCGGTCGTCGATAACGCACACCAGGTAGCCGTCCAACGGCTTCCCGATGGTGACCCCCTTGGCGGGATGGCATTCGGCGTAAGTAGCGATCACCGTGGCTTCGGTGGGACCATACGTATTAAACACCCGGCGCCCCGGCCTCCACCAGCGACGCACAATGTCCGGCGGACAGGCCTCACCCCCCAGGATCAAGAGGCGGAGGGACGGGATATCCCCCTCCATCATCGCCAGGAGGGTCGGCACACAAGAGAGCACCGTGACTCCTGCCTCGGAGAGCAGCCGCGCCAGGGCCGGTCCTGCATGAACCATCTCCGCTGTCCCCACAACCAGGGTGGCTCCCGCGTGAAACGCCAGCCAAACCTCCTCCACCGAAGCGTCGAAGGCGATCGAGAAGCCCTGGTACACTCGATCTTCAGGACGCACTTGAAACAGCAGGCCTTCGCTCCGCACCAAGTGACAGGCGCTGCGGTGCTCAATCTGCACTCCCTTGGGGCGCCCGGTGGTTCCCGAGGTGTAGATGACGTAGCACAGGTCCTCCGGAGCACCCCCACCAGAAGTCGGTCTTTGCATCGTAGCCGAGGCAATCGCCTCTCTCTCGTCATCGAGGAGGACGATCGTTCCCTGGAATCCGACGGCTTTGATCGACAAATCACGGGTCGTCACCATCGCCCGTGCCCGGCAATCCGAGAGGATGAAACCAACCCGATCCGCCGGATATTCAGGATCCAACGGTACATAAGCAGCGCCAGCTTTGAGGATGCCCAACAGGACCGGGTAGACCTCGATCGATCGGGGCAGCAGAAATGCCACGGAATCCCCGGCGCTCACGCCTCGAGATTCGAGGAATCCGGCCATCTGGTTGGCGCGTTGGTCTAGTTCCGCATAGGTCACCTGGTCGGAGCCACAGACCACCGCGAGTTGGTCCGGACGGGCTGCCACTTGTCGCTCGAAGAGAGCGGCCAGCCCTGGATCACCCCCCGCGCCAGCCTCGGTTTCGGCGCTGCGCTCGGCCTGATTCTGTTGTTTGGAGTTAAGGCTCATCAACGGACTCTGCACGGGCAGCGGTTCCGCAGTACGGTTGGACGAAAAGCCGGTCGCCGGGGTTACGAACCAGCGGTTCGCGCCTTGGTGCGGAAGCAAAGATGCGCAGTGGGGCCGTGACTGTCCACTAGAATCTGGATCGGCGTCGGTCGGCCCGCCCAACCGGCCCGTTTCGCGGTGGTTTCTGGCTTGCTGGGCCTCAACCCGAGGCTATACTTCCACGACATTGCGAATCCAATAACAACATGAAAACACAACTGTATGTCTCCTTGGTCCGCCTCACGGCTGCAGTCGCGGTGGCGTTGTTTCCCCTGGCGTTGCTAACCGTTTCCGGTGCCGAAAAGGTCACTTTGAAAGTCGTGAAGGTAGATAGTGAAGAGACCTCCGGCGAGGACGGCAAGGGCGCCAATGCGGTGGACGGCGATCCCGCCACCATCTGGCATACACAATGGCAGGATGCCAACCCTGAGTGCCCGCATGAGATCATCATTGAACTGAGCCGCGCCGTTCCGATCAAGGGCTTCACCTACCTCCCGCGTCAGGACGAGCAGGTCAATGGCACCATCAAGGACTATGAATTCTATGTCAGCAGCGACGGCAAGGACTTTGGCCAACCGGTGAAGAAAGGCACCTTCGCGGAAGGCAAGGATAAGAAGACCGTCGTCTTTGCGGCTAAATCAGCCAAATTCATCAGGCTCAAAGCCCTTTCCGAGATCAACGGCCAGGCCTGGTCCTCGGCCGCCGAGATCGGGATCGTGGAAGAATCGGAAGCGGTGTCGGTGAAGCCAAAACTCAAGTTCGTGAGGGTCGATAGCGAAGAAACCGCCGCGGAAGATGGGAAGGGGGCCAACGCGGTGGATGGCAACCCGGCCACGTTCTGGCACACGCAATGGCAAGATGCCAACCCGGAGTGCCCCCACGAGATCGTCATCGAACTCGACCCACCCGTCCAAATCAAGGGGTTTACCTACCTTCCCCGTCAGGACGATCCGGTCAATGGCACGATCAAGGACTATGAATTCTATGTCAGCGATGATGGCAAGGACTTTGGTCAACCGCTGAAAAAGGGCACCTTCGAGGAAGGCAAGGAAAAGAAAACCGTTACTTTCGCCGTAAAGTCCGCCCATTTTATCAAGCTCAAGGCTCTCTCCGAAATCAACGGCGGGGCCTGGACTTCCGCGGCCGAGATCGATGTCATTCCATGAAAATACGCGTTCGTTTCGCGCCTAGTCCCACCGGGTTCCTCCATATTGGCGGAGCCCGGACGGCCTTGTTCAATTGGCTTTATGCCCGCCACACGGGCGGCGTGTTCTTGCTCCGTATCGAAGACACCGATGCGGCCCGCAATACGCAGGAGGCCGTGAATGTCATTCTCAGCGGGTTGCGCTGGCTCGGCCTGGATTGGGATGAGGGCCCCATTTCGGGGGATGTCACCGGCCCGAGCAAGGGCGATTTCGGGCCGTATTTCCAGAGCCAGCGCAAACCGAACTACCAGCAACGCGTCGAGGCGCTGCTCTCCCGGGGCCTGGCTTACGAGCACGCGGGTGCGATCAAGTTCAAGATGCAGCGCGATCCCATTCTGATCCCCGATTTGGTAGTGGGCCAGGTGCGGCGGGAGTTGACCGACCGTGAGCAGCTCGAACCGGATTTCGTGATTGTCCGCTCGGATGGCGAGCCGGTATTCCACTTGGTGAATGTGGTGGACGACCTCGAAATGAACATCACGCATGTGATCCGTGGCGAGGACCATCTCAGCAACACCGCTAAGCATATCGCCCTGTTCCAGGCCTTCGGAGTGCCGCCGCCAAAATACGCCCATATCCCCCTGATTCTCAACATCGACGGGACCAAGATGAGCAAACGGGACCAGGGTGCTTCCCTGGTAAGTTACATGGATGAAGGCTATACGCCGGAAGCCGTGGTGAACTACCTGGCGCTCTTGGGCTGGTCTCCTAAAGGCAACCGGGAGAAGATGCCGCTTAAGGAGTTGATTGGGGCCTTCGACCTCCCTCAAATCCTCCGCCATAACGCCCGGTTCGACATGACAAAACTCAATTGGCTCAATGGGGAATACCTCCGCGAGATGACTGTGGAGAGGTTCTACGAGCAATCCGTGCATACGCTGGCCAAGGCCGGACTCGATACCGCCAAGTTCCCCGTCGACTACGTGAAGGCGGCCCTCGACACCTGCAAGGGCAAGTTCAAGCTCTTCAGCGAGTTGCCGGCCTACGCCGGGTTTTACTTTAAGGACGCCGTCGATTATGACCCCGAGGCCATCAAACGGGACTTCACCGCCGAGAATAAGCCCCGGGTGGCTCGGTTGCGCGCGGCGCTGGCGGCACTGGATCCGTTTGACCACGAGCCCGTGGGCGCGACGCTGGCGTCCGTGGCCAAGGAATTCGGCGTGAAAACCGGGGTGCTGGTGCATCCCACCCGCTTGGCTTGCTGCGGCAACACCGCCGGCCCCAGCCTCTACCACTTGATTGCGATCCTGGGCAAGGACCAAACCCTGGCCCGCATCGATCGGGCACTGGCGGTTATGGGCTAAGGCTAACCGCGCGCTAAACTCCGGTTCTTGGCCCGGGATTCTTCGGCCAGTCGCGCCTTGAAGGCGATCACCTTTGCTTGCAGGTCGGCATCGCCTACTGACAGGATCTGCACCGCCAAAAGCCCCGCGTTGCGTGCGCCATCAATGGCGACGGTAGCGACGGGCACACCGCTGGGCATCTGCACCATCGATAACAGGGAATCCAGCCCTTTGAGCGCTTTGCTCATAATCGGGACGCCAATCACGGGAACCGGCGTCAGGGCCGCTGCCACGCCAGCGAGATGGGCCGCGCCGC
>Ga0316232_1004428_pt1 | contig 11932 bp, 5 predicted proteins | sample TBHtaG_FD_206006 | JGI IMG/M metagenome (GOLD analysis project Ga0316232, IMG submission 206006) | Freshwater microbial communities from Trout Bog Lake, Wisconsin, USA - TBH18025_13 | ecosystem: Environmental > Aquatic > Freshwater > Lake > Hypolimnion/Profundal zone | place: USA: Wisconsin... | reverse complement strand
ACCTCAGCCTGTTCAACCAAATCTGGAACGACCCTACCAAGCTGGAGGACGTTACAGCTCAGATTTGCGAACACATTGCATCGGTGTATCAGGAGAACTCGCCAGAAAGCATCTACTTTCTGATGCTATACAACATTTTTAATGAGTTTCTGGACGACATCGACGAAGACGTTTTGCCCAATGATCGCACCGGCTATCAAGACACTCTTATCTGGAATAAACTCTTCAACTTTCAGAGGGATGCGGCTACCGGCATCATCAATAAGCTCGAAACGTACAGTGGCTGTATTCTGGCCGACAGTGTCGGTTTGGGTAAAACCTTCACGGCCTTGGCTGTGGTGAAGTACTACGAGTTGCGAAACCGCTCCGTGTTAGTGCTCTGTCCCAAGAAACTGGCAGACAACTGGCTGAACTACAACCGCAACCTCAAGACCAACATCTTTGCCCGCGACCGCTTTAACTATGACGTGCTTTGCCATACCGATTTGCAGCGTACCAGCGGCGAGTCATTTGGCACGCCGCTCAACCGCATCAATTGGGGAAATTACGATCTTGTTGTCATCGACGAATCACACAATTTTCGCAACAACGATGCCTATAAAGAAAAGGAAACACGCTACCAGAAGTTGATGAATCAGGTCATCCGGCAGGGCGTCAAAACCAAAGTGCTGATGCTCTCAGCGACTCCGGTGAACAACCGCTTCAATGACTTGCGCAACCAGCTGGCACTGGCCTACGAGGGGGATTCAGAAAACCTCAGTAAAAAGCTGCGTACCGATAAAACGATCGAACAGATTTTTAGCAACGCGCAGGCAAGCTTCAATGCATGGGCGAAGTTGCCCGTCGAAGCGCGCACGGCTCGTGCCATCCTCGATTCGTTGGATTTCGATTTCTTTGAATTACTCGACAGCGTTACCATCGCACGCTCGCGCAAGCATATTCAGACTTTTTACGATACGAAGGACATCGGCTCATTCCCCGTGCGGCGTAAACCTTTGTCATTTCATTCTCCGCTCACTCAGCGCACGGATGTAATGAGTTTCAATGAGATTTTCGATCAGCTCTCGTTGCTTAAACTCGCTGTCTATGCACCGATCAGTTACATCTTGCCCAGCCGGCTAAAAAAGTATGAAGAAATGTACGACACGCAAGTGGCGGGTGGCAAAAGCAAGTTCAAGCAAGTTGATCGCGAGAGAAGTTTACAGGCGCTAATGACTACCAACTTGCTCAAGCGACTGGAAAGTTCGATTGAGTCGTTCCGCTTGACCTTGCAGTCACTGCGCACTAAGCACAACAGCACGCTGGACAAGATTAGCGCATTCAATCAGAGCGGCAGTGTTGCCAGCGTCGACGATTTGACGGATCAGTTGGAGAGTTTGGAAGCCGATGAGGATGACTTGCCGATACCCGTGGAAAACGAGATCGGCGGCAAGGTCAAAATCAGCCTGGCGGATATGGATCTGCCATCCTGGGAGCACGAGCTAAAATCGGATATGGAAATCATCGATGCGTTGCTGGTCTCGATGAACAGGGTGACACCTGCCGATGATGCCAAACTTCAGCATGTCAGGGCGCTTATCCAGGCTAAAATCGCCAACCCGATCAATCCGGGCAATAGAAAGATACTGCTTTTTACCGCTTTTGCAGATACGGCCAATTATCTCTACGCCAACTTAGCACCTGAGTTGTTGGAAATTCAGCACCTCTATAGCGCTAAAGTAACTGGTAGTTCGCCGCCCAAATCGAACTTGACGAAGAACTATGATTTTCAGGAGCTGCTCACGCTGTTTTCCCCGCGCTCAAAAGAAAAATCCATCGTACTTCCCGGTGAACCTGCTGAAATTGACCTGCTGATCGGCACCGACTGCATTTCAGAAGGCCAGAATTTGCAGGACTGCGACTACCTCATCAACTACGATATTCACTGGAATCCGGTGCGTATCATTCAGCGTTTTGGCCGGATAGACCGCATCGGCTCAACGAATGCCAGCATCCAGCTGGTCAACTACTGGCCGGATATTTCACTCGACGAGTACATCAACCTCAAAGAGCGAGTTGAGAGCAGGATGATGATCGCCGATGTCACGGCCACCGGAGATGACAACGTCCTTAGCGCTCAAGCCAACGACGTGTCCTACCGCAAGGAGCAATTGCGTCGCCTGCAAGAAGAAGTGATTGAACTGGAAGATTTGAAGACTGGTGTGTCGATTACTGACATGGGACTCAATGACTTTCGCATGGATTTGCTTAACTACGTCAAAGCCAATGGTGAGTTGAACAACATGCCGAGTGGGATGCATGCCGTAGTGCCTGCAAACCCGGAAACGGGTCTGTACCCGGGCGTGATCTTCACGCTGCGCAATGTCAATCCGAACGTGAACATCAGCCAGCATAACCGACTGCATCCCTACTATCTGGTCTACATCAACCGCGAAGGTGAGGTGATCCACGACCACACCGAGGTCAAGCGACTGCTAGATCTGGTGCGCAGCTGCTGCAAGGGGCAATCTCAGGCACTTCCTGATGCCTGCAGTCTGTTCAACAAGGAAACTGCTGATGGCCGCAAGATGCAGGTGTATTCCAACCTGCTGGGCAAGACCATCCGCTCGATGATCGCAGTGAAGGAAGAAACGGATATGGATAGCCTGTTCCGTGGAATGAGTCCTACTGCGTTGGGAGGTTCTTTCAAGGGGCTGGATGATTTCGAACTGATTGCCTTTTTGGTTATTCAGGAGGTGATTTGATTATCAACCTTCACCCAGCTTATCTGCTTTATCCAGCCAGGGCTGAGATGAACCGCATTTTGCCTAAGGGTAAGTTCTATGAATACGGAAGTATTAGCAGCAAAGTTCGCGAATATTTTGTAAGCCAGGTCGAAAAAATCACCTTAAAGTATGTGCTGGCGAGTGCAACAAGCAATCTGCCGCCCAAAGATGGCGTATCTGAATTTCATGTGTTTAGTTTGGAACTGAAAACTCCAGAGCTTAATCTTGATGTATTGCGTTGTATGGATGAAGTATGGCATTTTCCGGTCATTTTTGAGCTCTTATATGATGGAAAAATTAAAGTAGTCGCAGCCTGTAAGCGGGTCAGTGTTGCTGATGCCAGTCGTTGGGTATGCAGTGATTACTTTTCGACTGGTTGGCTGTCTGGTGATATTCAGCGCACTGCTATGCCGCTGGCGCTTGATCTGGGTGGTCTTTACGAGCAGGTATTGAAACGACTGATTCCGTTGTCTGCCCGCCCGCTGGAAAATCTTGCCGATTTGGTTGCGCGTTCAGAGATGGTCAGCTCAAAGCAGCGCGATATCGATAAAACAGTAAGCAAACTCGCTAAAGAAAAACAATTTAACCGCAAAGTGGAAATCAACGCCAGCTTGCGGCAACTGAAAATCGAACTTGAACAATTGAGCCGTTGAACACTGGCGGACTAAGGAAATAAACATGGATCAACTGAAAATGCACTCGCCCAACCTCATGCAAGCCAACGTTGCCCGCATTCGCGAGTTTTTTCCGAACTGCGTCACCGAAGCAAAGGATGCTGATGGCGCAGTGAAGCTGGCTGTGGACTTTGATCAGCTCCGGCAGGAGCTGTCCGATTCCATCGTCGAAGGCCCGCAGGAGCGTTATCACCTCAACTGGCCGGGAAAGCGTGAAGCGCTGCTCACGGCAAATGCACCCATCGCAAAAACGCTGCGACCCTGCCGTGAAGAAAGCGTGGATTTCGATACCACGCAGAACCTGTTCATCGAGGGCGACAACCTCGATGCACTCAAGCTGTTGCAGGAGACGTATCTCGGCAAGGTCAAGATGATTTACATCGACCCGCCATACAACACGGGGAATGATTTTATTTACGAGGATGATTTTTCTGAGGATACGGAGGAATTCCTGAAAAAATCAAATCAGAAAAGTGAAAGTGGAAGTCGGCTTGTTGCTAATATCGAAGCAAATGGAAGATTCCATTCAGACTGGCTCGGAATGGTTTATTCTAGGCTCCGTCTAGCTCGAATGCTAATGTCTGATAAAGGAGTTATCGTTGTTTCAATTGATGAAAATGAGGTAACCAATCTCCGAAAATTGCTGGATGAAATCTTCGGAGAAGACAATCTACTCTTCCATATAACACTGCTATGCAATCCAAAGGGGCGCTCACAAGATAAGTATGTTGCGAATTGCCATGAATATCTCATCGGTTACTCAAAGAAGCCGTTAAGTAAGGGAGATATTAACGTACCCAAAGACGACGATGAAATTGAAAAGAATTACAAGCTGATCGACGGGCGTGGACGATATCGAGAACTTGAGTTACGAAACACTCACCGCGAATTCGGGAGACATAATAGGAAAAATCTTTACTATCCATTCTTTGTTAGCAAAGATGGAACTGTTTCTCTCGATGAAATACAAGGCACAATAGCGGTTTACCCAAATTGGGAAGATGGCTTCGAGGGCTGCTGGACATGGGGTACAGACAAATCACGCTTACAGATTGATGAAATTGTTGTCAGAGAAGTAAAGGGTAACTGGAAAATTTACCGGAAAAATTATGCCGAGGATGAAGACGGCGAAGCGTCCAAGCAGGTTAAGTCGATCTGGACAGAAAAGCAGTTTCATACAGAAAAAGGGCAAGCTGTCTTCAATGAGCTATTCGAAACAAAAAACAAGCTATTTCAGTCTCCAAAATCAGTAGACACGATTAAACAGATATTGCAAATGGCTTCAGAGAAGGATTCCATAGTCATGGATTTCTTTGCAGGATCAGCCACCACTGGCCACGCTGTTATGGAGTTGAATGCTGAAGACGGTGGAAATAGAAAATTTATCCTCGTTCAGATCCCAGAGATATGTAACGAAAAGTCTGAATCATTTATTGCTGGCTACACAACTATCGCTGAAATCAGCAAGGAACGTATTCGCCGTGCAGGCAAAAAAATCAAAGAAGAAAATTCCCTCACTGCACCTGACCTGGACATCGGTTTCCGTGTCCTCAAAATCGACACATCCAACATGGCTGAAGTCTTTTACACGCCGGATGCGGTGACGCGGGATCTGTTGGCGGATCAGGTTGATAACATCAAATCCGACCGAACAGCAGAGGATCTACTGTTCCAAGTCATGCTGGATTGGGGTGTTGACCTAGCTTTGCCTGTTACCAAACAGTCGATTCAAGGCAAGGACGTATTTTTTGTCAATAAACCTCCGTATGATTTGATTGCCTGCTTCGACAATACAGGCAGCATCAACGAGGCCTTCGTGAAAGAATTAGCCACACACCAGCCGATGCGCGTGGTGTTCCGCGATGCCGGTTTCCGTGACAGCGCGGTCAAGATCAACGTCGACCAGATTTTCAAGCTGCTGTCGCCGGGCACTGAAGTCAAGTGCATCTGAGGAATTAGCCATGAGCGAGATAACAAATCATAGCGATTGCCGGCTGATTTTATGCGTTTCCAACCCACAGTTTGAATTTGCCCCGCAGGCTGTGGGACACATGTCGAGGCGACTGCCATGAGCGCCCCCTTAAAACAAGATAGCGATTTTTTGCGCTTACTGGGAACGCTGCTTGCTACCCACAGTACACTGCAACAACAAGCCGCACGCTCGGTAGATACGGCGCTGGTAACACGAAACTGGTTATTTGGCTGGTATATTGTCGAGTTTGAGCAGGGGGCGGCGACTCGCTCCGTGCAGTACGGCAAGCAGCTCATTGCGCGCTTGTCCGAAGGTCTGACGCAACGTGGACTGCGCGGCGTGTCGGCAACTAATCTGAAGCAGTGCCGGGCGTTTTATCTGGCCTACCCAAAGATTGGTCAGACGCTGTCTGACGTATCTTCCCTGACGCCAAATGCACCCGCATTGGCTGAGCGCTTTGTACTGGGATGGTCGCATTATGTCGTGTTGCTAACGACACCTTCTGCACAAGAACGCCAGTTTTATGAAATTGAGGCGCATGAAAACAGTTGGGGTGTTCGTGAACTGAAGCGTCAGATCGCCACCTCGCTGTTTGAGCGTTTGTCTCTGAGCCGTAACAAGGATGAAGTGAAAGCCTTAGCCCAAGTTGGGCAACTGATCGCAAAGCCTGCCGACATCATCAAAAGCCCCTATGTGCTTGAGTTTCTGGATTTGCCGGAGCACCCAGCGTATTCAGAGCACCAGTTGGAAATCGCCATCATCGACAAGCTTGAGCACTTTTTGCTGGAGCTGGGGAAAGGTTTTTTGTTTGAGGCGCGCCAGAAACGTTTTACCTTTGATGACAATCATTTTTATGTCGACCTGGTTTTTTACAATCGCTTGCTGCGTTGCTATGTAGTGATTGATTTGAAAATTGGCAGCCTGACGCATCAAGACTTGGGGCAGATGCAGATGTATGTCAATTATTTTAATCGCCACGTGAAACTAGCCGAAGAATCACCCACTATTGGTATTTTGCTGTGTTACGACAAGAATGACGCGTTGGTTGAGCTGACTTTGCCGGAAGGCAGCAATATTTACGCCTCGCAGTATCAACTCTATCTTCCATCAAAAGAGGAATTGCGGCAAAAAATTAAGGAAGCAGAACTCGCATGGGAGGCTGGACAATGAAGCTGAAATTTAAGACTCAAGCCTATCAGACGGCAGCGGTGCAGGCGGTGGTCGATTGTTTCAAGGGGCAACCACCGGCTTCTTCTGATGCTATCAGCTACCGCATCGATCCGGGCAAAGCCAGAAAAGGGCAAATAATTGGAAGTACCGCAGACAGCGGTTCAGGGTTTAAGAACGCCGATCTAAAGCTGACCGATGCCGCGTTGTTTGAAAATATCACGGGTGTGCAGCATCAGCAGAACCTGCCGCAGTCGTTGACGCTGGTCAAAAATAAGGTCAGCCGTATCAATCTCGACATCGAGATGGAAACCGGCACCGGCAAGACCTATTGCTACATCAAGAGCATTTTCGAGCTGAACAGGCAGTATGGCTGGAGCAAGTTCATCATCGTGGTGCCCAGCATCGCCATCCGCGAGGGCGTGGCAAAATCCCTGGAGATCACGGCGGAACACTTTTTAGAGACATATCGCAAGAAGGCGCGTTTCTTCATCTACAACTCCAGGCAGCTGCACCACCTGGAAAGTTTCGCATCGGATGCCGGGATTAACGTGATGGTCATCAACGTACAGGCATTTGCGGCTCGCGGTGCGGATAACCGGCGCATCTACGAAGAACTGGATGATTTTCAGTCGCGCCGCCCGATTGATGTCATCAGCGCAAACCGTCCCATTTTGATTTTAGATGAGCCGCAAAAGATGGAGGGTGCGGCGACCCTGAAGTCCTTGGAAGAATTCAAGGCGCTGATGGTGCTGCGCTACTCGGCCACCCACAAAACCACCCATAACAAGATTCATCGCCTAGATGCGCTGGATGCCTACAACCAGAAACTGGTGAAGAAGATTGCGGTGCGCGGCATTTCGGTCAAAGGCTTGGCGGGCACCAATGCCTATCTGTATTTGCAATCCATTGAGATTTCGACCACAAAATCGCCGGAAGCGCGCGTCGAGTTCGAGAAAAAGATGGCTGCCGGCGAGCCCAAAAGAATGATGCGCAAATTGTCAAAAGGGGACAACCTGTATGTGTTGTCTGACGGTATGGAGCAGTACCGTAATGGTTATGTGGTATCGGACATCAACGCCAATACCGACACCTTGAGTTTTACCAACGGCGTTGAACTGTTCGTTGGCGAGGCGGATGGGGATGTGAATGAGGCTGCGCTGCGTCGCATCCAGATTCGGGAAACCATCAAGGCGCACTTCGACAAAGAGGAGGTTCTGTTCCAGCAGGGCATCAAGGTGTTGTCTTTGTTCTTTATTGATGAAGTCGCCAAATATCGTGACTATTCAGCTGCCGATGATAAAGGCGACTATGCGCGTATTTTCGAGGAAGAATACAACCAGCAGCTCAACGAGGTAATGGATCTGGATGAAACGCCATACATCAAGTATCTCAAGGGAATTGATGCTGCCAGAACGCACAGCGGTTACTTCTCTATCGACAAAAAGACCAAGCGTGATGTCGATCCAAGCATTGCGAAGACAGGCGAGAACAAAGGTTTATCAGACGATGTGGATGCTTATGATCTTATTCTGAAGGACAAAGAAACGCTTCTTTCATTGCCTAAGTCGACAGATGATGAGCTGTCGCGTAACAAGAAAAACGTTCGCTTTATCTTCTCTCATTCCGCGTTGCGCGAAGGTTGGGATAATCCTAATGTATTTGTGATTTGCTTCTTGAAGCATCCCGACTACAACAATGAAGTGACGCGTCGACAGGAAGTCGGTCGTGGCCTGCGTTTGTCTGTCAATCAGGCCGGCGACCGGATAGATCACCCAGCCATCGTCCATGACATCAATGTGTTGACCGTGGTGGCAGGCGAAAGCTTCAAGAACTTCGTCTCAGCATTGCAGAAGGACATCAGCGAGTCGTTGTCGGCGCGGCCTAAGCTGGCCGATAAAGCCTACTTCACAGGGAAGGTGCTGAAGACGCCGGATGGTACTGTTACCGTATCGGAGGATCAGGCAACAGAAATCGAGTTCTATCTGATTCAGAACGGTTACGTCGATAAGAAGCGCAGCATTACTGCGAAATACCACCAGGCTAAGAAAGATGGCACGCTAGAGGCGTTGCCGGACGAACTGCAACCTCTCAATGAGCAGGTCTTTCAGTTGATCGACAGTGTCTATAGCGACAGCCAGTTATTCGACATCGGGGACGACCGGCGTCCAAAGAAAAATCCGCTCAACAGCAATTTTGAAAAACAGGAGTTCAAGGAGCTGTGGAACAGGATTAACCGCAAGGCGGCCTATAGCGTCGACTTTGATTCGGTTGAGCTGGTTAAGAAATCAGTCGATGAACTGGATAAATGCCTGCGCGTTACTCCCTTGCAATACACCATTCAATCCGGTGAACAGGGCGATATAGCGACTTACGATGATGTCAAAAATGGTGATTCGTTTGTGTTGAAGACGACTAATATCGAAACTGATACCAACTCGATACACTCTGGTGTGAAATATGACCTGATAGGTAAAATTGGTGAAGGAACACAGCTGACCCGTCGTGCGACGGCGGATATTCTCAAAGGGATCAACGCAGCTGTTTTTTCACAGTTCAGGACCAATCCGGAAAGCTTCATCTCCGAAGCTGTGCGACTGATCAACGAGCAGAAGGCAACAATGGTCATTGAACACCTGGCCTATGATCCTGTGGAAGATAAGTTCGATTTGGATATTTTCACTACGGGCCAGAGCAAACAAGATTTCAGCAAGGCAGGTGACAAGCTCAAACGGCACATCTACGACTATGTGATCACGGATTCCGGTATCGAGCGGAAATTTGTTGAGACGCTCGATACCTGCTCTGACGTGGTTGTGTACGCGAAGCTGCCGCGCGGCTTTCTGATCCCGACACCCGTTGGAGACTACAACCCCGATTGGGCAATTTCCTTCAAGGAGGGACTCGTCAAACACGTCTACTTCGTGGCGGAAACGAAGGGTTCCATGTCCTCCATGGTGCTCAATGAGATTGAGAAAACCAAAATTAAATGTGCGGGCAAGTTTTTCGATGAGCTCAACAGAAAATATGCGCCTGCAAACGTGAAGTACAAGGTGGTGGATAGCTTCGGGACCTTGATGGAAATGGTGAAGTAACAGCAATGGCCTTTCTATTATCAGATACCCGATTAAACTGACCCCAACGCCCCGACCCCACGAGCCACACCCCCATCGGATAGAAATATTACGCTCTTAACCGATGGTCGTCATCCACAATTCAATGGTAGAACCCAATGCCCCGCGACAACAAAGCGGCGGATCATGATATGGGCTGCGAGGAAAAATACACGCCCCAACGGACGGAGAACGGGAAGGTAATCACGTAGGGGCGAATTTATTCGCCCCGAATTTATTCGCCCATTCGCCCGTCCCCCGCCACTCGCTATGCCTGTGTCGCGGGTCTGACCGCCTCCCCGGCAACGCTTCATGCCTCCCGCTCGTGTATCAGCGCCTCCCCCGCCACTCGAAATATTTTCGGCAAGCAGCTTGACGCCTGCCGCCTATCTCACGGGGCGGGCGGCAGGACAGGCAGGGCGGGCGCGGCGAATTGCGCCGCAGGCGGTCAGACCCGCGACACAGGCATAGCGATCCTCGCCGCAGCCATTTAGCCCCGCGCCACAGGCATTGAGACCCGCGCCGCAGGCATTAAGACCCGTGCCACAGCAACTCATAGCGCTATTTCAGCCGGCATCCCGCGCCGCAAGTGAAAGCATCGGGGCCATCGAGGCGCGCACTTGGCTATCGAATAGTTGGACTATCAGGCGGTATAGGCCAGACGCTTACTTCCTTCCCACTGAGATCTCTGTCACATTGTCAGTATGCTCAGTGAACCTGAACAGGTGACTCGGCTGGACTTACGGGCGCGAGGTGGGGACAGTCCGGTTGAGACAGGGCTGCAACGCAATAAAATCCGCTTAACGGCAAATGGAGAATTGATTATGAAACGCAAAGTATTGACCGGAAGGATAAGATTGGTTGAGAGTGGACGGTGAACAACTCTCAACTCCCCGCTATCAATTCTCAACTTCCCAAAGGCGGAAATTGTCCGAACGAAAAATTCTGCTGGGAATCGCACGGCTGAAATAGGCTGGCGCGATAACAACCAGTCAGGTAGGATGAGTTGTCAGCATGGGTGATGGTTTTTTTCCAAAGGAGATAACGATGGGTAAGCTCGAAATGATGGATATGGCGCTGCAATTGAAAGCTTCAGAGCGCTATGAACTGGCCGGGAAAATCATGCAAAGTCTGGATAAGTTTGACGCCCAAATTGACAATGCAGGTGTTCCCGGTTGAACTGGAGAACGTACGGCGTTATGAAGCAATTTTCTTATACCTTATATGTTGCGAGATGGTGGAGTCTGGAATTTAATGCTGAAATCTTTAATAATGGTTGGGAAGTATAGGCTGGCTGCTAGCCGTTTTTCCATGAATAAACAATGAACCTCCTTCGTTTATCCTTTAATCTTTTGCGCCGCGACTGGCGGGCAGGGGAGTGGCGCGTGCTGATGCTGGCGCTGGTGCTGGCGGTGGGTAGCTTATCTACCGTGGGACTGTTCGCCGACCGCGTGCGCCAGGCGCTGGTGTTGCAGGCTGCCAGTCTGCTGGGTGCAGATTTACGCGTCAGCTCGACACGCCCGTTCTCGCCGCTTTATCGCCAGATGGCGACGGCACGCGGCTTGCAGGTGGTTGAGAGCCGGACTTTTCCCAGTATGGTGTCGCGTCCTGGCAATTTGTCTGATGGCGCGTTGCTTTGTGAAATTCAGGCGGTGGAGGCGGGTTATCCGCTGCGTGGCGCAATAGAGATTAAGGATGTCGGCTTGCATGTTGCAAGGACGATTCCGCAGCCAGGCACACTGTGGGTGGATGAGCGAGTGATGCGTCGATATGCTTTGCATGCGGGAGATAAGCTGGGCGTAGGCGCGCAGCACTTTATCGTGGCAGCGGCTATCGTGAAAGAGGTGGAACCCGCCATCGGCTTTGCCAGCTTCGCGCCGCGTGTCGTGATGAATCAGGCGGATGTAGCCGCTACCGGTTTATTGCAAGAAGGCAGTCGCATCAGCTATCGGCTGATGTTTGCAGGTAATGCCGCGCAAGTGGCCGGGTTTAGGGTAGTGCTGACGCCGCAACTGACCGCTAACGAGAAGCTGGAAGATGTAAAGGATGCGCGTCCTGAAATCAGAGTTGCCTTGGAGCGGGCAGAGCATTTTTCCGGCCTTGCCGCCCTGACCACGGCCATTCTGGCCGGTGTGGCGATATTGCTGGCCGCCAGACGCTATGTGGCGCGTCATCTGGATAGTTGCGCAGTGATGCGTTGTATGGGTGCCGGGCAAGGACAGATTTTATGGCTATTTTTAT
>Ga0316232_1004427_pt1 | contig 11934 bp, 10 predicted proteins | sample TBHtaG_FD_206006 | JGI IMG/M metagenome (GOLD analysis project Ga0316232, IMG submission 206006) | Freshwater microbial communities from Trout Bog Lake, Wisconsin, USA - TBH18025_13 | ecosystem: Environmental > Aquatic > Freshwater > Lake > Hypolimnion/Profundal zone | place: USA: Wisconsin... | reverse complement strand
TGACGATGCCACAAGCAGCATGGATTCCATTTTCGCCAAGCTGGGGGAGCTCGATGGCACCAATATGACTTGGGAGTCCTTCCGAGACTTTGTGAAGAAGCAGACTGAGCGAGGGGCGTCTGACAAGGACATTACGGTTCAGTCCTGGCGCAAGTTTTGGCGTCTATTGCAGACGCGAACCGAAAGCGACCTATTCACCGAACGATCCAGCGTGAAACCCGACAAACGACAGGTGCTTTTCAGCGAGGGCCTGAAGGAACACTTGCGGCCCGGCCGAGTGATCGTGGTTGATATCGAACCGCTCCCCGACTATCTGCAAGCCCTCGTGGTGGGTGAGGTTGTTCAATTCTTATACGCATGCAAATTGGGCGATCCCGATTGCATGGAGGACGAAGACGACCGGCGCAATCTGGCAAAACTGAAGATCGTGATCTTTGCTGACGAGTTGAATAAATATGCCCCGAAGTTGGAGAGCGGTGGCAGGGCTCTGACTTCGAGCCTTCTTGATATTACGGAACGCGGCCGTTCGCTGGGAATGGTCCTGTTTGGCGCCGAGCAATTTCGCAGCGGCGTTCATGATCGAATCCTCGGGAATTGCAGCACCAACATCTACGGCCGGACCAACCCGGTCGAGACCGCCAAATGCCCCGACTACAGGTATTTCCCGGATGCCTATAAGTCGATCGTGACCCGGGTGCCGCAGGGAGACCTGCTTCTCCAGCACGCAATCTTCAAAACAGCGCTGATCCGCGTAAAGTTCCCGCGGCCATGCTATTTCCAACCGAAGGGTAATTGATCATGTCGGAACATCCTAAAGTAGGCGCATATGTTCTGGAGTCCCTGACAACCGGGATGTACACTCAGCCGCTCGATGCCGTGCGCGAGTATGTCCAGAATTCGATGGACTCGATTCAGAAAGCCGAGCAAGAGGGCGTCCTGTCGGAAATGGAGGGACGGATCGAGATAGAACTGTCGAGAAGCGGACGGCGATTCAAGATTCGCGATAACGGCATGGGCGTTCCGGCTGACGATGCGCCTTCGCGACTTCTCAACATCGGCATGTCCAGCAAGGACATTGGGAAGAACGCCGGCTTTCGTGGCATCGGCCGGCTTGCGGGCATTGCATACTGCAACCGCCTGACGTTTAGAGCTTCGGCGCGGGGTGAAGACCGGATCAGCGAGGTTTCCATTGATTGCGGTAAGCTGCGCGCCGCCCTAGCGCCATCGAATCGCCAGGTGGAGGAGTTGGCGGACGTGCTGAGCAAGCATACGACGGTTGAAGTTTGTAAAGGCCCAAAGGCGGACCATTTCTTCGAGGTGGCCCTTGAAGGAGTCGGCGCGGAGGACAACGAATTCCTGGACGCCCTGACACTCGAAGATTACCTGTGCCAAGTTGCGCCGGTGCCGTTTGATAACCAAATGTTCCTGTTCGCACCAAAGATCACCAAATGGCTGAAGGAACGCGGCATATATCTTCCTCAATGCCACATCGTCATCCGCGACAACGGCAACTCGCGCCAGGTGCTGAAGCCCTACCGGAACAAGTATAAAGCCAACTCAAAGAATGGAGAGCTCAGCATCGACATTCAGGATGTCGTACCCTTCTTGGATGAAGGCAAGGAACCTGCCTATTGGGGATGGTATGCCCAGGCGCAGGTTGTCGGCGCGGTGGAGGAGGACAAGGTTGCGGGCCTGCGACTCCGTCATCACAATATTTCTTTGGGCGGCGCTGATCGCATCGGCGATATTTTCGCATCAATTAGCGATTCAGGACAATACCGCCGGTTCAACCGGTACTATCTAGGCGAGATCCACGTCCTCAGTGATGTCGTAATTCCAAACGCCCGTCGTGACGGCTTCGAAGAATCGGTGACCTGGCGAGCGATTAAGCGGGAGTTGACGGAATTGGCCAAGACGCTGAAGGCTCGGGCATACAGTGAGTCCGATGCGCGGAACAAGTCGCCGGAAGTCCTTGTGCAGAAGGCAAACAAGACGGCTGAGGACGTAACTGCCAAGCTTCAGCGAGGCCTGGCGTCGAGTGAAGAGGCCCAGACTCTTGCGCAGCGCGTAGGTGACAACTTGAAACGCATGCAGCAAACCGCCGAGACGGAGCACGGCAAGTCCAGCAAAGCATTATCCGCAAAAATAAAGCAGCTAACTTCGCTAAAGCAGGAGATCGAAAGCGGCAACCATTACGCCACCTCGAAGCTCCCTTCATCCCTCAGCCGCAAGGAACGGAAGATGATTCAACAAGCGATGGAGATTGCGCACCGTGAGCTTGGGCAGTGTTCCTGCAAAGACTGGGAGAAATGTTACACCAAAGTCCACGATGCGATCATGAAGGAACTCAAGGCCGGCGCAAAGGAGTGACATGGCCAACATCTTGCTCGTCGAACCTGATTACCGCTCCAAGTTCCCTCCTTTGGGGCTGCTGCGGTTATCCACCTACCACAAGAGCAAGGGTGATTGTGTCACCTTTGCTCGCGGGAAGGTTCCAGCTCTCCGCGACGCCCTCTGGCACAGGGTCTACGTCTCATCGCTCTTCACTTGGGAGTTGAAGCGGACAGTCGAGACGGTCCAGTTCTACGCGCACTCGGTGGCAAGCCCTGAGGATATTTTCGTCGGCGGTATCGGCGCCACGTTGCGGCCGGACTACATCCGCCAGCATGTACAGTGTCGCATCGTCGAAGGGCAGATTGATAGGCCGGGAATTCTGGACCATGATGCGCCGGCCATTGCCGATTGCATCCCCGACTATTCGTTGCTTGCCTCGACGGATCGAAAGTACCTGCCCGCAAACGCCTACTTTTGCCGGGCGACGGTTGGCTGTGTCCGCAGATGCAAGTTCTGTGCCGTTCCGAAACTGGAACCGAAATACGGCATAATCAAGGACTGGCGATCACAAATATGCCGAACCAAGCAGCAATTCGGCGAGCAGCGAGACCTGGTCCTGCTGGACAACAACGTCCTGGCCTGCCAGGACCTTGACCGCATCATCGCCGATATTCGCGCAGAAGGATTCGTGCCCGGCGCCAGCTTCAAGAAACGCCAGCGGGCCGTGGACTTCAACCAAGGCATCGACGCCCGGCTAGTCACCAAGGCTATCGCCAAGCTGCTCGGATCGATATGCCTCTCGCCTGTCCGCCTGGCGTTCGATCACGATGTGGTCGAACCTGCCTACCGACGGGCGGTGGGAATGCTGGCTGATCAGGGCTTTGAAGAATTCACCAATTACGTACTGTTCAACTACGTCGATGACCCGGCCAGTCTGTACCGACGTTTGGTCGTGAACTTGGAGCTATCCGAGAAACACCGCGTCCGGGTCACCGGTTTTCCAATGCGGTACATCCCGATCAATGAGGTCACGCGCGGGTACATTTCGCCGAGATGGCGTTGGCGGTATCTGCGCGGAATTCAATGCGTACTGCTTGCGACGCATGGCATGGTCAGCCCCAACCGCGTGTTCTTCAATGCGGCGTTCGGCAGTGATATGAAAGAGTTCTTTGAAATCCTGACAATGCCGGACCAGTACATCATCTATCGGAAACATTACAAGCCACAGGCGAGGGAGTGGCGAAGGTTGTACCGCAGATTGTCAGAAAACACCCGTCAGGATTTCATCGGTGCTCTGGAAACGATCCACCGTGCGGACGACCGCAAGGCGACAATCAAGCAATTCCCGCAGTTCCGTGACCTTCTGGTCCATTATTATTCATCGAGAGCCCTCAGCGCATGCCGGCCCGGTGGCTGTCGCCCACCTGCTCAACGACCGAACCGCCGTGACATTGCCAAGCGACCGCGCCCCCTCCCGCAGCGGGTGCCACGCTCCTAACGGCGCGGCCGTCGGGGCAAAGCGGCGGCCTGAGGCTCTTGCCGTGTGGAGTCTGTGTGAATGATACGAACCCGTCGTCCTTTATTCTGAAAGGATGTCACCGGTCATGCTGATCCGCATCTATGGGTACGCGCACGGCCGAGCACATCTTCCGCAACGGCGGCGATAACGTCAAACTGCTGGCATGAACAACAACACGTCTTCAGCGGGCTTCGGCCCGCATCGTGATCCTGCCAAAGAGAGATTCTGGCGCGGCGTGATGCGGCGATTCTGCGCTGCCGCACAGGATGGCCGGGCTTTCTGCAAAGCCAACAACCTCAGCGAGGCTTCGTTCTATTCCTGGCGGCGGACCATCGCCCAGCGCGACGCGGAGGCCGCCGACCCACGACTCGCCCGGCCGGCTTTTGTGGAACTGCGGCCGCAGGCACCGATGCCTGGCGTCGAGGGGGTGCCGGTGGAGATCATAGCCGGTAGCCGCCGGGTACTGATCCGGCCTGGGTGCGACCGCAGTCTGCTCCGCGAGGTTCTGGCAGCAATGGAGGGCTGAGATGTTGCGGCTACCTACACTCGACCAGGTGGATTGCGCCCCTGGTATGCGCATCTTCCTCTATAGCGAGGCGACGGACATGCGCCGTAGCTTCGACCGCCTTGCGGAGATGGTCAGGCAGACCCTGGCCCAGGATCCTCTCTCGGGCAACCTCTTCGTCTTCCGCTCCCGAGGCTCCGACAAGCTCAAGATCCTCTACTTCGATCGCGATGGCCTGGCGATCTGGTACAAAAGGCTGGAGGAGGGCGAGTTCCGCTTCCCGCGCATCGCCGAAGGGCAACGCAGCGTCGAGGTAAAGGCGAGCGAACTGGCCATGCTCCTGGAGGGAATCGACCTGCGAAGTATCAAGCGTGGCAAGCGATTCCAAGTCGCGCAGAAAACTTTTTCTGCCGCACAATAATTCTCCCGGCAATGCGTTTTTGATGGCGTGACCACGGACGGGTGCACGCAACTTCCTCCTCGCCAGCCCATCGCAATCCAGCCGCCGGCCAACCTGCCGGCAGACTTGGGCGCCTGCCATGCGATGATCGCCCAGCTCGTGGCGCAGTTGAGCAGCGTCGCGCGGGAGAACGCGCAACTGGAACATAGGCTGCAGTTGCTTCTGAATCGCCTTTACGGCCGCTCCAGCGAGAAGATCGATCCGGCTCAGCATCTTCTGTTCGCCGAACTGCTCCAGCAGTTGCAGGCCAAGGAGCCTGAACCGGCCGCACCAGTGCCACCCCCGGTCCCAGCGCTGCGGCCCAAAACAACAAGCAACGGCCACGGCCGCCGACGGATTCCCGAGGACCTGCCGCGTGAGCCAAAGATCATCGACCTCCCTGAAGACCAGAAGCCCTGTCCCTGCTGTGGGAAGATGCGCCGGAAGATTGGTGAGGAGATCAGCGAGAAACTGCATTACCATCCGGCCAAGGTAACGGTGCTCCAGACCATTCGTCCCAAGTATGCCTGCACTGACTGCGATGCCGCTGGCAATGGAGCACAGATCGCCGTGGCCGATCTTCCGCCCTCACCTATCGAAAGGTGCCTGGCGTCAGTAGCCCTCCTGGCGGCGGTAATCGTAGGCAAGTATGCCGACCACATGCCCATGAACCGCCTGGAGCGGATACTGGGCCGTCATGACATAGACATCAGTCGCTCCACCCTCTGTGACTGGGCCGCCCAGTCCGCAGAAGCTCTGCGTCCCCTGTATGACCTCATGATCGCCCAGGTGCTGGAGTCCAAGGTCATTCACACTGATGACACCCCTGTGGAAGTGCTGGACAAGCTGCTCAAGCAGACCCGCACCGGCCGCTTCTGGATCTACAGCGGCGACGACACTCACCCCTACGAGGTGTTCGACTTTACCCCCAGCCGCAAGCGTGACGGCCCCATGACCTTCCTGCGCGGCTGGGGCAAGGACATCGTTCGCTACCTCCAGGCCGATGCCTTCGGCGGCTACGATGGAATCTATGCCGGCCAGGCCGGCGGCAAGGTCATCGAAGTTGCCTGCATGGCCCATGGCCGGCGCAAGTTCCACGAGGCGCGCCATACGGACCATGCTCGCTCGGCGCAGGCCCTGGCATACATCCGCCTCTTGTATGATGTTGAGCGCGAGGCACAAGAGCGGTTCCTGGCGCAGGAACACGCGCCTGGAGCCATGACTCGTAGTGCCATCCGGTTGGAGCTACGTAAGGCACGGTCGGTGCCGGTGCTGGAGAAGTTCAAGCTCTGGATGGACAGCCAGTTGGTGGCCGCCGGCGGGCAGGTGTTGCCCAAGAGTCCCATGGGGCAAGCGATCGGCTACGCGCTCAACCAGTGGAACGCGCTGTGTGTCTACTGCACCGACGGCGACTTGGACATAGATAACAACGCCGCAGAGCGTGCCCTGCGCCGAATCTCGACCGGCCGCGCGAATTGGACGTTCTTGGGAAGCGACACCGGGGGAACCACCGCCGCGATCCTGTTCACCTTCATCGCCACCTGCGACCGGCACCAGGTCAATCCCTACGATTACCTTCGCGATGTCCTGGATCGCATCGCGACCACGCCGATCAGCAAGCTGGCAGGGCTCCTACCGGGCAACTGGCGCCCAGCAGCTGCCGATCACTGATCATCACCCAGCCATTACACAGCTACACCTGTACGCCGATGCCACTGCGAACCGCGCCCCGGGCTGGCAACCGGCCTGTTACCCCAGTGTGCTTCGCCGTGCGCGTACCGAAAATCGAACAGGCCGCTCAGTAGGCACCGAAACTTGCCTCGACATTTATGATGGTTCTCAAATAATTCCCCGCCCCAGCGCAATGCAGGTCATGTCTAGTGCCACGCATGGTCATTTGCCAAGAAGGCGTCTCTTGAGCCTGGTAAGGAGCCCGTCTCGCTTCGGTGGTGGCTTGGGCAGAGCACCTTGTGTTGTTTCATGGTCCTCGTCCGCCTCGCTAAAATGATGTTGAATAGCGGCCATGTCCTGGCGTTGAACGACTGCAATTTGTCGCTCAGATAGCTGCCCTGCCCAAATGACCATATTCTGTCGTATCCAATAGTGAGACTGGCAGGGGAAATTCCAGTTACCAATAGACGGATGCAAGGAAACTGTTTCTCCGTCGAAGATTAGCGTCCATTGCGCCGGAGAAAGTGGTGTCACGACCTGTTGGCCACATCCACAGCAACACTTATGAAGTACCGTGTGGTATGGGATCGACACGTATACGACCCCATCCTTCATTTCCCGTGGCACGTGCTCAACGAATTCATGGTTAAGCTGCGTTACTCTGGTCATGGAATGTCCTGATTATCCAACATATTGCCGGTAATTGTGTATGTGCATGAGCGTTCTCGCTGTAAATCGTGATAGAATCCGCACGACTTCTTCCAGCGTATCACCGCTAGAGCAGCGTTGAGGGCGTTCAGTTCAACGATCTGAATGTTGCTTTGATATTCATTCTCGACGGAGGTGTCAATAAAAGATATGGCCTTTCTTGCCGTGTCACGGTTTTCCGGAAGGCTTTCGGTCACCGCCAGAGTGCCTCGCAACTTGCCGCCAACAAGTTCCACGCCCATGCCGGTATCAATGAACGGAGTATTCCATCGCTCCAGATGGTCCACCAGAAGCCGTTTTTGTGGGCCGCCGTCGATACAGATGAAGACAAAACTCATGTCGCGCAACAGCTCCACGGTTGACTCCGTGATGTTGTCGGGGTGCGGTATGATTTTCCATCGCATTTGCGAGTACTTCTGGGCGAAGTAGTCAACTTTCTTGGGTTTGGCCTCCAGTTCACTGAGTGAAGCGGCTCCTGGTGCCCGGAACGCGTTGTGATTAAGGAAAACGTCGCCATCAAACAGATGAATTTCCCTGATCGGTGCCTTCGCCAGGAAGTCGAGCACATATGATCCTGTGCCGCCGATGCCGACAATGCCCACCTTGGGTATCAAGAGTTTCTCAGCCGCGGTCCCAATACCGGCTCTACTCGTCGCCGTATCGTAGTACTTGAATGGTGATTCATCTTCGGTAGTGGCGGCCGGGCGGAACGTCTTCGCCGTTGCAGTCGGATCGATAAGGCGGGCCTCGTTCTCAATCATGGTGACGTAGGTTACGGCCTTGTCATAGTAGTTATCGTACTCCTTCCGATTGCTCTTCAACGAGAACGAATGATCATTCTCGATGCCATTGCCTATCGCTTGTTTGCCGTCAGGGTGCCGGAAACCTAGATCGGAACCGTCGGATTTGCACGGAAACTCGCCAATCCAGTGTGCGACGTGTGTGCCGGGTTTAGTGGTATCGCTACCCGTCATGCTGAGTTCAGAGACAAGCGTTCCCCGCTTGACTTCCCGCTTCGCGTTGACATACGGCACCGAATGGACAAGCAGGTGCGACTGCTTGATCTCCAAGTCGTAACCATCGTCTCTCAAATGCTTCAAGTCGGGACTACGATCGATTTGTTGGTGTGACATCGAAGACCATCCCTTCACAGATCCTCACGCTTTGTCCTGGACGCAGCTCGCCCTTGTGATTGTGCTCGTGGCCCTTGAAGTAGGTCACCCTATAGCCGACTACATCGGGTGCTGGAGGCTTGGGGTAGGCCAGCTTGACAACCTGTTCATACGACAGGCGGTGCCGATATACCTTCTCGTCCCTGGTGTTGACGACGATGGTGATTCCCTTCTTGTGATCTTCGGCACTATAAAAGTGCTCGTCCTGAGTTAGGTGGACCTTCTCATTACCTCGCGGGACAAGTTGATCCTCGTGGTCGCCCTGTACCTGGCGATATAAGTGATGGTGACTATGCACGTGGCCCAGCGCGTATAGATCATCGCCGGTCGTTGGATTGTGTGATTCGTGCGGCACGCGATCAATGTGGATGCGCACACGGCGATGCGTTTCTGTTTCGCTCTCCATGGCAAGATCTCCGAAAAATGGCCCATTGGGCGCCGAACACCGGCACCACCATGGGGCCGACTGATGAGCATGTTACCCACGGGCCAAGGTTATGTCAATGAGATGCACGTTAAATTTTTATAACGTTTGTATTGCAAACAGTTTGTGGGGTTGACATTAGATTTCTATTGGCGTATGCTGTTTGTCCAACAGGCACACGCATGGAAGATCATGAGACATTTTACGAAGAGGTGGGGCGCCGAATTCGAGACGCCCGGAGAAGACGAAAACCGGCTTTGACCCAGGATGGCCTGGCAAAGTTGGTAGGTCTCACCCGCACATCAATCACGAACATAGAGCAAGGCCGGCAGAAATGCATGTTGCATACGCTGTCGGAGATTGCTTCCTCGCTCCAAGTCGAGCCAGCTAGTCTTCTTCCTAATGCGGACGTGCCCCCTGCCGATCTGGACCGGGCTCTGAAGCATCGAGACCCAGGAGAACAGGAGTGGATCAGGTCCGCGGTGACGGCAGCCAACACAGGAAGGACTGTCCATGGTACGTAGAAAACATATTCACGCGCTGGTGGATCAGCTACTGAAGGAACATGGAGTTAGCTCAGCACCGACGCCCGTCGTCGAGATCGCCAAGGCACTTGGCGCTGACGTGCGATTTCAGTCAGGCGACGACGATCTATCTGGTTTCCTTTATCGCGACAGAAAACACAAGTCCGCGATCATCGGCGTGAATGCTGATCATCACTCGAACCGTCAGAATTTCACGGCCGCGCACGAACTGGGACACTTCCTACTTCACGATTTTGACGATGTTCACGTTGATCGGCGGTTCAAGGTATGGCTTCGAAACGATGAGTCCAGCCAAGGAACTAATGAAGAGGAGAAGGAAGCGAACCTCTTCGCTGCGGAATTCCTGATGCCCGCCCGGTTTCTTCAGAAGGACATCGAAGAAATTGGCGAGTTCGACCTGCTGGACGACAACGTTATCGAGAAGTTGGCCGAGCAGTACGGCGTTAGCACCCAAGCAATGACATTCAGGCTGACCTACCTCGGGTACGTGAAGCAGTAGGCAGGTTGCGCGTTTCGTGCATGCTGGCCCGTGCGTTGGTCAGCATTGTGGTAGCCGAAACACGACCTAGCGGAAACGGACTGAACCATGTCGGCGCCTAGTAGACAGAAAATCTATCACATCACGCATCTGCGGAACATTGCCCGCATTGTGAACGCTGGGGCAATCTACTCCGACGCAAGACGATTGGCACTCAAACTGCAATGTGAAATTGTGGGCATGTCGCGCATCAAGAAGAGGCGGCTAGAGGAGATTCAGGTTGAATGCCACCCTGGCACGATGGTAGGGCAGTACACGCCGTTCTATTTCTGCCCGAGATCGATCATGCTGTACATCCTGCACCGGGGGAATAATCCCGATCTGAATTACACCGAGGGCCAGAATCCGATAGTTCATTTGCAAGCTGACCTGCACCATACAATTGCGTGGGCGGACACGAACAGAATACGGTGGGCGTTTTCCAACGGAAACGCCGGCGCGTTTTTGACGAGATTCTTCGGAAGTGTGGCCGATCTGAAGAACGTAAACTGGCCTGCCGTAGCGAGCACGGATTTTCGCGATCCGGTGATCAAGGAAGGCAAGCAAGCCGAGTTCCTGCTTTGGGATGAATTCCCGTGGCAGCTTATCGAAGAGATCGGTGTGCGGAATGCGGACGCGATGAGGTCGGTGCAGGCGGCGATCCAGGCTGCCGGGCACAGGCCACCTGTATCCGTACAACCGGCGTGGTATTATTAAGTCGAGGAGTTGAGCATGATTACTCTAGCGCAAGGAGACATCCTTCTGGCCGATGTAGAGGCGCTGGTTAACACCGTCAACTGCGTCGGAATCATGGGGCGCGGCATCGCACTGCAATTCCGTAAGGCGTTTCCAGAGAATTTCGTGGCCTATGAGAATGTCTGTAAGCGGAGCGAATTGCACCCAGGCATGATGCTCTTTTTCGACCTGGGCAGACTACAGAATCCTCGGTACGTCATCAATTTTCCCACCAAGCGCCACTGGAAAGGGAATAGCAAGATCGAGGATATTGCAGCCGGGCTTAACGCATTGACGGCTGAGATTGCGGCGCGCGGCATCCGGTCGGTCGCGGTTCCTCCTTTGGGGTGCGGCCTCGGTGGACTGGATTGGGACCAAGTGCGCCCTATGATCGAAGCAGCCTTTGCTGACTTGCCAGACGTGCGAGTGCTCCTTTACCAGCCGACCGGCGCGCCGGAGCCCGAGAAGATGGTCAAGGCGTCAGACATACCAAACATGACGGTGGGCCGTGCGGCCCTCATAGGGCTGATGCGGCGATATCTCGCGGCAGTGATGGACCCATATGTTTCTCTGCTAGAGATTCACAAGCTAATGTACTTCATGCAGGAGGCAGGGGAACCGCTTAGGTTGACTTATCGCAAGGCGCGCTACGGACCGTACTCGGAGAATCTGCGACATGTCCTGAGCCGCATTGAAGGCCACTTCATTTCAGGCTTTGCCGATGCTGGGGACGACCCGGAAAAGCAAATTGAGTTGAAGCCGGCCGCCGTGGACATTGCGGAAGCTTTTCTGGAGAAGCATCCGACAACACAACAGCGTTTTGAGCGCGTCGTTGATTTGATCGAAGGCTTCGAGTCCACATACGGAATGGAACTATTGGCGACCATCCATTGGGTCACAACCCGCGAAGGCGCAGCCAGTGTGCAGGAAGCAATTGCCAAGACTCATGGCTGGAACGAACGCAAACGCATGTTCAGCCCAGAGCACATTCAAGTTGCGTGGGATGTTCTGAGGTCGAAGCACTGGTTGGCGACGAGTTAATGATGCCGGAAGCAATGCCAAAAGCCTCTGTTGGACAACTGGCAATGAACCCCGAAAGACCGATTGCCGATGGTCCCCCAAATAGTCCGCAACCGCTGGTCACAAGCCGGGGAAATCCGTATAATCAACGTGCTGGAGAAGCGGCGGGTGCGATTGTGTGAACACCGGCTTTTTCAGCGGAAAACCGGCATTTGGGCGAGATTCGGAAGATTTTGCTTGACTGGTCCCGCCCTCTCCGTTGAAAAACAGACGCTCCCGTATCCGCTTATCACAGAAGCGTTTACGGGAGCGTTTGTGCTTGACACAGACAACTGTGTCAATCGT
>Ga0316232_1004419_pt1 | contig 11952 bp, 14 predicted proteins | sample TBHtaG_FD_206006 | JGI IMG/M metagenome (GOLD analysis project Ga0316232, IMG submission 206006) | Freshwater microbial communities from Trout Bog Lake, Wisconsin, USA - TBH18025_13 | ecosystem: Environmental > Aquatic > Freshwater > Lake > Hypolimnion/Profundal zone | place: USA: Wisconsin... | reverse complement strand
CATCGAATTCGGCTTTTCAGACAAGTGCCTTCATCGTTCAAACCGAGGCGAATAATAGTTTTGCATATCAGAAGTCGTCGCGCTCGATTCAGTTCCGCTCCCGGTTCGACGAAGAGAGATGGAAATTGCAGAATGAATTCACCGGGACTAATATGGAAAGGATCGGCAACATCTGTGTATTCCTTCTTTCGTCCGTTTAATGTGCCGCATACCAAACGATAATTGCTCCACTCATAGGCAAGCTCGGGAGTCTTCACCTTTGACCGAAAATGCTCGACTGTATCCGAACCCGTGTCGTAAGGAATCCAATGACAAGCATAAGCACAGATGCCGTGATATGCATAATGTAACTCGGGGAGGATTTTTCGCCAATGTGGGGGAAACTCTTTAGACTTTGGAGCGGGCTTCCTCTTTAAAAATTTCAACCCCGGCTTCCGGACAAGCCGATTGAAGTCTTTTGGCTCGGGCTGGGGAGTAACAGCAATCATAATTGCATCCCGCACTGCTCTGCGAAATAGGACCATCGTGGCCAAAACTCATCGTCTTCGGCCAGGACTTTCACTAAATCCGCATGGGTTCTTTCCACTTCTGCTAAGGCGGCATTACCAGAAAGCTGCAGCGACTTTGCGGCTTCAATCGCCAATTCAGCGGGTGCAGACCTTGCTTGTCTCAGCCCGAATGCATCCGATATAAGCCAAAGGTCCGCACGTCCGCGTCGATGAAATGGCAATTCTTCTAGAATAGCATTGCTGCCAGAAAGTTTCAGATGGTGAAGCTTATCGGACGCTTTCTTGAAAACCGTTTCGGCTGACGCCAAAACCATTGGCGAGTGGGTTGCTAAATGTATTTGCAGTGTTGCAGAGCAAGCTAAGTCTTCCATTACCCTCATCAGTGCGGGTACGATCAATCGTTGCCAGCGCGGATGAAGGTGTGCTTCCACTTCATCAATGAGCAGCACTAAACGCCTTTGGGGTGCCGTTCGTCCAATCTCGCTCAGCGTGAGATGTTCAAACCAAGTCCATACCAATAAATATGCGAGTGCGAGAATTCGCTGGACGCCGGCCGAAGTGTGGGTTACCGCAACGTCCTCAAACGGCATATGCAGGGTCGGTACCTCGCGTGCATCAGGGGGTAATCGAACTGGTTCGCCTGGAACTAGCGATTCCGACTCTGATGGAGACAATGTTTGCAATGCTTTGCTGAAGGCTGCAAATTGAGCAGCGTGACGGTTGCCCATTTGCCAACTCACCCAATCTCTGATAAGGCCATTGCAGATCCAAGATGCGCGATCCAACTTCGAGGTAACTGGTAATCCATCCCAAATATGGTTCCGTCGAAATAGGAGCAAACCTGGCGTGGACTGGGCGGTCTTTTCCATTGAAGCTCGAGCGGGGTCCCATACTGCAAAGGACCCGTCATAACGGGCATACACTACGAGGCCAGCCAGAACATTGCGTGAACGAGGCTCATCCCAACTTTGCGCTTCCCAATTGTATTTACTTAGCCCCTTTTGAAGCTGCCCATTTCCAGTTGAGAGACGATATGAAATATGCGGTGCCGATTTTGGAACACAGCGCCTTGGGATCGCAGCCTGATCTAGCCAATGGCCAGTCAGTGCCCACCATATCGTTTCCAAGAGAAATGTCTTACCGAGACTATTGTCACCTGTGACCATATTCAGGCGATTTGCTGGCTCATAACGAAGACGTTGAGCCGGGCCGATATGCTCTATCTCTAGAAAATCGAGGGCAGCACCGTCCTCGGGGCTAGCACCTGGCGGCGTTCCAATGATTTCAAGATATTCCGATTGCGTCACTGGACGTTCTTGCAACCAAGAAGTCTCTAAATCCGCAGGCACAGCTGTGCTGAATAGGTCAGATTGTTCTTCGGATGTTATAAGAAACTCCTTGAATAACTTGTCTATAACCATCGCGGGAGTACAGGCTATTGGCCAGTTATTCTTTTGAAACAGGAACACAGCTAAATCGAACGCAGGAATTTTTCTTCCGTCAGGCAAATGACGCCGAAGTTCTTTGACGTAATCGCTTCTCCAACCCCATTTAGAGGTGCCCTTGCGATGAAGGAAGCAATGGCCAAATGCGTCGCCAACGGTCCGCTGTAAAGATGTGCTTGCATAACGAGGTGTCACCCAGCGTTTGCTTTTGTCTGACGTATGAAATGGGTGGTAGAATCCAGTAAATGAAATTACTGGCTTAAAATGTGAATAAAGCAGTTCCTCCATTACCTGAGTAAACACAATAGTCCGGGTCTTGTTTACAGGTAAATTAGCCTTTTTGAAGGCAAGGAAAGCGATTCCGAAGAAAGGATTCAGGGAATCCAGCGATTCCAAAGTGGATTTGAGTTGGGAAATGCTTATATACATGCAATTCAAAAAGGTTGAAAGCTGCGTGCCATGTGTTCACAAAACCGCTGATTGATATCTATTCCAGTTGCAGTGCGGCCTGATTTTAGCGCGACACGCAAAACCGTGCCGCTTCCAGCAAATGGGTCAAGGACGGTTCCATTTGCTGGACACCCGACCGAAATACACCGCGCCGCCAGTTCGTCTGGAAACGCGGCAGAGTGGATGCCCTTGGCTTTGGTTGGACGTTCCGAAATTGTCCAAATGTCCTCTTCGCGGCAGAGTTGGAGGCGGTCGAAATAGTAACGGGGGTTCTTTGAAAACATGAAAACCGATTCGTAAGTTTTCCAAGGACGGTCCTTTGCCGTGGGTTCAGGCGGCGCTGACTTTCGTTGCCAAATGATAGGGGAACGAAGAATCCATCCTCGATCAATCATACCGAGCGCAACTCTCCATGGAATTCCGATACACGTTTTCCGAGGAACTCCTAAGCCGCTTGCATCGACCGCTCGAAGTCCAAAGCGCCTTGCACTATGCTTTTTGTCAGCACCTTTCGGTTGCCCTTTTGCGGAATAATAAGTGTCACCCAAGTTGAGGAAAAGCACTCCATCCTTCTTAAGCACCCGACGAACCTCATCCATAACTACGACAATCCGATTTACATAATCGGCGATGCTCTGCTCCATTCCAATTTGCCCTTTTACCTGGTAATCTCGTTGCCAGAAGTAAGGAGGCGAGGTCACAGCCAGGTTAAAGGAATTTTCATTCAATCTTGCGAGAACTTGCAGGGCATCTCCGCGATGTACCTCCCAAGGAACGCCAGAACGTGTGTGACCACGCCATTCGTGTAAGCCTTGGATTACGCCATTAACCGGCAATTTCTGACTTGGGTCAGGAATGGGTATCACTGCAACATTGCGACCTGTAATTTTTGCATGCGCGATTTGTTGCTTTCGATCGGCCTTTTGGTTTTTTTGGGGGGACATTACATTTTCTAAATCGCTGCCGTGGATTCCGGAAGCCGAATCACGAGACCTGAGCTTTGTTGTCCGTTTCTTCTGCTGGGATTTGTCGGCGACATGCAGGTGCTTCGCCCCGAACTTGAGGTTTGGGGTTGAACGGGCGGCTTTGGAATTTTTCGCAGTGCGCGGCATCAGGGCAAAAATTCGATCAGATGGAACAGAAATTTTCTGAAATTCAATCAGAGCACAACTACTTCGCCAAGCTTGTAAAATACCGCGTGCTTTTCAAATTCGATTCAGAGGTGGCATTCTGAGTTGGGTCAACATTGGCGCCCCTTCTTCGGCATCACGTCCGGATACGGGCCAAGGAACCGTTCGCCGTTGAAATGAATCATGTGGTCCGGGTCTTCCGCGATCCAGACCTCCGATTCCCAGGCGATCTGAGAGACGAAGGTCTGCATCGTGCGGCGGGTTTCGAAGGCAGTGACGAACACCAAACCCGCCGTGCAGCCGGTGAACAGGTCCTTGAGCTCCTTCCGGCGCTTGCCGTCCACGGGACCGGCGCTGGTTACGGCTTCAATGAGAAGGAGCCAGTTGCGGGCGGTGTAATGAACGATCACGTCGGGCATTTTGGCGGCTGAATCCAATGCGACGCCCAATGCGGCCAGGCCTTTTGACTCCAGATGGACGAACTTGTTCTCGGTGTCGCCGATGTAAAGCACAACGCCGCCGGGCGCGAAAGCTGGGCAGAATTGCTCGACGATGGCTTTAATAAGCAAGCACCAGCGGAACCTCGGGGTATAGTGCAGCGAACCGTCAGGGAAATGCAAACTGTTTGTCCTCAAGAGGTGCTTTGGCAGCCGTAACCGCCTCGAAAGCGTCTCTACAGAGCGGGAAAGGAATTCGTGTTCTGACCGAATCGCCCGATTGGGGTTGGCTGTGGAATTACCCATTTTGGGATATTCTAATCCGGGATTCAGAATAAACAAGTGTCCAAAACCATTTTTTCAATCGAATACGGCATTTTCCGCGAACTGCTGCGTGACCTGCGGGTTCGGAAGGGCGTAACGCAAGCGCAACTTTCAGAGGCTCTTGGAATGGCTCAAAGTTTCGTGAGTAAGTATGAAATGGGGGAGCGGAGACTAGATTTTGTCGAGGTCGATCGTATCTGTGAAAAACTCGGTATTGGCCTGGAGGCGTTTGTAAAGTTATATGCGAAGGCTGTAGCGACATCCGAGGGGGCCAAAGCCAAGGAAAATGGAGGAGTCAAAGGTGCGTAAGGAGCCGCATTCTGTGCCACCGGCTGTGACGGGAGAGGCCGCCGCCGTATTACCCATTACGCTTCCTAATATTGATTCAGGCAGCGCCACGGCCAAGAAGGCTGCGCAATTTCTTGCTGAAGCGAATCGGGGCTACGTCATTCCGACGGCTCGGCAGAAGCGGAACTTGGTCGTAGCTTGCGCGAAACGAGACCTCATTGTTTACGGCAAGGCCTTCGACGTCGTAAGGATCACAGGAGAGGCGAATTTGGACTCTCTTGAAGACGTTGAAAATAAACTGACCCAGATTCTATTCTGTGAAATCAAGTCCACAAAACAGAAATTCCCGGCAGACTTTCGCGGATATTTCTTCGCTCTGACAGCCGCGGAAGTCTTGGTTGCTCAGAGCTTGAAGGATCAGTTTCGATTCATTTTTGTGAGCACTGTCACTGGTTGCTTTCTTGAACTGAAGCTGAGCGAAGTTTTCGCGAAGGCTCGCGGAATCTATCCGACGTGGAGTATTTCGTTTTAGCGTGGCGCCGATTACCAGGCCACGAGGCGCCGCCGCTCCTCCTTCGACGTGAAACGCTTGGTCAGCAGATAGACCCCGGACGGCACCAGCCAGGGACGCGTCTCGTCGTTGTCGAGAATGGCGTTAGGCTTGCGGGCTTCGAGCTTCGGCCAATGAACGGTTCCTCCGTTGAAGTGGCACGGATAAAGCAGTGGCACCGTTCCGGTCCCAGGCTCCTTTCGCAGGGCGCTCTTGAGGCGAAAGTCCACGACGCGACCCGTTGAAACGGACAACCCCAAAGAGGGAAGACTGGCGTGAAGACCGGCCAGTGTCTCTTTCGCCGCCGTGTGGCTCAACGCCGAGGGAATGTGGATGAACTTCTCAGAGTCGCTGGGATGAACAATTTCGCTGAAAGGGAGGACCTGCTCGACTGTTTGGCCGCCGGGCTCGCCGCTGCTCGTGGAGATGATTATCTCAAACGGTTGGTTCCGACCCTTCACCGCGTGAAAAATGATGTTCTCCTGAAGCACTCCATCCCCGCTAAAAGCGGCCTGGCGGGACTCAAACACGTGAATCCGGCGGAGTTCGACGCTGCCAAGCAGGTCTTCGCGGAAGGGCCGGAAGTATGGGCCGTTGCAAAAACTCCGGGGAGTAATGGCGACAAGTTGCCCACCAGGGGCGAGCAACCGCTGGACCAGGGCGATAAAACCGGTGTAAAGATTGCTCGTTTCGACGCCAACCGACCGCAATGCCCGTCGCTCGGCAGAGGTGGTGCTGATTTTCCGATACGGGGGGTTGGCGATGGCGACATTGAACGGGGCTGGCGCAGTTCCGAATAGATCGCCCGGAAGGCCGGTAGAGACCTCCTGGATGAAATCGGTGGGACGAATGGTAAAAGTGAACAAAAGTCCCGCCTCGGCACAACGCTGCTCACAGTCCCGCAGGGTTGCGAACAGCGAGTCAGCGATTGCTGGGTCGACCTCGTAAAGGGTCGCATCGATGGAGCGAACGCCATCGCGCCTCTCGCCGCACCGGGAGACGAATGCCGCAGTCAGCGCGCCCGCCCCGGCACCGGCATCCAACAAGCGCACAGCACTCGGAAGCGGCCCGAAGATCGACGCCATGAAATCAGCCACAGGCTCAGCAGTAAGGAACTGCCCGAGTTCCTCCCGCTGTTTCCGGGGAAGCGCTGATGTTGCGGTTTGCACACCCAGAGGCTACCAGAGGGCGTTTTGGTTTACCACTCCGAAGAGAAATCGACACACAGCCCGGTCAATGCCGATGCTGGAAAGGCATCGTGACAAGAAAACCGGCGAAGTCTTTACACGTCTCCGAAACGTGTAAAGAATCGGGCCGTTTTCTTAACAGTTTCAAAATGACGGCTACTGGCACCCGTGGGTATTACCGCCTGAGATTCCAGAAGAAAGGGGAGACTCCTCGGGAAGCGCCAAATCTCCGAATTCTACATTAAAGACGGCTCCGCAGTCCTCGCATTTTGAGTCGGGACATTCAGAATCCAATTCCCACGCGTAGACCCTCAAACATCGGCGAGTTCAAACTCGATCGGCGCGCCATCGAGCAAGCCCACCATTGCCGCCACCCGGTCCAGATCGCGCGTGGTGGCACGACCCAAAGGCGCCTCGCTGTCGACCACGCCCCGCTCGCTCTTGGTCGAAGCTTCGCCATTGCAACCATCCGCGTTGCAACACTCCTGCGTCTGTGCGCTTAAATCTTTTTTTTAACGCCCGCGCGCAAACGCCCATCGCGAAGAGCTTTATGCAGCGTGTTGGCAAGAATGCCCAGTTGGCCGGCCCGGTTGCAGAGAAAGGCGAAATTCTTCGCGTGATCGTCGGAGTTCGAGGTCGCAACATTGAACGCCAGTCGGCGATAAATCTCGGCCAAAGTGCGATGATCGCCGGTCAATTCCAGCGCCACTCTTGCGAAATCCTCGTAGCTGACGGCGTCGGCGCTGAAATCGCGGTGCAAGAACCCGGCGAGTGATTGCATGTGTATCCGTTCTTCCCCCTGGCGGTCGAAGCGGCGCACGGCGAAGAGGCCGCGGTTTCCGTGGTCTCGTTCGACACTGAACAAGCGGGTCTCGGAGATATCAATCCCTGCCGCACGCGCCATCAGCGAGTAAGCGAACTCCACCCGTCCGCTTTGCTTGGAGTCCTTGTGCCCCGCCGGAATGTCCAAGAGTTTGACAATCCACACACGTTTGTCGGCAATCAGCATCAGCACCTTGTTGCGATCTGCTTGGGCGCGGTGTTTTTCGGCGCGATGGCGTACATCGGCAACGGCCCGAACTTCATGGTCAAGGCAATCGCAGAACGGGCAAAGGTCAAGACTCCAGGCTTCGTCAACTACATCCTCTATTATTCCCTGCCGATCCTCCTGCCGGTGTTGTTCGTTGTCGGAATTCTCTTTTTCTCCCGGTGGCGAATGTTTTAGCCCATGGCAATTCAATCCTGCTCCAACCAGATGCGGGCTTCCCCGGCATTCGCGTGGTCGAAATAACGAATCGTGGCCTTCGTAAACGGACGGCAGATGGTAGTCATCCACTCTTGCCACTTCTTTTCGCCCACAACCGCCAGGCGTCTGATGTCCGAGAAGTGCCGGAATGCGAACTTGGTATCCTCCCACATGGCACCGGCATCCCAGCCGTGGAAATCGGTCATTTCGAAGAGGATGTCGATCTTGCCGTGGCGCTGGATCAACGCTTCCACCGCCGGGATGAATCGCTCGTAGTCTTCGGTCGTGAGTTTGCCTCTGACGTGGACCCCCAGCAACTTGCCCTCGCGCTTTTCTTGCAGTTCGATAGCCATAGTTGTGTTTGGTTTGATCATGTGTAAATCGCAAGCCGTTCCCTGTACGGGCGTTTGTCGCCAATAGGGGCATGAAGGCTAGAGTTCGCAGATCGCCGCAACAAGCATGGCTTGGCGTCACTGCCTTTCTGTCGCACAGTTCGCTGAGCGCGGAGGAACGGAAGTCGGCTGAGGCTGCGTTCGCCGAGGCTCAGGACTGCGTCATCGTGGCGACGAGCACATTGGAACTGGGGATTGACGGGGGCGATCTGGACCGGGTGATTCAAATCGACGCCCCGTATTCGGTTGCAACGTTTCTCCAGCGACTTGGCCGAACGGGGCGGCGTTCTGGAAATGTCCGGAACTGCCTTTTCTTGGCAACGAGCGACAACGCGCTGTTGCGGGCTGGGGCGTTGGTCGCCTTGTGGGAGAAAGGCTTTGTCGAACCGGTATTGCCCCCTAGGCGTCCAGGCGAAAGCCCTCCTCGGAGCCGCTGAAGGCGTATTCCTGGCCGGGATTTCAATAAAGCTCTTCGCGGGATTGCGGACGTCCGAATTGCTGCAACTGGACTGGAACGAGGTTGGTGATCGTCAAATCATCGTATTGGCCAGGCACGCCAAAACCCGGAGGCGGCGGGTAATTTCCATTTCTGAGAATCTACGGAAATGGATCGGTCCGTTCCGAAAGGAATTGTCAGGGCCGGTGATTCCCCACACCGCCCGACGGTGGCACGATCGTGTCGGCGCCATCGCAACCCTGGCCCGAAGAATGTGCTCCGACACAGCTTTTGCTCATATCATCTCGCGGATCGGAAAGACGAAAACCTCACCGCGGTCGAAGCGGGAAATTCTCCGGCGATGATCTTCAACCACTATCGTGCGCTCATCAGACGCGAAGAGGATATCACAGCGTTCTGGGCGCTCAGTCTAGTCGGTGCAAACGCTCAAAGCTCTACTTGATACCGGTGTTTCATTGGGAGTTCATGATGTGCCGGGCGGGCAGGATTCAAGGTGAAGGAAAGCTGTCGATTCATCAGTTTAGTTGCGACTTTCTTTTTTACTTGCGAGTTTCCAGTGAAAGTCGCAACTTCACCTCGTGATGCCCATCCGTTTCCGTTGTCCGCTCGCGAATTTGCCAGGGCTCCAAGCCGATGCGATTGTAGACGATTCTGCGTTCAAGGTGCTCGTTGAACCGCGCGATCTCCGGCGGCTGCGCGCGTCTTTGATGGAGTTGGCTTACATGGCCAACTCAAGAGACGTGCGCCGCAGTTTCCTTCTTCTGGAAGAGCCGCAGATTACTGAAATACGGTTGATGGAGGAATGGAGCCGTGCGCTCGGGGTTGTGCGGCCCGAAATTTTAACCCGCCTAGGCATGCTCGTGCGACGTGGGGGCCAATGGACGGGAACGCCGACGGCCCCCGCACCCGAGGAAGTTCCGGTTCTCGAACAGATTCTCCAGCACGAGCTTGCCAGCCAGCCAAAGCGCGCAGGGCGGGGTAGCGAGGCCGTCCATGAAATCTTGCGTATTCTCATTCACCACTGGCTGCTCGGTAAAGGTGCGATCACCGTCACTGCCTTGATGGAAGCCTCGGGGAACAGCTATCCCACAGTGTCGCGGGCTTTGGAGCGTCTGGCTCATTGCCTCACCCGCCACTCGGATCGGAGCGTGGAACTTCGGTATTTCCCCCGCGAAGAGTGGGCGAAGCTGGTGGCCGTAGCCGACGACGTGCGAAGCACGGTGCGCTTCGCCGACCGCTCCGGCCAGCCGCGGTCGCCGGAATCGCTGCTGCGCCGACTCCGGATGCTTGGGCGGCAGGACATCGCCATGGGAGGGGTATGGGGCGCAAAACACTACTTTCCTCCGCTCGATCTGGTTGGCACGCCGCGTCTGGATCTTTCCATTCATTCGGCGGGCAAAGCGGTCGATCTATCCTTTATCGAACGTCTCGATCCAGGGCTTGAACCAACGACCCGGCGCGATCAAGCGGCAACGCTCGTTCTCCATACGATCCGCAGGGCAACCTCCTTTTTTGAGCCGGACAAGGGGAGCGTCATCCCATGGGCTGATCCCGTCGAATGCCTCCTCGACCTCCATGAAGCCCGTCTCGAACCACAGGCAATGGAGTTCCTTGCATCCTTTACTACGAAAGGCCGCAAATCATGAGTGGGAACCAACTCATCTCTCCGGGTTCCGTCTTGAAGCAAATCGCTGAGGCGATCCCTGTCGAATTTCACCAGAACATCATCGTGATCGGTAGTCTCGCAGCCCGTATTCGATTCCCACGCCCGCAAGCACACCGAGCGTATAGGCGACAAGGTTCCGCCACGAGAAGGCGTGGCCGAACACCAGATGTCCGAGCGTGCTGTGGCGAACCGAGACGATCCATGGTGCCTGGTAGAATTTGAAAAGCTCGATTGCGTAGCATGTGCCGAGGGCGAACATTGCAATGCGAAGAGTTTTGGATGCTGGGAATACAGTGGCCCAGCCAAAGAACGCCATCAGTGCCCATAATGCATCGCCCGGATACTTCCCGAGCCAAGCGGGTGTTGCTCCTGGGAAATGGCGAGATGCCAGACCGACAGCAATTGTAAGGACAACGGCAGCGAAATAGGAAACTCGATTTCTTTTCCGTGATTCCATGAAACAGAAGAATTTTCAGGGCGTATCAGCCGACGGGATATTTACGACCGAGGACTCTCCACTTCCGCGGTGAGTTGTCGCTGGATTTGCGGAAGGAGCCGCAGACAGTAAACGAGTGGGATAGCGCCGAGAACTCCGAAGGAGCAATCAATCAGGCGCCAGTAGAATGGGATGCCGCGCAGATGGCCGCAGATCATTGCGAGTGGTATAACGGAAGCGCAAGCGAGGATTCCCGCGCGGAGGGTCCATCGGCTGGAGAGTGGGTCGATCATTGGGCCGACGAAAAAGAAGGCGATTACGATGTGGGCAAACGCGAGCCAATCCGTGCCGTAGGCGAGCCACGGGTGATCGGCATAGGTGTGTTCGAGTCCACACCGGACGGTTACGATCCAGAACGTAAGCCCGCTGCATCCTTCGGGAGATTGCGCAGTGCCCGCGCCGAGCCAATGAGCGAGTATCCGCAATTCGTGCAAAAGCGGGAAAGCCGTGACCCCGCTGATCACCAACCCCGCAATGAAGAAAAGCATCACGGCTCTGAATCGAAGCAGGGGCGACGAGGTGCGCATACCGGGGAAGAAGTAACGTAATTGAATGTTCATGTCCCTTTCGCCGTTTCACTATTTCAAAAGCTCGTCGCGGAAAGCATCGGGTGACAAAGGGTCATCTGTGGCAGCGAGGAGGTGCATTTGTCGATCGTCCGGCCATGAGGGTGAAAATCTTCGATCTGGCATTTTTTCAAATAATCCTCTACCCCGGAGTGCATTTCGAAAACCAAGTATCAGCCCCACCAGCGTCGCGGTCGCTCCGCAAGCCCAGAAAATTGCTTTCATATTCATGGGCGGAGTCTGGCCCCCTTCGATGAAGGCAAAATGAAGTGGGCGCGAAATCGTTGTGAATTTCCACAATGTCCGCGCGCCGCTGCTCAGATTTCATCAGGCAGAGACATGGTTGCCCGTGCGCCGCCTTCGGGGCGGTTGGACAATTCCACCGCTCCGCCGTGGAGCAGGGCCACCTCTTTCACGAACGCCAGCCCAAGACCGGAGCTTTTCCGTCCGGTATCGGGGCGCGGCAGCGAATAGAACCGCTCGAAGACACGCGGGAGCGCGTACTCTGGAACGCCCGTGCCGGTATCTTCCACCGTCAGCCGCCAGCATCTTTCGTGATGGTTTATGCTGACTGCAACCATGCCGCCCTCGGGCGTGAAGGCGATGGCATTCTCCAGTAAATTCAGGATTGCTCGTTCCAAAAGAAAGGCATCGCCGGAGACGAGCGGCGCGTCGTCCGGAAAACTGCATGTTACCTGAACGGCCCTGACGTTGATGCGCACAGCCAGCTTTTCCAACGCGCACTTTGCCAGGTGGCAAAGATTTACGGCGATCGCGTGATCAAGCGATTTTCCCTCGTTCCCAAGTTG
>Ga0316232_1004414_pt1 | contig 11971 bp, 8 predicted proteins | sample TBHtaG_FD_206006 | JGI IMG/M metagenome (GOLD analysis project Ga0316232, IMG submission 206006) | Freshwater microbial communities from Trout Bog Lake, Wisconsin, USA - TBH18025_13 | ecosystem: Environmental > Aquatic > Freshwater > Lake > Hypolimnion/Profundal zone | place: USA: Wisconsin... | reverse complement strand
GCGGCGACGATTGCCGACCGGTTGAAGGTACTGAGCTCACTCACGGACGGCGCGCCCGGCGGTCGCGCCCTACCAACGGCCATTCCTGGTAGGGACGGACCGCCGGGCCGTCTGCCGCCGGTAGTAATCGTGGCCTCTGTGCAAGCGCTCCTGCAACGGACCTTTGCACCGGAACAATTTTCCGCTCTGCGGTTTCCGTTGGCGGTGGGCCAGCGCCTTGATCTCCAGGAGTTTTCAGACCGGCTGGTTGCGCTCGGCTATCACCCGGAATTCCAGGTCACCGAACGCGGCGAAATGGCGGTGCGCGGCGGCATTGTGGACTTCTTCCCACTCGACCGCGATGCGCCGATCCGCGTGGAACTGGCGGGCGACGAAATTGAATCCATCCGCAGTTTCGATCCGGGGTCGCAGCAGACCAGGGCGAAACTCGAGGCACTCGACGTCTCTCCCGCAGGCGAGTTGGGGCTGCTCAAGCAGTCCAGCGCCCCGGTGTCCCCGCTGGTGGATTTGGTGCCGGCCCATACCCTCCTGGTGCTGGTGGAGCCCGAGAATCTCCTCCTGGCAGCCGACCAGTATGCGCGCCAGATCCCGGCCTGCGACCGGTTCTTTGTGCCCTGGCACCACACCCTGGCGAGCGGGCACGTCCGGGTGCACCTCACGGAAGCGATCGCGCTCGACCCGCCAGCGGGTTATTTCAATTTGCGGTTGGCTTCGCTCGATGCGTTCCGGCCGCTCGATACGCGAGCCCCGGTGCCAGAACTCGCCGAGACCATGCGCCAACAATTTTTTGTCCAAATGCAGCGGTGGGCTGCTGAGGATTACCGGGTGCATGTCCTGTGCAGCACGGACGGTGAACGCCAGCGCTTTGAGGAACTTTGGGAGGAGTTCACCAATCAGCCTGTCACCCTGAGCGAAGCGAAGGGTCTCAGTCGTACTGGCCAAACGGCAGAGATTCTTCGCTCCGCTCAGAATGACAAGTTGAGTGTTGCACTGGGTTATCTGAGCCGGGGTTTCTTGTGGGCGGACGCGAAGTTGGCAGTGGTAACCGATTCGGAAATCTTTGGGCGGTATAAGCCGGCCCGGCCCCGCCATAAACTTCACGCGGCCTCTGCACCCATTTCCAACTGGAGCGAGATTGAAGCCGGTGATTACGTTGTCCACATCCAGCATGGCATCGGGAAATATCTCGGGCTAAAAACCATCGCCATGAATGTGAGTGCGGCGGCCGCGGCACCGCCGGGCCACGGGGTGACTGCCCCGGCCGTTCCGCAGACGAGCCGGCAGGAGGTGCTGGCCATTGAATACGCGAACGAAGCCCGGCTCTACGTCCCGGTGGACCAGGCACATCTCGTCAGCAAATACATCGGGGCCGGCAAGCGCGTCCCGAAGTTGCACGAGATCGGCGGGGCATTGTGGCAGCGCCAGAAGTTTTCAGCGGAACGCTCGATCATGGATCTTGCGAGCGAGCTGCTCGAAATTCACGCGGCGCGCGCGACGCTGGAAGGCCACGCCTTTCCGCCAGATACGTCGTGGCAGCGCGAGTTTGAGGCGGCGTTTCCCTACGACGAGACCCCCGACCAGCTAACGTCGATTGCAGAGATGAAAGCTGATATGGAAGCGAAAAAGCCGATGGACCGGCTGGTTTGTGGTGATGTCGGCTACGGCAAAACGGAGGTGGCGATTCGCGCGGCGTTCAAAGCGGTGATGGATGGAATGCAGGTGGCGGTGCTTTGTCCGACCACCGTCTTGGCGGAACAGCACTGGAATACTTTCCGCGAACGAATGGCCGGTTATCCGATCAAGGTGGAAATGTTATCGCGGTTCCGCACGCCGGCCGAGGCGAAGAAGGTGGTGCAGCTGCTGGGGGAGGGGGGTGTGGACATTGTGATTGGGACGCACCGGTTGCTGTCGACGGATGTTCAATTCAAGAACCTCGGGCTGGTGGTCATTGACGAGGAACAGCGGTTTGGCGTGTTGCATAAGGAAAAGTTCAAGCAGCTCCGCAAGCTCGTGGATGTGATCACGCTCAGCGCCACGCCCATTCCCCGCACGTTGTACATGGCGTTGACGGGCGCCCGCGACATGAGCACGATCGAGACTCCGCCCGTGGATCGGTTGCCGGTGGAAACCATCATCGCGCCCTACGATGAACGGCTCATCAAACAAGCCATTCAACGCGAGATCAATCGGGGTGGCCAAATCTATTTTCTCCATAACCGCGTGAAAAGCATTGATGCCGTGGCGGAGCGACTGCGGACATTAATGGAAGGTGGAATAGTGGAACGGGCGTCCCGCCCGTTTGCAAAGACCGACACAAACGGGCGGGACGCCCGTTCTACTAAATCAATCCGAATTGACGTGGGACACGGCCAGATGAGCGATGACGAATTGGAAACCGTCATGCACCGGTTTGTCAACGGCCACACTGATGTGCTGGTTTGCACCACGATCATCGAAAGCGGCCTCGATATTCCCAATGCCAACACCATCATTATCGACCGGGCCGACCGGTTCGGTCTGGCCGATCTCTACCAACTGCGGGGCCGGGTCGGCCGGTACAAGCACCAGGCCTACGCCTACATTCTGATTCCGCGCCACATGCAACTGATTCAGACTGCCCGGAAACGCATCAGTGCCATCAAGCAGTACAGCTCGTTGGGCAGCGGATTCAAAATTGCGATGCGCGACCTGGAAATTCGCGGCGCCGGCAACATCCTCGGCGCGGAACAAAGCGGCCATATCACCGCCATTGGCTTTGATCTCTACTGCCAGTTGCTCAAGGAAAGCGTCAGCCGTCTCAAGGGCGAAAAGCCAAAACGCATCGCGCCGGTTACCATGAAGTTGGATTTTCTGGTGACCGGAGTAGTGGCCGCCGTCACTGGCGGCCCTGCCGAGTCCAACGACGACCGCCGAGACGGCGGTCACTACAGCGACTCCCTCGCCCGGATCCCGGCCGGATATATCAAAGAGAATCGGCTCCGGATTCAGGCGTACCGGAAGATTGCCGGGGTCGTCGAGGCGGCCGAGGTTGAAGAATTGCGCCGCGAATTCCGTGACCGGTATGGGAAGCTGCCTCGCGAAGTCCGGTTACTGCTCCTGTGTGCGGAGACCAAAATCCTGGCGGCCCAGGCTCACGTTGACGTCGTCGAGACGAAGGCTGATAAGATCATGCTGAGTCAGCGCGGCCAACTCTTCCAGGTGGGTGGGAAATTCCCCCGGTTCACGAAAACCCGTCCGGAAGATAAGCTGACAGAACTCCGGAAACTGCTAGAATCCCTGTATGAGCCAGATCGAAATCCAGCATGAACCGAGCGCTGAATGGCTTCAGCGGCTGGGCGTTCGGCAGTGGGACATCTGGGAAAAGGAAATCTCGGAATTTCCCTGGCATTACGACGAACCGGAGCGGTGTTACTTCCTGGCCGGCGCCGTGATTGTGACGCCGGCTGGGGGAGTGCCCGTCTCCATCACCAAGGGCGACTTCGTCACCTTTCCCGTGGGCTTGTCCTGTACGTGGAAGGTGTTGCAGCCAGTCCGCAAACATTACAGGTTCGGATGAAACAAACCAGCCAGACACTCCACCGCAAAATCACAAAAACCATTACCAGCCGGTATTGGCTGGCGCTGCCGAAGGATTATGCCGGGCAGCCGAAAAAGAAATGGCCGCTCCTGCTGTTCCTGCACGGCGCCGGGGAGCGCGGTGATAATCTGGACGCGGTCAAGGTTCACGGCCCACTGAAATTAATCGCGCAGGGCCGCGAATTTTCATTCATCGTCGTGGCGCCACAGTGCCCGGCGGATGACTGGTGGCGTCCGGATGTGCTGGCCGCGTTGCTCGATGACATTGAACGCCGGTATCGGGTGGACAAGCAGCGCGTGTGGGTGACCGGTCTGAGCATGGGCGGATTTGGGACCTGGTCATTGGCGTTGGAATACCCGGACCGATTTGCGGCGATCGTCCCGATCTGTGGCGGCGGCCATTGGTGGCTGGTCTCGCGTCTCAAGCATCTTCCGACTTGGGTGTTTCATGGCAAGAAAGATAGCGTTGTGGAGTATGCCCGGTCAGTCGAAATGGTCGGGGCGCTCCGCCAGAGTGGGGGAAACGTGAAATTTACGACGTATCCCAATGCCAACCATGATTCCTGGACGGCCACCTACAATAATCCCGAGCTGTACCGGTGGCTGCTGCGCCAGAAACGAAAATCGAAATGAGGATCCGGCGAGCGAATTTGGATAGTAGAACGGGCGTCTCCCTCGACGATGCTCGGGACCCTGAGCTTGTCGAAGGGTCGCCCGTTTACCAGCAGTTGGACAGGCGTCCCGCCTGTCTGTTTGGTATTCAGATCCATCAAACGGGCGGGACGCCCGTTCCACTATTTTCCAAACTCCGTCTAGGAAAATTTTTCTCCCTCGCCGGGCTGACCCTGCTGCTGGTCGGCCACGGATCGGCGCAAACCAGCACCACCTTTGTGGTGGGATCGTACAACATCGAGAACTGGAATTCCATTGAACGCCAGGGAACACTCAACCAGCCCAAGCCGCAGGCCGAAAAAGATGCCGTCCTCAACGTTATTGCCAGCGTCCATCCGGATGTGCTCGGTCTCGAGGAAATCGGGACCCCGGACGATTTGGCGGAATTGCGCGCCGGCTTAACCGGCAAGGGTGTGGTGTATCCCTTTGTCGAATACTTACAGGGTGCCGACCGTGATCGGCGGGTCTGTTTGCTGTCGCGTTTCCCGATCGCGGAACGCCACTCCCGGACCGATTATACGTACCGGCTTAACGATCAGGTAACCCCCATCGGCCGGGGCATTTTGGACGTGGTCGTCCAGGTTAATAACCGTTATTCCTTCCGCGCGATTGTTGTGCACCTGAAGTCCAAGCGGACCATTGAATTGGGTGATCAGGCGGTGATGCGGCTCGAAGAAGCCAAACTCCTGCGGGTGCATCTCAACGGTATTTTCAAAAGTAATCCCGCGACGAAGCTTCTCGCGCTGGGGGATTTCAACGATACGCCAGAGACTTTACCGATCAAAACTGTCATCGGGGAACCGCCCTTCGCATTGTTCGCGTTGCCGTGTCAGACCGGCAAGGGGTACACGGGGACTCATTTATGGCGATTCCACAGCGACTGGAGCCGGCTGGATTACTTGCTGGCCAGCCCGAGCCTGTCGAATGATTTTGTGACCGGGAGTGCGCATATTTATGAGGGGCCGGCGGCGGGTGTCGCAAGCGATCACCGGCTGATTTACGCTGCTTTCACTGCACCGGCGGTTGTCATTGCGCCGGTGGCTACCAACCCGATTCGGCGACTGATTTTTACCGGCTCGTTAATGGGAGTGGTCATGGTGGCGGGGGTGGTTGCGATTGTGGTCGCGCGGCACCGGCTCCTCGATCCGGAATCATGAAAGCCGTTGTCCAACGCGTGACCCGCGCGGCCGTGCGCGTGGACGGTCAGACGCTCGGTGCGATTGAGCGCGGTCTGCTCGTCCTGCTGGGTATCGGCAAGTCTGACACGCCGGCAGCGGCAGACTGGCTGATCCATAAACTGTTGGCCCTCCGCATTTTTCCCGATGCCGCCGGCAAGATGAACCGGAGTGTGACCGATATCGGCGGCGGCTTGCTGATTGTTTCGCAATTTACGCTGTACGGTGTGCTTGAAAAAGGGACGCGCCCCAGTTTCTCGACAGCCATGCCACCGGCGGAAGCCGAAGTGCTGTACCATGATTTTATGGCACGCCTGCGGGCAGCGACCCGCCTGCCGGTTGCCGAAGGCCGGTTTGCGGCGCTGATGGAAGTCGAGCTGGTGAATGACGGGCCGGTGACGATTATGCTCGAAACGTCTGTTGAACGGGCTTCCAGCCTGTTGCCGGTTGTTGGACAGGTGTCTCGCCTGTCACCCGTCAAAATAAATGAAGCAACAGGCGGGACTCCTGTGCAACAGGCTGATCAGTTCCATGCATTTGATTGGCAGTCAACCGTCCCAATCTCACGACGGGAAATGCCCCATTGGCGACAGACTGGCTGTACCTATTTCGTCACGTTCCGGCTCGCGGATTCCGTTCCCGTGGATCTCCTGCGTCAATGGGAAGCGCTCCAACCGAAGCCAGAATTTCCAGAGCAGTTCTACCAATGGCTTGATCAGGGCTATGGGCAATGCATGCTCCGCCAACCAGCGCTCGCGACAATGGTCGAAGCTGCGATGCTTCACTTTAACGGTGACCGGTATTTCCTCGGCGATTATGTCATCATGCCCAACCACGTGCACGCGCTTGTGACCCCCTGCGGCGCACAGGAACTCTCGGCCATCCTTCACGCTTGGAAATCGTTTACAGCAAAAAGCGTGAATCATGCTCTGGGCCAAATTGGCAAGCTTTGGCAGGATGAATCATTCGATCACATCGTCCGCGACGAACACGCGTTGGAGAAATTTAGTGCGTATATTCGCGGAAATCCACAAGCTGCCGGACTAAGAATCGGAGAATATCGAGTCGGCGTTGGACAGGCGTCTCGCCTGTCATCTTCGAAAATTAATGACAGCACAGGCGGGACGCCTGTTCAACCGACAGGCAAGATGCCTGTGCAACCATAACCATGCGTAAACCACACGAAACCCATCCGGAGCCAGTCCTTACTTTTGGCGCGCTGCCGAATCTCGCCAATGTCACCATCATTTTGGTCGAGCCGGCCACGGCCGGCAATGTCGGCTCCGCCGCGCGCGCGATGAAGACCATGGGCCTAGCAGACTTGGTCGTCGTCAACGGCGTCGACTTCAAGACCAGCCTCCAGGCCACGATGATGGGCCATGGGGCGGGCGATCTGCTCGAACGCGCCCGTGTTGTGCCGACTTGGGCGGAGGCCACGGCCGGCCTGCAGTGGCTGATTGGCACCACGCATCGGAAGCGCCGGGCGCAATTTCCGCAGGTTCAGACGTGCCGGGAAGCGGCCGCCAAGATTGCGTCCTTGGCGCAAAAACACCGGGTGGGGTTGGTGTTCGGCCGGGAGGAAGCCGGCTTGAGTGATGCGGAATTGCGCCAGTGCCAGGAAGTCGCCAGTGTCCCGCAAGCTTCCGAGCATCCGTCGCTCAACCTGGCGCAAGCGGTGATGATCTTCGCCTATGAGATTTACGTCGCCAGCCTCGGCGATGTGCCCGTGCCGCGCCAAAACCTGGCGACGGTTCACGAATTGGAATCATTGCTCCAACACATGTCCGTCTCGCTGGCGAAAGTCGGGTTCCGGCCGCATCAAGGGGATGCCGAATCGTTTCTCCGGTCGCTGCGCCGGGTGTTAGGGCGGGCGCCGTTGGAGCAGCGCGACGTGAATGTTCTCCACCGCATTTGCCAGCAGATCGATTACTACGCGAGCGGTCGCGAGAAAAAGTGAAACGGGCGTCTTGCCCGTATATTCGGAAGTGCATGGAAAACAAACGGGGGAGACGCCCGTTCTGCTAATTTTAAAACACGCTCTGAGGCAATTCAGTCAGGATCAAAGCATCATTTCATTCCGAACAGTGGCGTGCTAGGGACAGCCCGCCATACTCGGAATGGAACCATGCCATTCAGTTGTGGGAAAGATCGTCGGGGACTTCCGCGAGGAGCTGGTACTTGGGTCCTTTCCCGCGAAGAATCAACTTCCACAGTGCGGCCGGCTGCGGATGAAAGACGAGTTCCAGGGAAGCCGGGTGGGTTAGCCAGGCCGCGTCTTGCATTTCGGCATCCAGTTGACCGGGACTCCAACCCGCATAGCCGGCAAAGAACTTGATCTGCTGAAAGGACAAAAAATCTCCGGTCGGTTCCAATAACTCGTCCAGGTTATGAGTGAGGCGCAGGCCGGGGAGGACGTGCGCAGCGGTTGGTTCGCCCGTGTCGGCCGGTCCCTGAATGAGGCAATTTAGCGCCTGTGGCCGGACCGGTCCCCCCAGAAAGAGGGGTAATTCTTGCACAGCTTCCGGGAGCGGCACCGACAGCAGCGACTCCTCCATGGTCTGGCCGCTGACCCGGTTCAACACGAGACCCAAGGCGCCGTCTGGATCGTGTTCGCAAATGAGCACCACGGTATGGTGGAACTCTGAACCGGCTAACTTGCCGCCATCAAGGAGGAGTTGGCCTTTCAGTGATTTCATGGGCAAAATGCAGATCGCCTTCGGTCACCCGCTCCGCCGTTCCTTAACATAAACCGGCTTGCAGGATGGGCGGGATGCCGGCGGTTGAGCCGGGCGCCATCAGATAGAGTCCACTCCAGCCTTCCTGGCGCACCCACCGGACTTGTTCAGCGGCAATCTCCTGGCCGATTTTTGCCTGGTCGGCCGGTTCAGATTTAGCGGCGAGCCGCTGCAAAATCGCATCGGGCAGAACGACTCCGGGCACCTGCGCGAGCCGCCGGGCTTGGTCAAACCCGGTCAGAACCATGACGCCGACCAGGATGGAACATCGCTGGCGAAAGGGGGCGAGCGCGGCCAGCGGTTCATGATGAAAGGCGGGTTGCGTCATCACGTAGTCGGCGCCATTGTCGAGTTTTAGCCGGAGCCGGTCCAGTTCCCGCTGGCGATCCACAGCTTCCGGCTCGAACCCGGTGCCGATGGTGAAATGGGTGCGCGGGTCGGCCTGTTTGCCCAGGGGCGCGCCACCAAAATCCACACCCGCATTCAGGCAGGACTGCGTCAGGCGAACGAGCGCCACCGAATCGAGATCGAACACGGCCGTCGACCGCGGATACGTCGGCGACATCTTGGGCGGATCACCGGTAATAAAGAGCACGTTATGAATCCGATTGGCGTGATAGCCAATCAGCCGGCTCTGGATGCCCATCAAATTCAAATCGCGGCCGGTAAAGTGGGGAATCAGTTCCAGCTGGTCGCTGGCCCACGCCAGCCGGGTCCGGACGAGGTGAATGAAATCGCCGGGCGCCATTAACGGAATCCCCCGTGAACCATCGGTGAAATCCACGGCGTCCGCCAGGCCGCTGTTGGCAAGTTGCTGCAGAAAATCAATTTTAGATTCGGCCAGCTTCCGGTCGGTGCCGCGCGGCGGCAGCATCTCGACGCTGACGACGAACTGGCCGGCTTTGAGTTTTTCAGAGAACCGGCCATTGGCGGATTTTTCCGGATTGCCGGCGGGGGAGCGGCTGGACGGGCTGGGTGTTGTGACAGCGGTTCCGCCGGGTTGGCGGGCCCGGAGATAGTTGTGCATCTCGCGGATATGCGGCGGGTGCATTTCGCAGCAGCCGCCGATCAACCGCACGCCGCGATCCAGAAAACTGCGGGCCAGCCGGCCGACATATTCCGGATTCACTGAGCTCATGAAGCGGTTGCCAATCCGCTGAAATCCGCCGGCATTGGGCATGACCACCAGTGGGAGGGGCGCGGGCTGGGCCGCATCCACAAATGCGCTCGCATCCCACGGCGCGCAACAATTCACGCCGGCCACGGCCGCGCCGATCTCGGCCATGCGTTTCACAAACGCGGCGGGTGAAAGTTCCGGGCTGAAGGTCATTTCCGCAATAATCGGCGGGGCGTCCGGCATCGACCGAATGAGGGCGACGAGCAATTCGAGTTGCGGTTGCGAAGTGAAAGTTTCGAGCAGCAGCGCATCGGCGCCCGCGGCGATCAAGCTCTGCAGCTGTTCTTCGTAGCACTCGGCAATCGCGGCCGGGGTCAGCAAGGGTCCTGTCGCCGGGCCGACGGACGCGAGAACGAATACCGGCGCGGCGCCGGCGGTCCGGGCGAGCGTGACGCCGGCGCGATTCAGTTCAACTTCCCGGTGGGCCAACCCGAATTGCATTAATTGGACCCGGTTGGCGCCGAAGGTGTTGGTTTTGAGGCAGCGGGCTCCGGCGGCGAGGTAATCGCGGTGAACCCGCCGGATGAGGTCGGGCTGATCCACGTTAAAGGATTCGTAGACGTGATTGGTTTCCGAGAGCCGGCCGGTGAGCTCAAACAAATACGAGCCCATCGCCCCATCGGTGAGGAGCGGCTGCGTTTTGAGCGTGGTCAGGAAGTCAGCCATGCCCAAGTCTTTTACCATCCTGCACGCCAACAGTCAAAACTGGTGTCAGCACCCAGATCCACCGGTACGATTAATTTTCGGTGCGAACGGCGGGCTAGGGACTCTTCGACGTCGCTCAGGGCAGGCAGCCCGCCCCGGAGGAATCTGAGGTAGGGCGCGGTGTCCCGACCGCGCCGTCTCGGCCGAGCTCCGAATGGCAAGCCGGGACCGCCGGTGGCAGCTCACGTCGGTTGACGATTACGCAAGAATAGCGCGAGCAGGAACCCGAGCGCGAGCAGCCCGGCGCTGCTGGCGAAAGCCTGGCTGGACGCTTGCGCGCCACCATGATCTTTCAACCAGGCCACGAGTTGAGGACCCACGATGCCACCCGCGGACCACGCGGTCAGAATACAGCCGTAGACCACTGGCATTCGCGTCTGGCCAAACTCATTCAGCACGAAGGAGGGCATGACACCAAAGCCGCCACCATAGCATAGCAGCACGTAGCAGATCAGCGTCCCGAACAGCCACGGGTTGCCGGTTCGCATCAGCGCGAGGAAGGCGAGGACCTGCGTCGCCAACATGAGACGGAAAGTCGTGAGTTGACCGAGCCGGTCGGATAGTCCGCCCCAAAACAACCGGCCCAGCCCGTTGAATACCGAGCTGATCGCAATCAGGGTCGCGCCGTAAATGGCGAGTGTGGCCGGTGGTAACGCGGGATCGATTTTCTTCCACAAATCCTGCAGCAAGGGCGACTGGAAACTGATGATGGCGATGCCGGCGACGATGTTGCAGAAGAACAACAGCCACATCAACCCGAACTGGCGCGACCAGACTGGAGCCAGCCCAACGGGGGTGACAGTAGTGGTCGGCGTGTCTGGCGGATTGCGTAGGAACGCGGCGGCAATCAAACTGGTCACGCCGACCAGCAACCCGCTGCCGGCAAAAACCAGCGGCAGTTGCTGGTGACAAGCGGAGTCCAACGCCGGTGCGATGACTTTGCTCATCAGCAACGCGCCAAAGCCAAAGCCCATGACCACCAGGCCGGTGACCAAGCCTTTTTTATCGGGAAACCATTTCGCAGCGGTCGCCACCGGTGTGACGTAGCCGAGTCCCAGACCGATGCCGCCGACCACGCCATAGCCCAACCACAAGAGTGGCAACGAGTGCCGGTGCAGCGCCAGTGCGGCGAGCAGGTAGCCGGTGCCGTAGAGGAGGCTGCCCGTGACCGCCAGTTTACGCGGGCCGAATTTCGGGAGCAATATGCCGCCGACCGCCGACGCCACGCCGAGAAAGCCAATCGCCAGACTGAAGGTCCACGCCACCTGCGTGTTGCTCCAGCCATAGGTGGTCATGAGCGGTTTTTGAAAATAGCTCCACGCGTAAACCGCCCCGAGGCACAGTTGCAGCAATGTGCCCATGCCGGCAATCAGCCAGCGGTTGGGGACACGGGCAACGATGGGGGAGGTGGCGGAGAATTGAACCATTACCGGATTTTTTATCGTTGTCACCCTGAACAGAGTGAAGGGTCTCTGTCGTTCCGGTAAGAGATTCTTCGCGACGCTCAGAATGACAGGCTTGTTCTAAAATAGTCCGACGATTTCGCCTTGCTCGTTGATGTCGATGACTTCGGCGGATGGAATTTTGGGCAAGCCCGGCATGGTCATAATGTCACCCAGCAGGACGACAATGAAACCAGCACCCGCAGATAATTTGACGTCGCGGATCGGCACGTCGAAGTTTTTCGGTCGGCCCAGCAACGCCGGATCGGTCGAGAGGGAGTATTGCGTTTTGGCCAGGCAGACCGGCAGGCGCCCGTACCCAGCTTCCTCGAAGTCCTTGAATTTCGTGCGGATGCGGGCTTCGGCCATGATGTTGTCGGCGCCGTAGATATTTTGGGCGATGGCGCGAACTTTATTCCAGAGGCTCATCTCGTCGGTATAGAGGCATTGGAAGTTGTTGGTGCGCGGTTGCTCCGCCAGTTCGACGAC
>Ga0316232_1004405_pt1 | contig 12002 bp, 12 predicted proteins | sample TBHtaG_FD_206006 | JGI IMG/M metagenome (GOLD analysis project Ga0316232, IMG submission 206006) | Freshwater microbial communities from Trout Bog Lake, Wisconsin, USA - TBH18025_13 | ecosystem: Environmental > Aquatic > Freshwater > Lake > Hypolimnion/Profundal zone | place: USA: Wisconsin... | reverse complement strand
CTAGCCCTTCAAGCGGCCCAAACTTGGGACAGCATGGCCAGCCCTCTTGATCCTGAACCTAAGGAAGTGTTGGTCACCCTTTTAATTTTAAATCAACGTTGGCCAGATGCCGTAGCACCTGCCACCACCTTGCTCAAGCACGAGACTCCCGCACAACGAGAAAAAACACTGCTGCAACTACAGGCGTTAATCGATAAATCCCCCAACCAATCGGAGGCCTTACGCGCTTATTACGAGATTGTTGCAACCGTCAAACCAGAACCCACTAATCCGGATATTTTGTATACCTATGCCATGTCCGCAGAAGAGTCTGGACATCTTGAGGTAATGGAGCGCATCCTGCGCCAAATTTTGCGTCAGCATCCCAATGATGCCAATACCCTAAACGCGTTGGGATACTCATTAGCAGACCGCAACCAAAACTTGCCTGAGGCCTTTAAGCTAATCAGCAAAGCCCATCACCTTATGCCGCAAGATCCTTTTATTCTGGATAGCTTGGGTTGGGTCAACTTTAGGCTAGGTAACAATGAACTTGCCCTCACACAACTACAACAAGCCTTCACCCTAAAACCTGAGGCTGATATTGCCGCCCACCTTGGTGAGGTCTTATGGAATATGCATCGCCCAATTGAGGCTGAAGATATTTGGCGTCAGGGTCAAAAACTAGATGCCAACAATCCGACCCTCAAGGAAACCTTGCAGCGTTTAAAACCCAATTGGTCAGTATCTGAATCGCCCTCAACAGGCTCGTGGGATGGCCGCTTTGCCGTCAAAATTACCGGACTCACAGAAGGCAAAAATCAAGGTGGGTCTGGTGGCTTTACCTTAACAAAGGATGCGTTAAAAGATACTTTAGAAATCCGCAACCCCGTGGGGGGATCGATTGCAAAAATTACCATCACCCCTAGCGAAGCATCACTGGAACGAAACGGTGAAATAACGACGGCCATTGATGCAGATACGTTATTGCAAAACACCTTGGGCTTGCCACTGCCAGCACGGGGTTTATCTGATTGGCTAAGAGGTCAAGCGCGACCCGGTAGTACGGCAAGCATTGAACGCAATGCGCAGGGTCAGGTCAGCAAAATTCTTCAAGATGGTTGGAGTCTCACATACAACTGGGACAGTACTAACCGCCTGGAAAGACTCATCATGACTCGCAACTCCAATGTGGGGACGATTGATATCCGCCTCGTTTTTGACGCAACAGATGACTAGCCAAAATTTAGCTGCCTTAACACTGCGTTGTCCCGCCAAGCTCAACCTTTTCCTGCATGTTGTCGGGCAGCGCCCGGATGGATACCATTTACTTCAATCGGTGTTTCAGCTCATTGATTGGTGCGATACGGTTCATCTAAAGCGCATTCCAGACAATACCATCCGGCGCATCGACCCCATTCCAGGGGTAGAACCTGATCATGACCTGGTAGTTAGAGCAGCCATGTTATTGAAATCATTTGGCAATGTCTCGGATGGGGTTGAGATTTCGCTCACCAAAGAAATTCCGATGGGCGCTGGACTTGGCGGGGGTTCATCAGATGCAGCTAGCACACTGATTGGCCTAAATACCCTATGGAACCTTCATTTAGACCTTCCAACCCTTAGTCAATTGGGCCTCCAACTCGGAGCAGACGTGCCCTTCTTCCTCTGCGGTCAAAATGCCTTTGTAGAGGGCATTGGCGAGAAAATTCAGGCAATTTCACTTGAAACTAGGGATTTTTTAGTCATTTTTCCGAAAGTAGGAATTGCCACTGCACGAATTTTTCAAGACAGTGAATTGACCCGAGACCACGCTCCGATTACAATAGATCGCTTTCTTGCATCACCATTGTCGAGCCAATCAAATGATTGCCAGGCAGTAGCGATGCGGATTTGTCCTGAAGTGAAGCATGCATTAGATTGGATTAGCGGGGTGTTGCCAAACTCAACGCCGCGGATGTCCGGTTCTGGAAGTAGCGTATTTGCAGTCTTAGACCCGCAAATAGATACCGCGAAACTGGAGATTCTGCTGCAAAGTCTTCCAAAAGGATGGGTAGGTCGAATTGTTCGGGGGCTAAATAAAAATCCCGCTTACAATTTGATTTCTTCAGATTGACCTGTAGGGGAATCGCCAAGCTGGTTAAGGCACTGGATTTTGATTCCAGCATGCGAAGGTTCGAATCCTTCTTCCCCTGCCAAGTACTGTAGAAACACGCAAAAGACACCCATTCAAACATTCCAAATACATACCAAATAGCCTATGTCTGCCCCCATGAACGCTGATCTACTGACTCTATTCACAGGCAATGCAAATCCCGTTTTGGCGCAGGCTGTAGCCAAAGAACTCAATCTCCCGATGGGTAAAGCCTTTGTTGGCCGTTTCTCAGATGGCGAAATTCAGGTAGAAATTCAAGAAAACGTGCGCGGCAAAAATGTCGTCGTCATTCAATCAACTTGTGCGCCGACAAACGACAGCTTGATGGAATTAATGATCATGATTGATGCCCTAAAACGAGCATCTGCAAGCCGCATAACCGCAGTGATCCCTTACTTCGGATACGCTAGACAAGATCGTCGCCCCCGCTCAGCTCGCGTTGCTATCTCCGCCAGAATTGTGGCCAACATGCTTCAATCGGTTGCCGGAATCGAGCGCGTTCTCACTATGGATCTGCATGCAGACCAGATTCAGGGCTTTTTTGATATTCCGGTAGATAACATTTATGCCTCCCCTGTATTGCTAGCCGATTTACAGGCACAGAAAACCCAAAAAGACTTAATCATTGTCTCCCCAGACATTGGTGGCGTTGTTCGCGCCCGGGCCATGGCAAAACAGCTAGGTACAGATTTGGCGATCATCGATAAACGTCGCCCAAAAGCCAATGTCTCAGAAGTCATGCATTTAATTGGTGAAGTTGAAGGTCGCCACTGCGTCATCATGGATGACATTATTGATACAGGTGGCACCCTCTGCAAGGCTGCAGAAGCCCTTAAAGAACGCGGCGCCAAAGGGGTTACCGCTTACTGCACCCACGCCGTACTTTCCGGTGGCGCTGTTGCCCGCATTGCGGCCTCTGAGCTTGATGAATTGGTAGTCACCGATACCATTCCCTTAACCCCTGAGGCAATGAAAGTCAGCAAAATTCGTCAGTTAAGCGTTGCGCCCATCTTGGCGGAAACTCTTTCACGAATTAGCAAAGGCGACTCCGTAATGTCGATGTTTGCCGAATAAGTCAAAAACAAGGTGATTTGCACTGTTTTTGCTGATTTTTAGGGTTTTTTCAGAAAAAACCCTAAATCCCACGATATAATCAAAGGCTTTTCTGTTTGGTCGCGAACGGAAATTAACCTTAATTTGGGATATTCAATATGAAAGTAGTAGCCTTTAAAAGAAGCGTACAGGGAACGGGTGCGAGCCGCCGTCTGCGCAATTCTGGAAAAACTCCAGGAATTATCTACGGTAGTAACGACCCAGCCCTCGCAATCGAGCTGGATCACAATGCGTTATTTCACGCTCTCCGTAAAGAAGCATTTCACTCTTCTATTCTCGATCTTGAAATCGATGGCAAAGCACAAAAAGTACTGTTGCGCGATTATCAAATGCATCCATTCAAGCCATTGGTTCTGCACATTGACTTTCAACGTGTTTCTGCAACTGAAAAAGTCCATATGCGCGTTCCATTGCACTTCACCAATGCTGACACATCAGCTGCCGTGAAATTGCAAGGCGCCGTATTAAGCCACATCACTACTGAATTGGAAGTTTCTTGCTTACCAGCAGATTTGCCAGAGTTCATTGAAGTAGACTTAGGCAAAATCGAAGTAGGCCATGCCATTCATGCTAAAGACATTACATTGCCAAAAGGGGTTACCTTGGTCTTGCATGTTGAACAAGAGAATCCTGTTATTGCCAATGCTCGTATTCCAGCCGTTAAATCAGCTGATACTGAAGCTGCTCCAGCCGCTCCAGCGGCCGCACCAGCTGCTGACGCAAAAGACAAGGCTTAATGCATTAAAAGCACTTTGCTTGCACAAGAGAAGACCCGCGACAAGCGGGTTTTCTTTTTTCAAGAAAAGCTCTTATCCTTACCCTCAGATCATGACTAAATTAATCGTTGGATTAGGCAACCCCGGAGAGGAACATGAAACAGACCGCCACAATGCGGGCTTCTGGTTTGTTGATGCTCTTGCCAGAGACTTGGGGGCCCTTTTTGAAACTGAAAAACGGTTTCATGGGAAAGTGGCTAAAACCAAATGGGAGTCTGAAGATCTCTTGCTACTCAAACCTAGCACCTACATGAACTTAAGCGGCCAGGCTGTTGGGGCACTTTGTCGTTTCCATAAGATTCTGCCTAAAGATGTTCTGGTAATCCAAGATGAACTCGATCTAAAGCCTGGTACAGCACGCCTTAAGCTGGGCGGCGGAACCGGCGGCCACAATGGCCTCAAGGATATCCAGGCCCACCTTGGAACACCCGACTATTGGCGTTTGCGTCTGGGTATCGGACATCCACGCGATATAGCGGGTACTGGGCGCGCTATGGATGTTGCAGACTATGTTTTAAGAAGGCCCCAGCAAACGGAACAAGAGCAGATTGAAGGTAGCATTCGCAATGGATTGGCAATCCTGCCGCTCTTCTTAAAAGGCGACCCACAGACTGCCATGCTGGAACTTCACTCGAAGACTTAGCTGACCGCTTTTGCCCTACTAGCGGCGATTAGTAGCTCATACTTTGCCAATAACTGCTCTTTGGTTTCCACATGCTGTGGATTTAGAGGAATACAGTCCACTGGGCAAACCTGACGACACTGAGGGACATCGTAGTGTCCTACGCACTCAGTGCACTTATCAGTGTGAATCTCGTAAATCTCCAACCCCATGTAAATAGCGTCATTTGGACACTCGGGCTCGCACACATCACAATTAATGCATTCATCCGTGATCATTAAGGCCATAGCGCTAATTCATCAATCCAAAAATATTATTTTTGTTCGTCGGCTTTCGCCACTTTTTTTGCCAGCCACTTTTCAACCGAAGGGAAAACAAACTTACTAACATCGCCACCCATGGAGGCAATTTCTCGGACAAAGGTGCCTGAAATAAATTGGTATTGATCTGACGGCGTCAGAAATAAAGTCTCGACATCTGGCAAAAGGTAGCGATTCATACCTGCCATCTGAAACTCATATTCAAAATCTGAAACAGCCCTTAAACCACGCACAATGACGCGGGCGTGATGCTCTCGAGCAAAATCTTTTAGCAGGCCGGAAAAACCAACAATTTTGACATTGGAGTAATGCCCCAATACTTCCTTTGCAATATCGATTCGTTCTTCCAAAGTAAAGAAGGGGCGCTTACTCCGACTATCAGCCACACCCACGATGACTTCGCTGAAAATACTCGACGCACGACGCACCAAATCCTCATGCCCGCGGGTAAAGGGGTCAAATGTTCCTGGATATACGGCAACAGTCATAAATCTCCTAAGGCTTTATCAGCTACAGGCAAGAGTTTAGTCCCTTCTACGCCGAAATAGACAGGCTTTTACTTGTCCAGCCTCTAAGTACTTTCCACAATGCCAATCTGGTAACCAGGCCTCCACATCCTCGCGCGCGCGCATCGATGGAAACTCCACATAAATTCCACCCCCTGCAGAATCGTCACAGATGCGCCCAGCTTGTACTACCGCCTTTTCTAATAAGGCCCCATCTTGGAAAGGGGGATCAATAAAAATCAGGTTGTAGACTTGGCTTGCCTGCTGCTTCAGAAAGTCCAAACTGTCTTGATGACGGATGGTGACCAAACCTGGAACCGGGGAAGACTGCAATGATGTCAAATTTTTCTGAAGGTTTGTGGCTGCTCTCTTGTCTTTCTCCAATAACACAACAGAATGTGCGCGCCTCGATGCTGCCTCAAAACCTAAAGCACCACTACCGGCAAACAGATCAAGACAATGTAAACCCGTTAAATCTTGACCAAGCCAATTAAATAGCGTTTCCCGAATGCGATCCGTGCTCGGACGAAGCCCCGGAACATCCATCACGGATAGCAAACGACTGCGCCAGATTCCCCCAATGATGCGAACCTTTTTGGGCAACTCGCTCTCACGACCCGGAATGGAACCACCAGCTTGTTTGGAAGGTTTATTTTGCAATCTCGCTATTTTGTTGCCCCTAAGACCACAATCTTCATGCGATCCATAGCTAGATACTTTTGAAAGGCAGCCTTTACCTGCTCCTGAGTAACGGCATCGACTTGCTTGGTCCAAGTCTCTAGAGTATCTAAGGGAAGCCCATACCAAGCAATTGCAGAAACGTTATCCAATAATTTACGGTTGTTATCAATTCGCAATGGATAGCCATTGATCAAATTTGCCTTTGCTGCCGCTAATTCAGCAGAACTTGGGCCTTCCTCAATAAACTTGGCCATGGTTGAACTCATCACATCGAGGGCTAAGGCAGCCTGATCATTCTTCGTCTGTAAACCCGCCTGAAAGATGCCGACATTTTTACCTGGCGCAAAATAACTAAAGACGCTATACGCCAAGCCGCGCTTTTCACGCACCTCAGACATGAGGCGGGAAACAAAGCCGCCCCCACCCAATATGTAGTTACCAACAATTAAAGGAAAGTAGTCTGGGTTATCTCGAGTGATAGCGCTCATACCCATTGCAATATGCGCCTGCTGGGAATCAAAACGAATGTCAACCTCACGCTCTGCAAGACTCTCCACCGGGGAACGCTGATATATCGGCAACACTGGGATAGCAGAGCCTGATGGTGGGATACCCTGCAGTAAAGTTTTCACAATTTGATTTGCTTGGCTGGGGGTCACGTCCCCAACAATACTCACGATCATCCGCTCACCACGGTAAAACTGCCTATGGAACGCCATGAGATCAGCAGCGGTGATCCCTTGAATGGATTTCACTGAAGGGGAATTGGCTAAGGGGTAATCTCCGTAAACAGATTTTTTAAATTGCCGCTCCAATACAAAATCGGGTTTAGTCTCTGCATCTAGCAAGCCAGTGATTGATCGCTGTTTTTCACGCTCCACTATCTTCGTATCATAGGTTGGGGCACTCAGCATCCCAGCAGCCAATTGCACTGCGCGATCCCGTAAATCAGCTCTACTTAAACTGCGAATTCGCATAATCGCACGCTCACCACTTACGGACGTGCCAATATCGGCCCCTAAATCAGCTATTTCATCTGCAATTTGCGCTTCGCCCAATACGCCTTTTTCAGTGCGAACTCCATAGCTCATTAAATTTGCAGTCATTGACGCTAAACCACTTTTCCCGCTTGGGTCATAACGCTCACCAGCATCGATGCTAATTTCAATATCAACCATCGGCAGCGCCTTGGTTTGCACGAGATACGCTTGCGCACCCTTCACTGAATCTAAATGCTCGATCGGCAGAATGGCATAGGCACTCTGCATCAAGAACCCGAACGTGCAGACAGCCAATATCAGCGATGGCTTCAGGGATAAGAGACGGCTCATCATTTCCCCTCCTGGTTCAAGACATCAGAAGTTTTCCTGAGTTGCGGATCAAGCACGGCAATTGTCAGCCCATCGTCAACTAAATATTTCTTAGCTACTGCCTGAACTTGCTCTGGAGTGATGGTCTGCATTTTTTCTAACATGGGGTCAATGTCACGCCAAGAAAATCCCGCCATTTCAATATTGCCAATTTCCATTGCTTGCCCGAATATCGAATCACGCTTATAGATTTGCTCTGAAAGAATGCGAACTTTAATTCGCTTAAGTTCAGACTCCAGAATGCCTTTTTCTACTAACTCATGGATGGCCTTCCGAATACTCATTTGGGCCTGGGCAACGGATTTTCCCTTAGCCACACTTGCACTAATCGTAAACAATTGAGGGCCACGCGAGATCATGTCATAGCCAACATCCACGTCATTGACCACTCGCTCTTGCTTGACCAAAGTTCTATTTAAACGAGCATTGTCATATCCGTCCAAAACTGCTGCCAACAACTCAAGGGCGTAAGGCTCTTGGTCAGATAGCTTGCCAGGCTCTAAGTGCGGAACCTTCCAGGCCATAGCGAATTGAGCGCTGTCCGCTGGAGCTTTCACTGCTACTTGTTTGATGCCTTTTTGCAAGGGCTCCACTTGTGGCTTGCGGACAGGTAATTCATGTGGGTGCGCCACCCCGTAATACTCTTGAACCATCTGACGGGTTTGCTCGGGATCAACATCTCCACTAATAACGACCACTGCATTATTAGGTGCATACCAACTCTGATACCACTGGCGAGCATCTTCAGCCTTCATATTCTGCAAATCATTCATCCACCCAATCACTGGATGGCGATAAGGTGAACTCATAAAAGCAGTCGCCATCAAAGACTCATCAAGCAAACTGTCCGGATTATCCTCAGTACGCAAGCGACGCTCCTCCATTACCACCTGAATTTCTTTCGAAAACTCCGCATCGTCAAAATTGAGATTGGACATTCTGTCGGCTTCCAATTTCATGACATCCTGCAATTTTGATTTTTCAACCTGCTGAAAAAACGCTGTGTAATCTCGCGTTGTGAAAGCATTTTCACGACCACCCAGAGCAGCCACCAATCGAGAAAACTCACCCGCTTTAACCAGATCTGTTCCCTTGAACATCATGTGCTCCAAAACGTGCGCTACTCCAGTGCGACCGTTTTTCTCATCCATTGATCCAGTGCGATACCAAACCATATGAGCAACCGTAGGAGCGCGATGATCTTCTCGGATGATTAGTTTCAGACCATTTGACAGCAGATACTCGTGCGTATCTGCAGCATCATTGGATGCTGCCCCCGCAAGAATCGGAACCAATAGCGTAAAAATGACGGAAAGTCGTAAAAAAATGGAACGCATCTGCAAGATCACGGCTTCTCCAGAATTTAATTGATAAGATGCAAGTTTTAAATTGTATCGATTATGTTTGGTCTCCGTAAAACCCTAGGATCTCTATTTAAATCCAATCAGACGGATGAAGCCTGGTTTGATTCGTTGGAAGAAACCCTCATTCAAAGTGATGTGGGCTTACCTACGACCGAGCAATTGATGAGCAAGCTGCGCAAAGCGGCAAAATCTGAGCACGCATCGAGCCCTGAAGCACTACAAACATTATTGATCCAGGAAGTGGCGAGTTTATTAAGTCCCTTAGAACCCCCAACCAATCCCTTATATAACCATCAAACCAAGCACCTCCCCGAAGTGTGGCTAGTGGTTGGCGTCAATGGTGCAGGTAAGACCACCACCATCGGCAAACTCTGTAAACTTTTCCGCGCTCAAGGCAAAACGGTTCTTTTGGCTGCTGGGGATACTTTTCGCGCGGCCGCTCGCAACCAATTGCAAGAGTGGGCCGCTCGCAACCAAGTTGACCTCATTACTCAAGAGGCGGGCGATGCCGCTGCTGTAGCCCATGATGCCATCCACTCTGCAATTTCTCGAAAGAGCGATATCTTGATCATCGATACAGCAGGGCGTCTAGCCACACAAGACCACTTGATGGAAGAGTTGAAAAAAGTTAAGCGCGTAATCGGCAAGGCCCTTCCCGGTGCTCCTCATCAAACTTTACTAGTTCTGGATGGCAATACCGGTCAAAATGGTTTAAGCCAAGTGAAAGCTTTCCACGGCGCCCTAGGGCTATCAGGAATCATTGTTACCAAACTGGATGGCACCGCAAAAGGTGGGGTAATTTGTGCGCTTGCCCATACCCTCCAAGAGACCCCGAAACCGGCTATATTTGCCTTGGGGAAAGGCGAAGGAATTGATGATTTAGAACCCTTCACAGCTCACGGCTATTCATCTGAATTATTCAATTAAATCATACAGTTAGATCACAAAAAAACCATTAGCAGTCTATTAACAAGAGTGCTAAAATAGAACCCTATTAACCTCTAGAATATAAAAAGAACATGGTTCAAAAGAAAGCCCATAAACCGCTCGTGCAAGCCAGGCAAACTCTGCCAGCAGCGCAGACTGCTGGGGCTTCGCTTGCCTTTCCCATGCTGCCATCTCTTGGAGTGGGCACGCTAGATGCTTACATTGCCTATGTCAATCGCGTTCCCATGCTGAGCGCTGCAGAAGAGTTGCATTTGGCACAAGAATTCCGCCGTACAGAAAACGTGGATGCTGCTAGAACCCTCGTTTTATCCCACCTTCGTCTCGTGGTATCAGTAGCGCGTCAGTACTTGGGATATGGCATTTCTCATGCCGATCTTATCCAAGAGGGCAATGTAGGCCTCATGAAGGCGGTCAAGCGCTACGACCCCAGTCAAGGCGCTCGTCTCGTTTCCTATGCAATCCACTGGATTAAAGCGGAGATTCACGAATACATTTTGAAAAACTGGCGCTTAGTTAAAGTGGCCACAACCAAAGCGCAACGCAAACTCTTCTTTAACTTGCGCAGCAATAAGCCCACATTAAGCGCTCTGACCCCAGGCGAAGTAGAGGCTTTAGCAAAAGCCTTGGATGTAAAAGGGTCCGACGTGAAAGAAATGGAGATGCGTTTAGCCGGAGGCGACGTAGCGCTGGAAGGTGATGACCGTGATGATGAAGCGGCTTATGCGCCGATTCAATGGCTCGCCGATAGCACTCAGGAGCCTACTGAAATGATCGCCTCTGCTGAGGCAGATGATTTGCAAGGCCCCAAACTCAATCATGCCCTCATGGCATTAGATGAGCGGAGTCGCAATATCGTTCAATCCCGCTGGTTAGCAATGGATGCTGATGGCAATGGCACTAAGACACTTCATGATCTAGCTCGTGAATACGGCATTTCAGCAGAACGTGTTCGCCAAATTGAAACGTCCGCCCTCAAGAAAATGCGCAGCATGCTCCAAGCTGAAGCTGCCTAAGCAAGTAGCACTTACTTTAGGAGTTCTTTTAAGTCTTGCGCCAAGGTTTCCGGACCTTGCGCATGCTTAATAAACAAGCGCAGATGTCCTTGGGGATCAAAGGCGTAACTTCCCGCAGTGTGATCCATGGTATATGAACCGGGACTGATGCCGGGCACCTTCTTGTAATAGATCTTAAAGTCCTTCGTCACCTTCTCTAAAGCAGCCTGGTCCGCCGGACGCAGACCCAGAAAGCGTCGATCAAATGCAGGCACATACTGCTTCAAAATAGCAGGGGTATCGCGTTCGGGATCAACTGTCACAAACAGGACCTGCACCTTGTCTGATTGGGGCCCCAATAAATTCATTGCCTGCTCCATCTCTGTCAGCGTCGTCGGACAAACATCTGGGCATTGGGTATAACCAAAAAAGATGACAACCACTTTTCCCCTAAAATCTTCTAGGGTCCTGGTTTTGCCATCTGGATCCAACAAACTAAAGTCTTTTCCAAAGGCGCTACTTCCAGTGATATCAATATTATTGAAGTGCGTTTTAGGGCTACAGGCAACCAATCCCATTACCAGCAATGAACCCGCACACAGTGTTGCAATGGCTTGCAGTACTTTTCTCATCTTGATCTCAACTGAAATAATGATCTATCAACAAAGCTGCAAATAATAGCGATAGATAGGTAATCGAAAAACGAAAGGTCTTCTTTGCCAATGCATCGCTATAAGAAATAAACAGCGCCAAGACATAAGCCAGAAATAGCAACCCCAACACAATCGCGGCAACTAAATACACCACACCACTCATGCCATAAACATAGGGAAGTAATGTGGCAGCAATCAATATCAGGGTATATAACAAAATATTCAGCAGGGTAAATCGCTCACCATGGGTAACTGGCAACATCGGCAAACCCGACTGCGCATAATCATCACGACGATACAAAGCAAGCGCCCAAAAGTGTGGTGGCGTCCACACAAAGATGATTAAGACTAGTAGCCAAGCTTCGGCAGACAAGGTATTGGTAACGGCAGCCCATCCCAATGCTGGAGGCATCGCACCCGATAATCCTCCAATCACAATATTTTGAGGTGTCGCTGGCTTCAGTAGCCAGGTATAAATCACTGCATAGCCCACAAATGTAGCGACTGTTAGCCACATTGTTAG
>Ga0316232_1004395_pt1 | contig 12023 bp, 15 predicted proteins | sample TBHtaG_FD_206006 | JGI IMG/M metagenome (GOLD analysis project Ga0316232, IMG submission 206006) | Freshwater microbial communities from Trout Bog Lake, Wisconsin, USA - TBH18025_13 | ecosystem: Environmental > Aquatic > Freshwater > Lake > Hypolimnion/Profundal zone | place: USA: Wisconsin... | reverse complement strand
GTTAATCAAGTCGCCGATGCTGCTGAAAAGAATTTGGACGGCTACACAAAAAAATCTTCTGAAACTAAAAAGAAGGGCGACTAAAAAGTCTCAAGGGTTTTCTTAGCCCCCTAAAAGCTGCCTCATGTGAACTGACCCCCAGTAGTTGGACAGTTTAGTTAGGTTAGCACGAGGGATTGAGTTCGGTATTGCACCGGGCTTAATCCCTTTAGTTTTTGTTTGATTCGATCATGGTTGTAGTAGTAGATGTATTCCTTAAGTTCTGCTTTAAATGATTCGACACTTTCAAACCTCTTCCGATAGAAGAACTCTGTTTTCATAATCCCAAACCAGTTTTCCATCACGGCGTTATCTAAGCAGTTACCTTTTCTAGACATGCTTTGAGTAATGCCTTGCTTGTGCAGGGCCTGTTGATAAAGCCCCATCTGGTATTGCCAGCCCTGGTCTGAGTGCAGCATGGGTTTATCTTTTGGTTTGAGTTGTTTAAATGCGCTTTGAAGCATCTGCATTACTGAGCTAATCTGTGGCCGATCAGCAATCTCATAAGAGACGATCTCTTGGTTATATAAATCTAAGATCGGTGATAAGTAAACTCGCTCGCCTTTGATATTGAACTCAGTCACATCGGTGACCCACTTCTGATTAGGTTTGCTTGCTCCAAAGTTACGCTTTAGCAAGTTAGGGGCTGCCTTACCGATGGATCCCTTATAAGACTGGTAGCGCTTGGGGCGAACGGTGGACTTGAGGCCAAGTTGCCCCATGAGTCTTTGCACGGTCTTGTGGTTTAAGTATTGATATTGATTGCGCAGCTCTAAGTGCACCCGCCGATAGCCATAGCGACCCTGGTGGGCATTAAAGATCTGGGTAATATGCTCTTTAGCATCCTGATAAGGATCAGCTTTACTACTGGCTGCTCGCCAGTAGTAATAAACACTTTTAGCCATCTTGGCGATGATTAGTAAATCTAGTAAATGGTAATGCTGCCTTAGCTCAGTAATTACTTGGGTTTGTTCTCTTTTACTGCTTTGCTCTGAGCTAAGGCTTCTAACTTTTTTAGGTAGGCAGCCTCCGCTTCGGCATACTCCAAACGTCTTCGCATCTCTGCGGGCGTAAGTTCCGAGATAGGCTTTTTGAGCAATGCTTTGATATTAAATTGGGACATAGGCGGTCGTCCTCTCTGTCGATTGGCAAGGGCTGTAATACCGCCTTCATTGTAGAGTTTTTGCCATTGCAAAATCGTGGTCATACTCCCAATGCCAAAGTGGGCAGCAGCCGGCCTAGCTGATATCTGATGCAAAGCCATGTACTGCAGAACCTTTACTTTGAACTGTGGGGAATGGTGTTGGTAGTTGGGATTGAGGCCACTATGGCCATGTGCTTGATAGGCTAAGACCCATTTACGGACATCAGAATGGCTAATCTCAAACAGGTGGGCAACCCGCTTTTGACCGCCTGACTTTAAAAACTCTTTAACTACCTTTAGCTTGAACTGCTTGCTGTACTTGCTCATAAAACGAAACCCCCTTGGTTGGACATAACGTCCAACTTTTGGGGGTCAGTTCATTCGGGTGGTTTTATATTGTCGGGCAACCCGACAAACATAGTGGTCGCCCAATCCCCATTCTGAAGTTAAGCTACAAGTGTCCGGAAACACGACACTTGCTTGCAAAATCTTAACCAACTTTTCTTCAAATCCAGTACGTCCCAATCTGCTGATGTATTTGCCATCCATGGTGGTCTAGTAAGCCTCTTTAAGAGGTCAGGCAGCAATCAATGGCAATGTCGTTTTAAGTTACCCAATGGACAATGGCACTCTACGAGCACTTATCAAGCTGATTTGGAGCTATCCAAGCAGTCCGCCGTGGCGATTTATGAGCGTTCTATGACAAAAATTGCTCAAGAACTTAGTCTTAAATCCAAGACCTTTAAACAATTGGCAGTAGAAGAATTGGAATCCTTAACCACTGTCGCTAAAGAAGGTAAAGGTAAGAGCGTATATCGTGACTATTCCTTTGTGATTAATAAGTATTTCATTCCATTTTTTGGCGCCTATCAATTAACCCAAATTACTACTCAGCTAGTTCAAGAGTTCGAATCCTGGCGAGATAGCCAAATGGGTAGGCATCCCATGGCCAGTACCAAGCGAACCCATAGTGCTGCGTACAACCGTATCGTTGAGCGAGCTCGCAATCAAGCATTAATTCCTAAGGATCTCTCTATTCCCTTATTGGATATCCAAGGTGCTCCAGGGGAGGCTAGACCTGCTTTTAGTGAAAGTGAAATCGCGACATTATTGGCCTTTATGCCTAATTGGGAGCAAACAGGGCATAGAGGAAGAACAAGATCTATCCGTCGGTTATGCCGCTCTTACGTGGAATTCTTGCTTTTTACGGGGGTTCGAACAGGAACTGAGACTATGCCACTTCGCTGGAAGCATCTGCAGTGGCATTACATAGGGAGCCAACGATATTTGAAGATTTGGGTATCTGGTAAAACAGGACCAAGATACTTAATAGCCAAACACGCAGTCATTGAAACTCTTAACCGATTGATTGCTTTTCAAGGTTTGCCATTTGAAGATCTAGCCCAATTACTAGAGTCTGGCTATAACCGCAAGATCTTTGTCATGGAAGATGGTACGCAGCCCTATAGCTTGAATGGCACCTTTGAGCGGTTATTAAAAGAATGCAATTTATTGAAGGATGTTGCCGGGCGTAATCGTAGTCTATATAGTCTTCGCCATACCTATGCCACCTTTGCGCTAGCTGAAGGAGTGGATATTCACACCTTAGCTAGGCAAATGGGCACTTCGACTTTAATGATTGAGCGTCACTACTCCAAGCTAACTCCGATGATGGCTGCAGCTAAGCTGGCTTAAGCGGCCATCATGGGATTCATTGGGCTAACAGGCAATGGACTTGGATCATCAGTGATCACTCCGCCATCATTACTCGGGGGATTGCGCACTGATCTCACAAAATCCTCAAGTCGCTCTAATACTTTTCGATTGCTTGAGCTCACCTGTAATTGTGCTGTCAGAATGTTAAGGAGTTGCCCATCTGGTAAGGCAATGCCTTCTTGACCTAAGATCCATTGCGCTCTTATTAACCAATCCTTAGCCGAAACAGGCGGTACGCTAACGCAGTTACTGCGATCACGCAGAGCTATGTCGACTTGATCAATATAGTTGGTAGTAAAGATAAACTGCGTATGGCTAACCATATCATCGACAATATCCCGAAAAGCAATGGCCGCTTTAGCGGTAAAGTTGATCTCGTTAGAGATTACGTAAGTACGCTTTTGATCATTGGTGGTAAAGAGCTTGTAAAACATGGGCGGACCACCAAAGACTTCATTGACGTCGTTCATGGAGCTAAACTCCGTCGCTTTTAATCGTGTGATCTGCGCCTCTTTGCCTTCAATGGCGCTGGGCAGTAGATTGGCGATTGTTGTTTTACCCGTACCTACACCGCCGTAGAGAATTAAAGGCTTTAAATCTCGATCGTTGATGTATTCGGCCAGTTTGTTTTTTAAAGTGGTGCTACTTATAACAATATCGTCCAAATGCTTTGGGGCATATTTAATTGCAAAGCTCATGATTGATCCTTTCGAGGAAGAAAAAACAGGGGAAAGGGCAAGCCTTAAACCCCTGTGAAATGTAGTTATCACTAATTAAGCGATTTCCTTGAAGTAGGCTTGATTTGCCGCTTCAGTGACTGCTGCTTGCGCCGCAATCTCCGCTTGCTCTTTGATGTGCTCTTCAACCTTATTGAGCAATTCTTGTGCAATCTTGCGAATCGCTTGCTCAATCATGGCTCCAGAAGAACCTGGCACAACGCTTAGTACTTGCGTTTGACCGCTAGCCAGCATCTTGCCAATCAGCAAAGTGTATTCAGCAGAGTCTGCAGGATGAGCTAGGGCGGTTTTAGGTACTAAAGCGAGGGGATGCTGCAACTGAGTGACTAGTAATTGCTTGACTTCAGCGACTTTGGCATCTAACTGACCACGCTTTTTAAGCGTCTCATCAGTAATGCCTTTAGTGGAGGCTACTTCCTCGATACCGCCAACCTTAGCAACCCACTCGGCAAAGTTCCCTACGGAAACTGCTTCTTTAGCCGCTACTCGCAAAGCACGGGAATAGCTACTTGCACGGCGGCGTTCAGCATTAAACACATACTTAACGATTAAGGTGAGTACGGGTGTGCTTGATTGTACGTTGATGCCGCGGCTCTCTAAAGTCGCCTTAATGCTCTCTAATACGACTTTCTCGGCAGAGCTGCCTTTGATCTCGTAATACATGCCAAGGCATTCTGAGAGTAGGGTATATAGCCCCTTGTTGGATTTATCAAAAAAGTCGCGCTGCCATACTTGACGACGACTTGCTAGTGCATCGAGTTTTACCAATGTTGCGCTAGCGATTTCTTGCTTCTGATTTGCTGTGATTCTCATGTGCTGCTCCTTAGTTAAGTTAAGTGTCAACCCAACTTGGGTTAAAGGATTAATGCAGCGCGCGCTTTGTTGAGTTGACGGAAGCAGTATATTTTTTTTCGTATTTTTCGCGCAAATTTGACCGTTGTTTTATTTCCTTGACACAAAAATCGAAAAAATTAGAGCCATATAGATATTGACTTAGCGGGTGATTTTAATTTTAAGAAAAAATCACCAAAAAACTCTCATTGAAAAAACAATTGAAAAATTGATTAAGAAAAAATGTAGAAAAATTTCTTAAATAAGTTCCACGGCTTGCCTCTTTTGCTCATCATTAACATCGATGTACCGCTGGGTTACTGCAATCGATCTGTGACCAGCAAGAGAGGCTAAGATTCGCACACCGATGCCTTTATTAGCCAAGGTCGTAATGAAAAATTTCCTACCTGAGTGGCTGCTACCACCGCTGATGCCCACATTCTTATAAAGCTGATGAAACCAGACGCATAAGCCATTGGGCGTAAACCGCAGTCGGTTGTCTGTATGAAAGAAGGGAATATCAGCTCCTTTTGCATGTCTGGTAGTGAGGTAATTAGCCAGTTCAATCTGTAATCGCTGGGAAACGAAGACGGTTCTGGGATATTTGCCCTTGGTTTGCGCTGCCGATAAACGGATCTCGTTTTTAATCGTTCCATCGGGGTTGACTACGTCTCCCATAGTTAAGGAGGAGATTTCGGCGACGCGAAGCCCAGCCAAAAAGCTGGTGAGAATGATTGCGCGATCGCGCAAGGCATATTTTTTGGTGCTGACATACTCGAGAACAAGATCGAGTTCTGCTTGAGATAAGGTTTTTGCTTGTGCCATTTTTTAATTTCTCCATAAATAAAAAGTGTGTTTTAAGTATGTTTTCTTATTAGCAAAAGGTCGACCTCGGTTTGACATGGGGATAATTGGCTTAAGTCATTGATTTTTATGGAGGGGTTAAGAAAAGTGCAATTTTCTTAACCTCATTCTTTCTATATGTATTTAGCAATCATCGCTAAGATCTGTCGTCTTTAGACGACGACCTTAGCTAGTACATCAAATTACTGGATAGCGTGTTTTTTTAGGTTCTCAAGTGCCTGCTTATACCCACCAACAAATACGCCGTTTGTAGACGGTTTTTGAGGGGGATTTAGCTCGGACTGTGTAGTAGCGATGAGTGCTGGAGTGGGTTTTCCAGGGATTCTAGCGATACAGCTGCGTATTGGTAGTTCCCAGTATTCATTGATCCCATTCTCAGAATCATCTAGTTGAATCGTGATTTTGCTGTAGTTCATATCCAAAGCCGCATAGCCTTCTACTGGGCTCTTGATGCCAGCTTCATAGCGATAGATCCAGCTCATTAAAACCCCATCTTCATTTGCTGGGATGTTCTTAAGGCGTCTAGCCATTTCTACATGTATTGGGCTTTTGGGAAAATGAAACCAAGCTTCAACTTCCTCAAAATCGACTAAATACTTGACATAGGGATCAATTACTTCCAGTGTTCCGTTATAGATCGCTTTGCGATATTGCCCTTTGGCGTAGGTAGTTCCATATAGTTTGTTTTCCCATAAGCGGGCTGTGATTTCTTTCATGTTTATCTCCTTAATTTTGAAAGGAGTCGCGGTGTTGCTAAGAGATGCAGGGAGTAGCAGAGACAAAAGATAGTTGCTGTTGCGTGAGTTGCTGTTCAGAGCTACTCATTTGTCCCAAATACAGCAACTAACTGCATCTCTTTCTGCAACTTATTTCTTTTTCGCATCTCATTTGCAACTCAATGCAACTCATTACGCGACTCGTAAATATTTAGTCCTGATAAAGAAAAACCATATTTTTTCTATCCAAAATTAGCCGATTTACGCCAATAACCAAAAAGAGGTCGTCCAAATTCCAATTCGAAAACAAACTAATTGAGCCCATTAACTAATTAGGAGAAATCAAATGAGCCAATTAAGTCATCTCAAACTCGTAGCAGTAAAAAAGCCTCGTAATATGCCAGCGATCGTTATTCGCAGGAACAAGCTCTCATCAAAATTGTGGGAGCAGATCCAGCTAGCTAAGAGTCAGTTAGATGGCAAGCCTTTTGTAGTCATGAAATACAAGACTGTGAAAGATCGTGAAACAGGCTTACGCAAACAGGTAGAGGTACCCAAGCGGATTAAACCTTGGTGGTTTCAGAGTGATGAGGGTAAAGTTTGTGTATCAGTTAAGTACGGTAGCTGGACGTTAGAGCTAGCCAAAGGTAAGCCTAGCGTAGAAGTAGCTAGCGGTGAAGATCTAATTAAAGCCTTGGAATCAATTAAGACTGCGGTTGAAGCAGGGGAGCTAGATGAGCAGATTGAGACAGCTTGCGCTGGATTGAGGAGTGGGTTTGGGAAAGCTAGTCTTTTAAGTAAAGAATCTTGAAATTTTATTAAACTCCGCTGAATTCAGTTCTTTGAACGTTTCCCGCAAAGGCTTTCTAGAGGTTCCGATGAGGGATTTTTTAAAAAGAGTCTCAATATTGGTATCAGTGCGAATTTGATTTAATTGCTTCGACTTATTCATCAAAAGAGCTTGATCTGACCCTAAGGGGTTGATGTTGAAAAGTTTTAATCCTTTTTCAGCTGCTTCAATCAAGCTTTTATTAATGTGATCATCTTGGAAGCCGTACCCGATAATCATAAGCTTGCACTCATTATTAAGATATTCTTCGAATAATTCAAAATACCAAGATAAAACCTCAAATTTAGATATTTGAGCCTCTTTATTTGACCCCATAATCAATAAATTATTACTATCCTTGCTTACCCAGTTTGAGGATCCATGAAGCTTGATAAAGGGTTGACAGAAGTTTTCTAAAGTAAATTTAGATTTATCGGTAGGGGTAAAAACTGCTTCGGCTGGATTATCCGCATATGGAGTTATTTTTTCCATACCTGGAATTTGATATCCAATCCATTTTTTAGATCCATGCGCTGCTAACTGAACGTTGCTTCCCAGGTAGTGCCTTTCTAGTAGAAGATCTTGATTTAATGTAAAGACAGCATCAAATCTTGTAAGCAGGTTTCGAGTTAAGTTGTTATTGTGGTCCCAATCATAGTTTTGAAAAAATCCATTGTTCATGTCTTTGAACATATCTCTTATTATTGATTCCACTATCTGTAAATCTTTTAGACTTTGTTCGTCCTGAAAATTTGCATAACCGTTGTGCAGTGAGCCTAGAAAATTTTCAAATCCTTGCTCTTGGCTCAGCCATAGCTGATTCAGTAGCCTAGGATTGCTATGAATTTCCTTTTTTTCAAGAAGATATTCAAACACCTCCTTTGAACCCCATCCTCCCCAATTTTGACTAAATCCAGCACCAAGTAAAAGAATATGTTTCATAACTATCCGCAAATAAATATAACTATGAAGAGATACAAGGCAACAGTCAATGCGGCAGGTATGTGGGTAGAAACAATCCTGTATGCTCAAAACCCAGCTCAAGCGTATAAGCTGTTTCAAGCTATCTTTGGCGCCAAAAATGTGCCTCATCAACCCCTGCAGATTGGTTAACCATGAGATTTAATGAAATTGCCCTACAAAAGCCATTAAGCCCAGAGCAAGCTAAGCTTAAATCAATGAAAGATCGAGTTAAGCGAGATCAAGAGGCTGTAAAGGCTGAGCGGGCTAGACAGAAGATTAAGGCTGGACAAGCGGAGTTGGCAAATTTGAAATAGTGGCTGTATAGCTATTCAGCTCGGTGAAAAATCTTTCTAATTCTTCGTCACTGCCCCAATGGCAAGTAGCCATTTTTAGATTAACCCCATTTTTAGTTAAGTATTCTTTGGCTCTATCAGTACGATGACACCATTTTTTATCTAGTAATGCAAAATCACTTGTTAGGACCGCAGGTATCGCGTGTATTAAGTCAATGCTGTCATTTAGTTCAAATTTCTGATTAATATTTTGTTGAGCGGTATACAGATACGCTGACAACATTAAATTCATGGCTGGCTGTCTGCTATCGGGCTTGTATCCCGATGCTTTAAGACGCATTTCTTCCGAGTGAATTGCAATGTAAACCGATTTTGCAACTTGATCTTTGAGCTCTAAAAACAGTGGCTTAAATAAAGAATGCTCTTTAGTTATCCCTGTAAACATTGTTTTAAATGTCAGCTTTCCTTTGTTAATTTGGGCAAGCTCAAGTAAAAAATTAATTATCCAAAATTTATCTAGAGGTTGCTTTTCATATAAATGACTTGTGTTTCCAAACATAGCTGTATCAAGAGAAAAGTCAACTATATGTACGTTAGGTAGGACCTCCTCTAAAAAGTTCTCAATTCGCTCAGCTTGTTCAATATTGTCAAACCCAGCTGCCTCAAAAAAGTTTGTTTGAGACATTAAAACTGTCCCATTCTTTTGCTTCAGTAGCGAAATAAATTTTTCTTTTTTTTCGGCTTGATTCGAGAAATCTATTATTGCCCAGTGGTCTAGGTAGATTACTGGGTTAATTAAGGTGGCCCTTAAGGATAGTTTGCCATCCGGCTTGGTAGAAAGCTCAAGCATGCCTTAATTAAACATCTCTCGGTGATAGCGAATGTGCTCAATAGAGATGTCGTGGCTGGAATGTTTCTGTATCTTTCCATCGATACCAATTAGACTCAAATCATCCGCAATCATGTAAACACCTTTATCCAGCATTAGGTGATGATTGGGGCATAAACAAAGTAAATTTTCAGGTTTATCTGGGCCATTGTGGGGCTTGCCTACCGGCTTGATATGAGCAGCTTCAGCATAAGGACCAGCATTGGTGTTTATTTCAATAGAACATACTTGGCATTTATAGCCATAGAGCTTCTTAATTTCTTTGCCCAGCTTTGAGTCCCTGATAATTCGTTGGGATGTAGATGTGGCTCTTTTAGGATTGTCGGTTCCAGTTGAAAGATTAACGAGATCAGCTTTGCTCTCGAGCTTGTTAGGGGGTAGGGCTGAGTCAAGCTTTACTAGCTTAAATCTATAAACAAGAAATCCTGCTTTACCAATTTCATGCCAGTGACTATCAACCCGATATAGACCATCGTATCTATAGCCAGCTTCGGGGGCATAGGGATTCTTTTTATCGGCACCACGAATCACGCGAACAGGTAAGGCGTCAATTTCACTCTTAGCTAAAGCTAGGTTTCCTCTGGTTAATTCCTGATTGGCAATGTGCCGACCTTTGTCGTCTTGGCCACCTTCACCTGTATAGATGATTTCGTCACCACTATCAAAGTCATCTTCATATCCACCAGAAATAACAATCGAGTCCGCGCCTTCATCTTTAGAGCCGGAAATACCGGCCTGAAGAGGTTTGTGAACCCCAGCTGCTGCAGCTTCCTTTCTGGTAGCAAAAGTAGAGCCCACTGGAATGTCTTGAATATCACCGAATATGCGTTCTGCCATGATTAAGTTCTAGCTAAGTTAATTGAATCCAGGCTATCACAGGCAAGGTTATGAATAAAGAGATTTTGTCGGGCTACCCGACATTCTTTGTAGACAAGTGTCCGGAAACCCGACACTTGGATAGCAAATAATCTGATAAATTAGTGCTAATCATTATCGTTATTTAGGGGTTTATATGGCTTTAATTAAATGTCGCGAGTGCGGTAACGATGTTAGTTCTGAAGCTAAAACGTGTCCAAAGTGCGGCATACCTATTAAGCCATCTTATTTCAAGAAGTCTTTGATATTTGGAGGCCTTATAGTACTTTTGGTTGGGCTATGGGGAATACTTAGCTCAAATAGTGATAATAAAAAAGTTCCGCAAACCCCCAGCTGGAAGCTTTTATTTAGCAATACCCAGACTGGATTTAGCACGTATATTGATCTCAATTCAATTAAAGATGTTGATGGAGGCTCTAGTGCATTTGCCACTACCGTCACAAGCTCTCCCCGTTTAATTGATGCTGCGCAAATATTGCAGGATCCGAAACTAAATGGCCTGAAATATAAATCTATTGTTCAAGAGCGCGAATTTTTTTGTTCGCAAAAAATGGCAGCCATTAAGTCTCTTGCATTTATGACTGGCGAAATGGGGGTTGGAAATAAGGTTTCTGGGGATACTTTCGATTCGTCTAAAACTAAATCCAGCCTCAGTGATGAACCCGAAAGTCAGGCAGCCTTTCAGCAAGCCTGTAAGACATACTTTGATTTGCAAGCGGCAAAAGAAAAAAAATCTTCTTTAAACAATAAAACTATGCAATGGGGTTCACCAGCGGTGTTGGAGGGGGTCATTCAAACATCCACTTTTATGAACTGTTGCTTTAACGGTAATGAAACTAGGACTTCCTATAAGCGCATTGAATTGGCTAACAAGGTGAATTTTGCTAAGGATAGTCAAGATGAGACGGCCGGTGAAGTTTTGAATGTGGGGATCATAGCTCTTTTGGGGGGTGCCGATCTAAAGGCTGTAGATGGCACGCCGGTAAAAATTCAATGCTCAGGATTTGCGCCCGGATTCAATGGGCACTATGCGCTTCCAGTTAACTGTGTGAATCCAAAATTACTTAATTGAGGCCGAGTTTTTTACATTATCGTAGATGAGATAAAGATGAATGAGATCAATATTTGTTTCTTATTGAAAGATTTATGCAAAATAAAGTCGTGATCATTGGAAATGGCTTTGATCTAGATCAGGGGTTGAGAACTGGTTATAACCATTTTTTAGAGGATGGTGTTCTATCTGGAGTCGATGCTAAAAATGTAATCATTCAAGCGGCGCACGACCAGGGCGAGTATTGGTGTGATGTTGAAATGGCTTTGGCGCAAGTTATCACTCGTGAAACCAAGTTAACTGAAAATAAAGATAGACAGGCAGATATAAAGAGGAATTACCTTCAAGTTGTGAGGCTTCTAAAAAATTATATTGAAGGTCTTCAACGCCATAGGCAATCAAAGTTTGATGACTCAGTTAGATCATTCCAAATGATTAAAGAATTACTTTCGTCGGATTACAGCAGCGTAAAAATATTTGATTTCAACTATACAAATACTGTGGGAAATATATTGGAATATTTACCCCAGAAGAATGGGGTGGAGCATATAAAGGTACACGGCTCTATTGATGATGGCGAAATCATTTATGGAGTTGAGAATTATGCTGATATTGTGATCCCATCAAAATTCACATATGCAAAAAAATCACATGGAGATCTTTTTTATTCGGCAACGAGAATTAGTGATGAGCTCCTGGGTGCCAATGAAATTCACTTATTTGGCCACTCCTTGGGTGAGAGCGATGAAATCCATCTTGCTAGATATTTCGATGAAGTTATGAGTGCAGAAACTAACTCTATTAATGCTAAGCAGAAAGTTTTTTTATATCTTGACCCGGTAAATGCTGATGCATGTAAGGAGCGAATTAATGGGCGAATCGATGCTTTGACTAATGGTAGGTTGGCAGAGTTTAAGCAGGCGGTCAGCGTAAATTACAAGTAAATGGGGGCTGAATAAATTCATCCAGCGATGTCGGTTAACACGACAAACACCATAAGTGTCCGGAAACACGACACTTAAATCTTTCAAGAGACGCTCATAGTGCTCACGGTCACCCAGCGTTTTCCATCCTG
>Ga0316232_1004394_pt1 | contig 12025 bp, 22 predicted proteins | sample TBHtaG_FD_206006 | JGI IMG/M metagenome (GOLD analysis project Ga0316232, IMG submission 206006) | Freshwater microbial communities from Trout Bog Lake, Wisconsin, USA - TBH18025_13 | ecosystem: Environmental > Aquatic > Freshwater > Lake > Hypolimnion/Profundal zone | place: USA: Wisconsin... | reverse complement strand
AAGTAATTAAAACATAATCACCCACCGAAGGTGAGTAAGAAGTATCAGTAATAGTCACTACTGGGCTACCGCTTACTGTTGAGATAGTTCCAGCAACAGACGTTATAGTATCTGTTTGTATAATTGGGGTAATGTCATAATAAGTACCGCCTGAGTAAATATAGTATTTAGAGCTAGTACCTAAACCATAATAGACATTACCAGCGCCAAGGTCTTGATCTGACCATATCCAAATAGAACGGCATATACCGTTAATTGTATTAGGTGATACTTGGGTCCAACCACCAATCTTTTCTGCTAAACCAGAACGAAACCGCACCTTATCACCGTCATACCAGCCACCCTCATTGGAGTAAATAGTACCTTCACGGTTCAGTCCTGGCTTTAGTGCTAGTTTTTGTAATGGCATGATTAACCTAATATTTCTCTAGCTTTCGCTATTTTGGCTTTACGGTCATCTAACCCTAAAGTTCCACCATTGATACGTTTAGTCATTGTCTCGTAATCGCCAGTATCTGCCAAGTCATTTAGACCTTTCTTGTTCCAAACCCAGCCAGCACTTAAAGCCGCATATTGAGGATCAAGTAACCTATCAGGATCCCCAATAAGATCCATACCCAAACCAGATCCGCAGTTTGCATACGCTTCCTTCCCAGTCATTTGTATAAGACCTCTTCCTCTGTAGGCGTAACCCTCACCAGATTCTTCATCGCCATTACCCATGCGCCCAGAATATATTTTGTTGGCTAATTTTTGAGGATTATTCGCATATTGATTAGCCACATCCAAACTAGGAAATCTACTGGGCCAAACAGCCATAAGTCTACTAGCTGAGTAATTAAGTCCTTCTTCGAGCTTTGTAAAGTTTGCGGATTCATGTTGGCACTGACCTATAAAACAAGCCTGTCTTTGGGTGGTAGAAATATTGTATTTGATGAATGTGTCCATCAATGGCTTAAACCATTTTTCATCAATACCTAAAGCTGTTAGCTGTTCTGGACTCATTTATTAGCCTTTTTCCTATTGTTTACCATAGGAATTACCTGAAGGTTTGTAGGAACATGAAGTCCAGATATGTTTTTACCTGCTAAAGGGATAATATGGTCCACTTCATATTTTAATCCAATACCCCTTAATGCCCCACAGTATTTATATATACACTCAATCTCAAATAAATCTCCACCCGTAAGCCAAGTTGGGGTTCTTTGAAGTAATCTAGCTCTTCTAATTGCCCTATTTTTAGCAGATAAATGCCTTGTATTTATTTGATATTGCTTAATTTTTTCTTTATTTTCTACTCTATAGGTAGCATAGTAATCGCTCCTATCTATTTTTTCTTTCCATAAAGCCCAACGTTCTTTATATACTTCTTTATTATTAGCATAGTGGACTGATTTTCTTTCTTTAACGCATAATTTACAGGTAGCACGAAACCCTCCTAAGCAATCTTTTTGCTTATGAAAATCTATAATAGGCTTTTTAATCCCGCACTTATTACACGCTTTATTCATTACTTAATTCCCAACTGTTCATTAACCCACTTTTGAAGCTCTACAAGCATTAATGTGGATTGGCTGCAGTTTCCAGCAAGTTCATTGTAGGCGGAGATAACATCAGCTGACTTGGGGGCTGTGGAAATGTTGGACACGGTGCTGCTACCATCTGACTGGCGCACCCCGTTAGCATAATACTGACGCACAAGAGCAAGTTTCGCATTATATTCATCTGATATTCCTTTAGTTACAAGTTCGTGTTGCTTTTGGACCGATGCAGTTTGTGCAGCTTGTTTTTCTGCCGCAATACGGACCTGATCTTTGTATATAGTAAAATCATTATCCCGAATATGCCAGCCAGCAAAAAACACCAAGCATAGAGCAGAAACAATAAGTCCAGCTTTGACGATATTTGCATAGCTACCTAAAAGGCCCCACATTACTGAGGCTCCGTATCTTTTTTCATCATTACACTAGCACCGCCAGCACCAGATATAAGACCAAGCGCTTCGGCAAGTTCAGTAAGGCTTATTTGATGGGCTTGCATCACTTCATAAACAGCAATACAAATAATTGCAATAAACCCAACTAACCAAGTCCAACGAGCAATATCGTGGGTTTGATTATCTTTTCCAGTAAGAAGTTGCTTGAGTATGTCTTTCATTATTCAGTTGGTCTAGGTGGCAACTCTGGCATATTGGCTAAGAACTGACCTGCTGTTTCTCCAGGAGTTACTTTATTTAGTGCAGGGATAGCCCATGACCATACATCATCACGCCATTGGTTTAGTGCTTTAGCTTCGGCAGAAAACTGAGGGTTTGTACTAACAACATAAGACACTGCAGAGACAATGTCGTCGTAACCCCATGATTTAGCGCCATCATTAATAGCTGAAGTTAACACGTTTGACAGGCGGTCTTGGGTTTGCTGTAAGGTTTCAGAAGGGGGCCAATGACCTGTAATTTCTTCCCATCCTGCAGCAATTGCTTTATCAATATATGGAATTTGTGACTCGATTGTTTCGTCGTAACCGCTAACCCCATTAGTATCGTTTTTAAAATATCGCATTTTTTATCCTTAGTAGAGTTCCGCCCAGTTATATACACCTTGACCAGAAGTTAGTAGGTAAGTGGCGCCAGCGGGGACAATAATAAATGCACCGCCATAAGAACCACATCCGTTAAATTGCCATTGAAAGAAAGATACTAGAACACCATTAACATAGGCATAAATTTGTGAACCGCTGGAACAAGTTGAGGATGCTCCTACAGCAATGGGGTATGAATATGAATTAGTGTAGGTTGTACCAAAACCTCTTGAGCCAGAAACGTTATTCCAAGTCTCACCAGTAATGCCAAGGCCTAATTTAGTTTGACCTTTAAACGCTAAAGCATTGTTTGCTGTTGTAGCATTAGTAGCATTAGTAGCGTTTGTAGCGTTTGTAGCGTTTGTAGCTGTGCCTACAGATAGACCAGAAGCTGTACCAGTAACGCCATTTATTGTGCCGCCAGTAATAGCTACGTTGTTAGCGTTTTGGGTAGACATGGTTCCTAAAGAACCTGTAGCATTAGTTACAGCGGTAGTAACAAAAGCCGTGGTTGCTATATTAGTTGTATTATCCCCTGTTGTTGGGGTTGTAGAAGTACCTCCACCATTAAGAGCAGCAGCTCCAGTAGAAGTTAAAGTACCGCCTACAGACATATTGCCTACATCTACTTGGCTACCTGTTACGCTTAAATTACCATTAACTAAGAAGTTACCAGCAGAACCAGTCTGGGCGCTATAAAAGTTAGACCCATCACAATAGACTTGGGCTGTTACTCCGTTAGGAATAGTGATTACCGCACCAGAAGAAGCACCAATATTGACTGAATAGCCATCAGAAGTGTTGTTGTAGACAATATAAAACTTTTGAACTAGTGGAGCAATAATCTGTTTACCAGCACCGCCAGTCGTGCCTGTGGCAATAATCACCATGTTACGGGCTTCATCAGATACACCGTTTAGGTTAGTTAAAGTGTAGTTGGCGTTTGCCATGACGATGGTATCTACTCCAGTCACAGCTTGTTCCATTAGGTTCCAGTTAGTATTGGTGATGGTCCCCCATGTGCCAGAGTCCTCACCGTTAGCCATTAACTGGATTTTTAAACTATTTGAATATGACGATGCCATAATTTATCCTTAACACTTTTGTGTATTATCTACTACCGCCCAATTTGAGCTTTCATTTGTATTTACATCGCTCCAAACAACAGCTGGAGTTAATCCTACAGGCAGACTTTCATTGCGAGTATTTTTCATACTGCCAGCAAAATCAATACCACCAAAAGTTGAACCACCAAAAACTGCTATTTCTTCAATAACTACACTAATACCGCCCCATTGTGGGTTCTGGTTATCGTTAATTTTAAACCAGCCAAATACACAGTTATTATCTAATACTTCAATGTTTTCGGCAATGGATTCAAGGAACGCTGCTTGGACAGAGTTTTGGTCTGCGAGGTTAATATTTTCTGCAATATTTTCTGCAAATCCTGCTTGAATAAGCTGTGTGTTGGCTACCCCAGAGTTTTCGGTAACTACAAAGAAATAGGCTGAACCAATTGAAATAACATCTAGTAAACTTATATTTTCAGCAATAGACTCGGCAAACTGCGCTACGATAGCCTCAGTCTCGGCTACATTTAGAGCCTCTGCAATACTTTCTTGAAACTGAGCCGTGATTGCTGGCAGGTCTAAAAGAGTCGTGTTTTCCGTAATTGACTGTAAGAAACTTGAGTTTTGGGTTGAGCTATCAGCTTGCGTAGTGTTTTCAGTCTGGCTTTCCAAAAATGCACTTTGCTGCGCACTGGAATCGGCTATGGTTGTTGGCTCACTCTGGGTTTCTTTAAATTGAGCTAGGATTGTTAGTACATCTGCAAGGGTTACATTTTCAGTCTGGGTTTCACCAAAAGCTGATGTTTGAGTGCTGGAGTCAGCCTGACCTACGTTTTCTACAATACCTTCAAAGAAGTTATCTTGCTCACTTTGAATATCATTTAAATTGATTGTTGATTCTGTGATGTTATCTATATAAGCACTTTGTTGGGTGCTTGAATCAAGGATGGTGGAGTTTTCACTTAGCGATGCTATATAAGAGGTCCAAAGACCATCAAACGCTAACTGAGCAAAAGCTTCTCCACCATACATATTTTAGGCAGCTGCTGGTGCAGTTTCCTGTGGTGCTTCTGGTGGGGTTGCTAAAGATGCTTCTAGCTTATTAATAAACGCTTCTTTACCCACTTGAAGTTGTGAAAGATTGAATTGGGCAGAGGATATTTTTCTATCTAAGTCTACACAATTTTGAAACAGGTACTTCTGTTCATCCGTTAAATCTTCGAGGATGTAGTTCTTGTCGTTAACAGTTATAGGGGTTAGTTGTTTTTCGCCCATAATGTTTCTCCTAAAAATGCCACCAAAAAGGGCTGCTGGCTTGCCCAGAACTGGGATTTGGAAAAAGTGCGCCAGTACCCGCCGCTACTTTAATAGTAGTTGTAGTAGCTGTAATACCAGCCGCTAAAGTGGTTTTGGCATTATTGGCATATAGCTGAATAGTCATATCATCCTACCAAAGCCTTAACTTCATCTTCGGAAAGACCAAGTGCTGTTAGTTTAGCTAGTGCAGAAGCCTTTGTATCAATAACTGTTTGTGCATCAGCTTGGGCTTGTGCAGTAACTAAGGCTAAGTCATAAGCTACTTCATTTCCTTGAACATCGTAAGCAGTATCACCGTTAGTAGAAGTTACTTGAGGATATAGCTTGTAAAGTGCATCAATTTGCTGTGTATTTAAACTCATGCCGCTATCTCCATAAGAGTAATAGTTGAAGTATTGTTAGCTTGCGAAGCATTGTAGTTTTGTGCATAAGCTGTTGCACCTGAACCAACAGCAGCAATATAAATAGTATATGTTGTAGATGATGTAGTTGCTGGAGAATCTAAATAAGCAAAACTTAAATTACCAAAATTACCACCAGCATTTGAACTGTTATAAAATGCAACATCTGTACTAACAAAAACACTACTTGCGTTTTTGTATAAATAATATGCCACGCTACCAGCAGTTAAATTGTTTTTTCCACAGCCAGCAAGATTTACAATGGCTAATATTTTGCTTGTAGAAAATTTTGGAGTAATAGAAGCGGTTACATTGGTTGTTACTGGTGTCAATGATGTTGTTGTCACTTGAGTTGAATAACTACCTTGAACTACTTGCAAAACACTACCAGCACTAGCTTGTACTGTACTGTTAGGAAAGGTTATCCCAGCACTTCCGTCAATTATTGTGGTCATACTTGCTCCATTCTTTCAATCATCTTATCCATCCAAGTCTTACGAGTGAATAAGTCATAGAACATATAAGAGAAGGTTACGACTGCAAGGGTAATTATTATTGTGGTCATACTGTCACTCCTTCTAATTGCAAGGCATCAGCTTGCTTTCTTAGCTTTTCTGAAATCTCACTCATTATTTTTCCATCTTCATCATTTACAGAGCTAAAGTTATCTAGCCAATCAGCTAGTTCATAAGCGGTCATACTATGTCCTCTGCTGGTAATGGTGTATTGCCTTGTTCTACCCATTTTAGGTAGGCTTGGTAGTCTGTGTTGTCAGGGTCAAGTGGAATAAAAGCACCGTCTTTATAAACACCATTATTTCTTGTTGTTAATTTGTACATAATCATAACTCCGCTGAAGCACTAAATCCAAAAATCACTGAATATCCAGTAGTTGTAATATTTGAACCAGTAGCATTAAATATTGAAAAACAATAAGCTGAACCGTTATAAATATTTCCTGAATTTGCGGCAAAATCAGAACCACTATAACCGCTACTTACAGCAGTTAATATACTTGATATATAGCTGTAAATATTAATCGTAGGTGATGCTCTTTTTACAACTGCAAAAGGAACTGAACCAAGAACTTGTTGAGCACCACCAGCACCACCAGCATAAGTTTGAGAGCCTACAGTTAAAGCAAGCACTAAAGAACCAGAAGCATTCGTTGGAACTTTTACTCCGTTATAGCTTGTTTCATAATACCTCTGACACAAAGCTAACTCTTGCCCATACTGACGATACTCAAATCCAGTAGCACTACTTCCTACTTCTAGTTGAACACCAGTAATGTAGAAGGTTGCTCCGCTTGTTCCTACTACGGATACTGCTCCTGTGGCTGAATAGTAATTTGCACCAGCCCATGAACCAACAGTACCACTTAATGTTGAGCCAACACCTAATCCCCAAACCACTGCAATACCTGTGCCATTAGTTGCCCCTACCCAAGTTCCTGAAGTGTCGCCAGCAACAGTAATTGCAATAGAAGTCCAAGTGTTTGCGGAAGAAACTGTGTAAGTAAATGGGTAACTTCTGTTTTGAGCAGAGTTTGTTAAAACACCGCCAAAAGTACCAGTAAGGCTTGAATAGACTTGGAAAGACAGAGTTACTGTTTTAGCGTTAGCAGTACCCCATTGAAGGTCAGCCGTATTAAAACCTTCAATTCGCTGAGAAACTGCAAACCAATCTGTTGATGTTACTGAATATGCGGAAAGAGAAGTAATACCCAAATAATTTGTAAAGCCAATAGGAGGTGTTACTGAACCAGCATTTTGTTGTGAAGTAAATTTGCTAGTTTGTGTTCCATAAACAATCATCCTATCAACACCCCATGCAAAACTTGCAGAGTTGTTTGTAATAGATGCACCAGCGTTTCTTTGGTCAATAACGCACGCCCCGTTAATTATTTTATTTTTCATAAGGGTAGCATTGCCTGCCCCTAAACTTGAATTGGCTACACTAGTGCCAATCACATCTGCGTTTACTTGCCCATAGGACATTATGCACACTCCTTGCGTTGTTTATGCCAAGCTGTAACTGCTTCGCTAATTTTTCGTTTATCTTCATCAGTATAAATTCTATTGGCTCTTGCGGCTCGCATTTTGGCTTTAGTTTCTTCCGATGCTTTTTTACCAGCGTTAGGATGAACCGCAAAAGAAGCCGCTTTAGCTTTTTGACTAGCAGTCATTTTGGCTTTGGTTTCTTCAGAAGCCTGTTTTCCCCAATTAGGACTAACTCGACCTTTAAGAATTTCAGACAATTTCAGTTTATTTTCTTCAGACCATTTCTTGCCTTTTGCACCAGATTTGCTACCAAGCGGTCTATTTAGCTTTTTTCCAGTACGAGCAATGCTAACTGCTTGCTTGCGTTCATCAGTCCATACAGAGCCTTCAGAACCGCCTAAATCAATGTTGTATCCGTTGGGTACTACTGTGTTAGTAACGCTAATCCAAAAGCGTTCTATTGCGTTTAAACTGGCTCTGTTGGTAATTCCCTTGCAGATTGGCTCATAGGTAAAGCTGTCTTTACCATGTAGCTTGTAAGCACTTTTTAAGATGCGACCATGACCAATCGGCAAATGCGGATTGATTGTCTGACCGACATATTGCTTGCCGTTCAGCTTATTGGACACAAGGTAAATCTGTGCTTGCACTTATGCTAATTCCTCATCTGTTGGTCTAGCTAGTGTAGGATGTTCCCATTTAGCAATGTAATCGCCACGCTCATCCAAATCATTTTGTAATTTAATTGTTCCCATAACAGGCTCAAAATCTGCATCAGTTAATTCAGGGTATATAGATTTAATTTTTTCAATGATGTTCATTATGCCGCCCTTACTAAACAACCGCTAAAACTAGAATAAAGAGTTCCTAAAACTAATTGAGTTCCTGCGTTGGCATTAACAGTTGCATAAGGCTGAACATAATCAGTTGTGCCATTTAAATAAACAACAACACTTATTGTTTGCGCAAAACCAAGAAAAGTAGCAGTTCCGTTTGGATTTATATTAGTTTGTTTATATGATGTAGCATTTTTGTATAATGCACTAACGCATTGAACTAATGATGTGCCAGTAGAGTAAGCGCAAACTACAAAATTTATTTGATAATAACCAGCAACAGTGGGTTTAAAAGCATACGCAGGAATTCCACCAACAGTAGAACCTGTGTTGTTAAAGCAAGATGCTGAATCAAAATCTTTGGTATCATAAGTTAGCAATGTTGCTACATTGTTTGTAGGGGTTTGATTTCCACTCATGTAAGCACTAAACGCTGGCATAGCACCACTAACCATTACTGTGCCAGTAGCATCAGGCAATGTAGCAGTTTGATTTGAATTGGTTACAGGAGCTAACAGAGTCATTGACCCTGTGCCACTAGCTGAACCTGACGATATAAGAGAACTCATAGAATCACCCACCTTTGACCTGTACTTACAGTAACAGTTTGACCTGTAGCTACAGTAATTGGACCTACTGACATAGCATTATTTCCTGTCGCCACAGTGTAACTTGTAGATACTGTTGCATTGTTAAGAACCAATCCATTGTTTGCAATTAGTTGACTAGATTGTAAATCACCTGTACTAGGCTTATAAAGATACTTAGCATTACTTGTATAGACATTTAAAGCTGTGCCTGTAGTTGCATTAGCAAACAAGGGATAAAGATTAGTAGCTGTGGTGGTGTCATTACTTAAAGCAGAACCACCTACAGAACTCCATGCTGATCCTGTGTACCCCTCAAACTGAGATGTAGTAGAGTTAAATCGGAGCTTACCACTTGCGCCTGTAGGTTGTTGCGCTGTAGTGCCTACTGGAAGTTGAAGCGCACCTGTACCATTAAAAGCTGAATCAGCAGAAGCGGTAATTGCACCTGTGACTCCTAGAGTAGTGCCGTTCCATGTAAGATTAGCAGAACCTCCGAGTACACCACTATTATTAAACTGAACTTGAGTGTTTGAACCGCCAGCACCGCCAACTACAGAAGAAGCGGCAACCCATGTCGGAGCAGAGCCGTTTGACTGAAGAATATAGCCGCTTGTGCCAATTGCTAATTTAGATAATGCAGTGCCTGTGCTGTAATACGGTAAATCACCAGCAGTAAATGAAGTTAATCCAGTACCGCCATAAGAAGTAGTAAGCGCATTAGTTAAATTTAATGTATTTGCAGTTAATGTAGTGCCGTTAAACGTAAGATTAGCAGAATCTTGTAAAAGACCGCCTGTACCAGCGTAGGTAACACGACCAGAGGTTAAGCCTGAATCTGTTAACGAAGATACTGTTAAAGGACCTACAGAAGAAGGCGTAATGTTGCCGCTTCCATCCAAATAAACTGCTTTTTCAGAAGGCTGGGTTACAAATACGTCTTTAGTACCAGCAGTAAAGTTAACTAGTGAGCCAGAGTTAGATGAAGAAAGAACAGTAGTACGAGCAAGAGTACCGCTTGAGTAAGTCCCAAGACCAACTTCCCAATTCGGGCCACCTTGGTCAGCACAAGCATAAAAACAAGTATTTCCATTACCAATAACTGAAAAAGATTGATAGCCCGTAACAGCGCCTAAAAGAGTAAACGTACCAGTACCAGTTGTATTTGTAGTTTCCCTTACACGGTCTTGCAGAATTAATGCCATGACTTATCTTCCCATTTTTCTTTAGACCACGCATATCCTTTGTGGGACTTACGAGTTCTGTTAATGCATTTTATAATGTTAGCGTGTTGAAAACCAGCTTCTTTTAAGGCTTTTTCACCGACCAATCGGATTACTTCACCAGTCTTAATATTAGTGCCAACCCAGACCCATTTGCGTTGGTATGTATTTCCTGCAGCGTAGGTGTTGCCTTTAGATCTTTCGCTAGCTGTTTGGCGTTGTTTTTCAGAAGCAGGTCTACCTACATTGTACTTATTGCCTTTATGAGTTTTACGAATTTTTTCTTTAAATTCTTCTGAATGTTTTAGCCCAGACGATATACCTTTATTCCAAGGAATAGAACCTAGTTTAGCAACGCTAATTTTTTGTTTTGTTTCTTCTTTGCACGGTATGTTTTTATTCCAAACTGGTTTGCCTAATCGTGCTTGTCTATTATTTTCACGTTGTTGCTCAGTGTGTTTATAACCAGAAGTGCCTTCACCACCATTTGTTTTATTACATAGGTCATGGCCTAATTCACGGAAACATTCTATTAAAAGAATTTCGTGGCTCAACGCTTCAGATTCCGTATCCCAATTAGCAAGTATTTGGACATCGGGTTTACCATATTTATTAACTATGTTATTCCAATGAGAACCACGTTGATAAAAGGCGTGTGCACGATCCCCTTGGCCTTTACCAATATAGAATAAACGGCCTTCGGGAGTATAATGTGCGTAGGTATAAAACAAAATTAATCCTTTAAAATTAAGGACTTATACTATCAGCTGGTGCAGGTGGTCGAATACGTAACGCTGACAGTATCACCTGCGGTTGTAGTTTTTGCTACGCTAAAGTTTCCTTCAGAATACAAAGTTCCACCAGTATTACTCTGTGTGCTTGATGCGCCAGAACCCAATACTAAGAAGCAACCATAAACAGTACCGCCAGCACCAGTAATGGTGTAAGTAATTGCAGATGCAGTTGAAGACGTTACGTTTGACGGTGTAGAGCCAGTAGAAGTAGAAGAAGCAAACACGGCTGTACCACGCACTGCAGAACCGCCAACAGTGTAAGCAGTAAATTCTTTGCTAGGCACAATAGTGCTCATTACGTCTGTTGCGGCTGGAGTCAATGAAGCATTAGTTAAACCAAGGTAAGGACCAGTAACACTGTAAGAGCTGCCTTTTAACAAGGTATCGAGCATTAACTGTTTGCCTACGGCTACGACTAGGTTAGGGAACTCTTCATTCCACTTTAAATTACCTTGAGCATCACGGCACTCAACGTGCCAATAACCTTCAATACCCATAGTTTCGTTTGTGCCAGCATTGGCTTGTAATGTTGCTACAGCGCTATCGCCACAGCTTCCAAATTCTTTATGCATAATTAATCTCCAGAACTTACTACATTAGCAGCCGTATAGCTACTGATTGTCAAAATAGCAGACGAATAAGTCGCTGCTGGGAACTGCACTGTAAAGCTACTATTACAAGTCTTATCAGACCCAAAATTTAATACAAAACAAGCTGCTTTTGTTATGTAATTGTAGACCAAAGCACCCCTACAAGTAAACGATGCTGGACTCCAAACAGCGTTAGCAAAAGACACATAAGTGGTGTTGTATTGCTGGTTAATTGTGGGAGCCGTTGAAATAACCAAAGGAATACCACCAGCCGTATAACCATTTCCAGTTACTTCGTTCACACTGGTGTAAGCAGCAGTCGTAGGGTTTAAATTGGCATTGGCGTTATACAGGGCAATGTAATAAATACCAGTTGTAAAGTTCTCATTACCGTTTAATAGGTTTTGAGAAAATACGTTACAAGATCCTTGAACGATCATTGTTTCACCATAATACGAGCTTGACCGTTACGATAAGCATCACCACGTTCAAGACCAGTTCCAAGACGATTAAGCTGTGCAAGAGCTTCTTCATACATTTTTTCATAGTAAGCAACCATATCTTGCTCACCTTTCATGAAGATCATAGCTTCACGCATAGCCCCGTAAAACAATACTGGGTCATA
>Ga0316232_1004383_pt1 | contig 12041 bp, 11 predicted proteins | sample TBHtaG_FD_206006 | JGI IMG/M metagenome (GOLD analysis project Ga0316232, IMG submission 206006) | Freshwater microbial communities from Trout Bog Lake, Wisconsin, USA - TBH18025_13 | ecosystem: Environmental > Aquatic > Freshwater > Lake > Hypolimnion/Profundal zone | place: USA: Wisconsin... | reverse complement strand
GTCCGCGCGAGCCGGTTGCCCCGGCGAGACCAGTCTCATTGCTGTCGGCGGCACGGGGCTTTACGTTCGTGCGCTGGCGCTTGGATTTGATGCGCCGGCATCCGATCCGGTCCGCCGGCAGTACTGGCAGGATCGGCTGGAAAGCGAGGGGCTGGATGCGCTGCGCCGCGAACTGACTGCCCGCGCGCCGCAGGCGGCCGCGGCGCTGGCGGATCCGGAGAATCCGCGGCGCGTCATTCGTGCGCTGGAGCATGTCGCCGCTCATGGCGCATTGCCGGCTGCCTGGCGCGAGGCGTCGACGTTGTCCTTGATCGGTCTGCGCCTGCCGCGCGCCGCGTTGCATGCGCGCATCGCCGCGCGGGTCGAACAGATGTTTGCCGCCGGGCTGATCGATGAAGTTGCGGCCTTGCGCGCCCGCTTCCCGGCATCCTGGGGAACAACCCATTCTCACACCTCGAGAGGTGTGGGACATGTCACCGCACGCCAGGCCATTGGCTATGCCGAGGTTTGCGACTTGCTTGACAATCGATTAACGCGGGAGCAAGCTATGGCGCAAATCGCGATCCGCACACGGCAACTTGCCAAACGGCAGGAGACGTGGTTTCGTCACCAGGCCGATGTAACCTGGATCGACATCGCACCGGATGCGCCTGTGGCGGAGATTGCGACGCGTGTGCTTGCGGCATGGAGAGAGCATGGCCCGACCCCCATCCGAATGTCGTGAGGAAGGCGCTGCCTATCCAGCCGCGCCGTTGACCGTCCGTGAAATGCTCCCCGACCTGCGCCCGCGCGAGGCGCTTGCGCAACGCGGCGCCGCCCAGCTTCCGGATGACGCGCTGCTGGCCATTCTGCTGCGCAGCGGTCGCAAAGGCCGCAACGTGGTCGAACTCGCCCGAGACGTGCTCCAGTCGTTCGACGGTCTGGGCCCGTTGTCACGCGCCTCCTTCGAGGAGATCAAGGCCCGCCGTTTCTCCGGCCTTGGCCGCGTCAAAGCCATGGAGATCGCGGCGGCGCTGGAACTGGGCCGTCGCGCGGCCGGGCAGAATCCGGTTGGGGAAGCGCCGGTCGTCCGCGATCCGGAAAGCGTGGTCCGGCAGTTGCACTCGCTGGCAACTGACCTGAAACAGGAGGTCTTCTGGGCCTTGCTGCTCGACACGCGCAACCGCCTGATTGGCCGCCCCAAGGAAATTTCCCGCGGCTTGCTGGATTCCAGCCCGGTGCATCCGCGCGAAGTGTTCAGCAGCGCCATCAGCCATGCCGCCGCCGCAGTCATTCTGGCGCACAACCATCCGTCCGGCGATCCCTCACCCTCGCTGGAGGACTTGCGCGTCACGCGCCAGCTCGTGGAAGCCTCGCGCATCCTTGGCATCCGCGTGGTTGACCACGTCATCCTCGGCCGCGCCACCGACCAGCGCCCCGGTCATCTCAGCCTGCGGGAAAAAGGTCTGGTGACGTTCGATGGGGTGTAATGCGAGGACGAAGCAGCCTCCCGCGTTGCGTGATCAATTCCAGCCGCGTATAATTACCGCAAACGAAAGTGCTGCCATGACGATTTCTGCCGAACTGATCCGCGCGGTTCCCAAATGCGACTTGCATGTGCATCTCGACGGTTCCTTGCGGCTGTCCACGCTGATCGAACTGGCCCGTAAACAGGGCGTGTCGCTGCCGTCCTACGAGGACCAGGGATTGCGCGATCTGGTGTTCAAAAGTCAGTACGCCAATCTTTCCGAATATCTGGCCGGATTTGCCTACACCTGCGCGGTGATGCGCGACCACGAAGCGATCGAACGCGTGGCGTGCGAACTGGCCGAGGATGTGCTGGCCGAGAATGTCCGTTATCTCGAGGTGCGGTTCGCGCCGCAACTGCACGTGGCGCGCAGCGACGAGATGATCGGCGTCCTGTCCGCCGTGACCCGCGGACTGGAACGCGCCGCCAAGACATTCAACGCGACCCCGGCTGTGACCGCAGGCCGCGATCTGCGTTTCCGCTTTGGCTTGATTGTCTGCGCCATGCGCAACTTCAGCCCCGGCATGAGCCAGTATTACGCCCGCCTGACGGAAGTGCTGCCGACCATGCCGCACAAGGAACTGGTGGCGCTGGCCTCGCTCGAGGGCGCTCGCGTGGCGGTGGAGGCGCGCGATCATCACGGCATTCCGGTGGTTGGCTTCGATCTCGCCGGCGAGGAGGCCGGTTTCCGCGCCGGACACCACGCGGCTGCGTTTCAGGAGGCTCATCATCATTTTATTTGCAAGACCGTCCACGCCGGTGAAGCCTATGGGCCGGAATCGATCTACGAAGCCATCACGCGTTGCCATGCGGAACGGATCGGGCATGGCACGTGGTTGTTTGCGCCGGATCGCATTGCCGACCTGACGATCAAGGACCGCGCGCGTTATGTCGATTTGCTGGTGGAATACATCGCCTCGCGCCGCATCGGCATTGAAGTGTGTCCCACCAGCAATTTGCAAACCATGCCGGAACTGGGCGACATTGCGAACCATCCCGTGCGGCAGATGCTGGCACACCGGCTCGCGGTAACCATCGGCACGGACAACCGGTTGGTTTCGCACACCACGCTCTCTCGCGAAATCGCGCTTGTGGCCGATGCCTTCTCGCTCGATCTGCGCGCGCTGCGCAATCTGGTGCTGGCCGGTTTCAAGGCCGCCTTCTTCCCCGGCTCGTATGCCGAGAAACGTATTTGCGTGGCGCAGGCCGCAGCGCAGTTCGACCGGGTTGCGGCGGAGATGAAGGCCGGCGGGACGGTCGGACGGTGAACAGTAGCGCGGGATCGCCCCCGATCCCAGCGCAGAAGTTGAGTGACCGAGGCGCGCAGATATAGATGACCGAACATGAATCACTGAACAGAGCCATCACCGAGGCGATTGTGATCGTGCCCTATGATCCAGCGTGGCCCGCAGGTTTCGAGGCCGAACGGCGGCGCCTTCTGCTGCTGGCTCCCGGCGTGTTTCTTGGCATTGAGCATATTGGCAGCACGGCGGTTCCGGAATTAGCTGCGAAGCCGATTGTTGACATCATGGCCGCAGTTCCCTCAATGGAGGCCGCCGATCGACTCCTTGCGGTTCTCTGCCAGAACGGATACGCCACATCAGCGGAATTTAATGCGACGCTGAGGGACCGCCGATGGTTGATGCGGCAGTTCAATGGACGTCGGACGCACCATCTGCACCTCGTGTTGCCGGGCGGGAGGTACTGGAACGAAGCGCGATGGTTTCGCGATCTGCTCCGTCGTGACGTTGTCGTTGCGCGCAGGTATGCCGAATTGAAACAGAAACTGGCCGACTCCCGTTGCGGAGACCGAGAGGCTTATTCCGAGGCCAAAACAGCATTTATTGCGGAAGTATTATGTGAAACCTGCTAACATGGAGATTGTCGCGAACTACGCATACAAACACTCTGATTCCCGTTTTAATTCGTTCCAAGGGCCCTCACTGCATGAATGACTCCGCTGCTACCGTTGCTGCTACTGACGCTGATCTCGACACCGCCGAAGAAACTGCTTCCCGCACCGCGCTTGCAGCAGAACTGGCCGCAGAAGTCCGCCGCCGCATTTTTGACGAACCGGGCCTGATGCGCCTGACGCAGGTGGCGCGGCGCGGGGGGCAGGTGCGGCGAACGAGCCTGCGGCCAATTCAACTGAGGGGCGTGCGCCAGTTCCAGTTGGAGTCCGTTGAAGACGGGCGCGTGACGATGCGCAACCTGGAGGTTGTGGATGCGGTGCCGGTGGTGGAGAAGTTGCTGGCGCAAACCGGCGCGCGCGAAATGCATCTGGTCACCGCCTCCGGCGACCTGCATGTCCGCATCACACGCAAGGGCAAGGCGCTGGTTTCGCGCAGCAAACCGCTGGTGCGCGAAGTGGAGGAGGCACCCGCGCATGACCACGTGAAGCGCCAGCCGTTGCAGTCGTTCGATTCCGAAGCGCTGTTGCGTGTGACCGGCATTGCCGACGTCGATGGCAAGATCAAGTCTTCCATGCGCGGCAAGTACGACCAGATCAACGAGTTTCTGCGTCTGTTCGACGGCATTGTGGCGGACCGTCCTGTCAAGGGACCGCTCCTGCTGGCGGATTGCGGTTGCGGCAAATCGTATCTCACGTTTGCGGCGTATTTTTACCTGACGCGGCGTCACGAGCTGGATGTGCAGGTGCGTGGCATTGAGCGCAATGTCGAACTGGTCGAGACCGTGCGCCGCATGGCCGAAGATCTGGGTGTGGCAAAAGATGTGCAGTTTTTGGCGGAAGATCTGGCCACCTGTCACCTCGAAGAGCGACCGGAGATTGTGATCAGTCTGCATGCCTGCGATACCGCCACGGACGAGGCGTTGGCACGCGCGGTGGAGTGGGGGAGTCGCGTGATTCTCTGCGCGCCCTGCTGTCAGCATGATTTGCAGCAGAACATGGAAGGCGGCGGACCCATGCGCGCCGTGCTGCGTCACGGCATTCTGCGCGAGCGGCTGGCCGATATTCTGACCGACACGTTCCGCTCGCAAATCCTTCGAATTCTCGGGTTTCGCGTGAACGTGATGGAGTTTGTCTCGCCGGAAGCCACGGCCCGCAATCTGATGCTGCGCGCCGAGTACAGCGTCAAACCCGGTCAGCAGCAGGCCATTGGTGAATATCTGGAGCTGCGCGACATGTGGAAGGTTAAGCCCTACCTCGAAACGCGCCTTGCCGCCCGTCTGGAGCGGCATTTGACGCGCATGGTCGGAACTTGATGATTTCGGTCGGGCGTCCACGCGACGGCAGCATATTCACCTGCCGCACGAAGGCGGACTGTCCGTCCTCGTGGTAAGAACTGCGCACCAATGGGGCGCTGGCGACGAAATCGAAACCGATCTCGCGTGCCTGGGCGCCGATCTTCTCGAATTCTGCTGGCGTCAAGTAGCGTGTCACGGGAATGTGTTTACGCGTTGGCTGGAGATACTGCCCGCAATACAGGATGCGCACACCTGCGGCGCGCGCATCCCGCAAGGTAGTTTCAATCTCTTCATGCCGCTCACCCATGCCAAGCATTAAACTCGTCTTGGTAATGAGCCCGGTTTGGGCGGCAAAACGAAGCACATTGAGCGAACGCTGGTAATCCGCCTCGGGGCGAACCGCGGGATAGAGACGCGGCACGGTTTCCAGATTGTGCCCGAAAACGGCTGGTTTGGCCGCGCACACCTGTTGTATCGCCGCTGCGTCGCCGCGGAAATCCGGCACCAGGACTTCGACCTGAAGAGCGGACCAATCCGCTGCTAGGTGGCCCGGGCGCTCCACGCACGGGCAGGGGTCTGAATAATTGCCTGTTACTCGCCCAATCGTTTCCGCCCAGATCGCCGCGCCGCCATCCGGCAGATCATCGCGCGTGACCGAGGTCAGCACAATTTCCCGCAGGCCGCTGGCCTGCACTGCTGCGGCCACGCGCGCCGGTTCTCCGGGATCGGGCGGTAATACTTCGCGCTGGTCCACATGACAAAACCGGCAGCGGCGTGTGCAGCGATCGCCGAGGATCAGGATTGTGGCGCGACCATGCGACCAGCAATGATTGCGGTTCGGGCAGAGCGCTTCTTCGCAGACCGTGTTTAGCCGGTGCGCGCGCAAGCGGGCGAGGGTTTGCGTGTAGGCTTCGCCTTCGGCAATGCGGACGCGGATCCAGAACGGCTTGGGCGCCAATGTGTCGGTGTGGCACGCGTTCGTTTCTTCAATCGACATGCAACTAGAGTAGCGCGGATTTGCACCTGAACCCAGCCGGAATGATCGCAATTCGCATGATGGCGGTTTCACCAGCGGAGGGCGGGCTTTCCTGCCCGCCGTTCATCATGCGAATTGCCGGCGGAATGATCCGTTATGCTCGCCAACCGGTGGCCTGTGCGAGCAATTCGACATACCGCATGTAATTTGGCCAGGAGACGTCGGATGGGACGCCGTGATCGCAGCTGGGAATAAATCCGCCATCATCGATGACCGGACGCAACCGCGCGATCTCGTCCTCCAGCACACGGCCGCCACGCGCCATGGCGCGCTTGTCTACGCCGCCCATGTAGGCCATGTTGCGGCCAAACTGCTTGCGAAATGCGGCGATGTCGTTTCCGGCCGCCACCTCGATCGGATCGCAGACGTTGATCCCAGCCTCGATCCAGAGCGGAATCAATTCGCCGATGTAGCCGTCCGAATCCATGCCATAAAGCGGCACGCCTGCGCGCCGCACAATTTCCCCCCATCGTGTCCAGGCCGGCAGCAGAAATTCGCGCGCCATGGCAGGCGAAATCATGGAGAACTGTTTATAGGCCATATCCTCGGCGAGGTGCACCATGTCCGGCTTGAATACCGACAGCGTCCTTTCCAGCAGCGCCGCCACGTAGTCGCTCCAGAACGTGGTCATTTCGCCGATCCAGACCGGGTCGTCGTGGAGCAGCATGCAGAGGTTCTCGAATCCCAGCCATTCGCGAAGCTGCCAGAACGGTCCGGAGAAGTTAATTGTGACCAGGTAGTCGCGGTTGCACAACTGTGCGGCCTGTGCAACGGCGTCCGGTGGCAGACGTGCAGCCGTGCCCGGATCGTAGCGCTTCTTCATTGCCTCCCAGTCGGCGCGCGTCTCCACCGGACACTTGATCCAGCGCCGCGTGACAAAATCAACCGGGTTGCGCAGGAACTCCACCTCAAACTCGCTCGCAATTTCGCAGATGTTTCCCTTCCAGTCCTGCACAATCCGTGTAGCGCCCCGCTCTTCGAGGATTTTTTCCTCAAATTGCGGGATCATGCGTTCGTCTACGCTAAAACCCGGCCCGCCGCCGGGCCACGGCAGTTTTCCGCCTGCCTGCCGGTAGGCGTATTCATTGTAGTCCTTCACATGGGCCGGTAATCCTTGGCTGTGCCAGGCTTCCAGTGTGGATCGCCGCCCCCAACCGGGCGTCAGCGGGATCCGGTCTGGGTGGCCAAAGAGCAGTGTTTCGGTGACGCGTTGACGGTCAGTCATGATAAATGCTCCTATTGCGAGAGATTTCCAAACAAAGGTTGCAAATGGCGCTCGAGAATATTTTCGCGGACATTTCGCGAGACAATGGCCTCGTGGGCTGTCAGCGCATCCAGATAGCGCGACCCCATCTCCGAAGCGACTTTGTAGCTGACATGGATGAATTGTCGGAAGTCGGAGTTGAATTCCGGGCAGGTTGGCACGTGCCGCAGCGCGCGCGCAAAGCGCGGGCCGTCCCATTGCAGGACCGCAGCGACGTCCGGGAGACGGGCGATACTGACGTCAATGACTGTGGCATAGGGGCCGCAAAGCTCATCGAACCTGCCAAACGCCAGCCGGTAAACATCCTTGGCCACGGCCAGTCCCTCGCCGCCGGCTTCGGCCAGACCGATCATCTCTTCGAGCCATGTGGTGCCGGCGGTTTTTATATGCACACCGGCATCCAGCCGGCGGAGTGCTTCGGCGATCGGTCCATAGAGCGAAAACTTGTCGCTCCCCGAGTGGACGCTCAGCTTGAGCTTTGGCGGCAAGCCAAATTGTTTCGCGGCATGGCGGATGACGCAGATGTCCGCTGCAAATTCGTCGGCGAATTGCCGCACGTCGCCGACATAGTCCACGCCCTTGTTAAAACGGCCGGTGAATTTCGGGGCGATCGTCTGGGCGGGAATCCGGTCGTCCGCCATGGCAGCGAGAATCACCAGCATTTCCGATGGCGTCTGGGGCAGGTTGGTCTCGTCCATGGAGACTTCGGTGATGAAGTTTGCGGCGCCTTTACGCGATTCAATGTGCCGATACAGCCTGCCGGCCTCCTGCACGGCGTGCAGGTATTTGCGGGCGCTTGCGGCCAGCATTTCCGCGGTCACTTCCAGCGGACGGGCCAGTCCAACGATGGGGTGCCGTCCGATCAGATTGCGATGCCGGGCAACAAAAGCTGAGCGATCCGCCTCCGAAGCAGCCGTGCCAATGTGATCGGCCACATCCAGCGTGAAGAAATCACAGGCATCCATGAACCCGTCGACGTTCTTGAGGCTGATGTGATCGGCATCGACATGATAGCCGCCTGCCCAGTTTTCGGCCGCCACGGCCGCATCCGCGGCGCGCCGCACGTCCAGGGGCTGCGTATGGAGGATGGCGTGTTCGCGAAAGGACTTGTTCCAAACCGGCACAACAGGCACGCTGGCCCGGCACATCGCCTGCATGGCCTGTAATTGCGCGCGTGCCTGCCGTCCGAAGCGATCGCCGACGCCCATCGAATATTTTGCCAGTTGCATCTGATTTCTCCGCTGTGCCGGGTTAGTCATTTTCATTGTCCGGGCCGGGGTGGAGGGGCGTCCCTGGGCTTCCCTTTGACACCGTCAACAATATGCGGTAAATATCTGAAATTCAATGGATGGACCGCTCATCGTTATGAAGAAAACGATCATGAACCGGAAACCGCAGGTCATTCGGGCAAACTGGTTTCGCTCGCCGATTCCAGCGGAGCGTGCGCTGGGGTTGTGGGTGGATCGCATCGGCTATTACAAGAACGAGCGGCCGGAGGAATGGCCGCTGCGTTTTCTGGGGTTGCATGCCGCCACGGCCATTATGCAGGGGCGCGGACATCTGGAGACGCTCGCGGGAGAAAACACCGTCACCGTGGCTGTGGCGGCGGGTGATGTGATCATGCTGTCGCCGAAGTTGCCGCATCGCTATTACGCTGACCCATCCTGGATACAATATTGCCTGGTCTGGGGCGGGCCGGAGGCCGATCAATTGCGCCAGCTTGCCGGTGGCGACAACGCGCCCCTGGTCATTCATGGTGGGGCGCCGTTGGTGGCAACTGCCTGCAAAAACCTGCAGAAATGGATGGCGCGCGAGGACCTGCCTGCTGTGTTGGCGCGGCAGGGCGAGTTGTTGCGGATGCTCTCGGAATTATGGACGATTGGCCGTGCGGAAACGCCGCAGCATCCGGCTGTGACAGCCGCGTTAGCCGCCTTCGAGCAACCGGATCTTTTGCGGTTGGACATTCACCATTTGGCGCAGCAGCATGGCGTAAGCCCGGTTCATTTTCGGCGCCTGTTCGCAGCCACTACCGGATTGGCGCCCAAGGCTTATCAACAAAGCCGCCGGATCAATCTGGCCAAAATGCGATTGAGTCGGGGGGGTGCCATCAAGACCATTGCCGGGGAACTGGGTTTTGCGGATGTCGGTCATTTCATGCGCACGTTCCGGCAACTGGCTGGAGTCACGGCTGCGCAATTTCGGCATGCGCTCAGTTTGGGGCAGGCCGGGGCTGCCGCGCAGAATCGGCGGCAGCAAGAGGCGCAAAAGCGATGACTGTTGTTTTGCGGGTAATGCGCTTTTGTGGCCGAGATCGATGGCGCAGCGGGGCAGCTTCTACGGCAAGTGACGATCCGCGGCAGGAATTTCCTGCCATTTCGTCGGAGTTCCCTGATCCACGCCCGTGAAGTCGAGCCAGCCGGCGGCGACCTCAAGTGCGCGCAGGCCATGCCATCCGCCCCAGACCATCAGGCGACCGGGTTGGACCATGCGGCAAATCCGGCGCACCTGCCAGGCTTGGTCGAGGAAGATCACATCGATGGGGAAGCGCATGCCGAGGGTGTGAATGGAGCCGCAGGATTCGATGAGCAAGCCGTGGCCAACGGGCAATTCGCGGCGACCCAGCAAACCGCGCATGCGCTGGAGATGTGTTGCGGCCACTTCGACGCGCGCAACCCAGACGCGACCGTTGCGATAAATTTGTCCGAATTTCATGGTTATGATCTGGCATTCAGGAATGCCGGAAGATGCTGCATTTTTGTCCGCATTCCGGGATTCCAAAGCAGAATATCTTTCGCCCTACTCCAGCAACTTTCCCTTGCCGACGGATTCGTACTTCTTGGCGCGCCATTCGCGCTTGCCGCCTTCGTATTGCAATACGTCCGTAAAGCCCATGTCCATGAGCGTGCGGGCGACATCGCGGCTGGTGTCGCATTCCGCATCGAGGCAATACACCACGATGCGGCGGTTGCGCGGCCAGCTGCTGACGGTTTCCGGGATCTCAGCCTCCGGAATGGACATGGCGCCCTTGATGTGAAAATCCTGGTAATAGAGGCGCGGCATGACATCGATGAGCACAAAATCGTTGGTCCGCTGGAGCAGGGCCCGCAGCAGTTCCGCCCGGATGATGCGCAACGGCTGGTTGGTCGCCGTCATGGCCGAAGGTGTCGCATTGCTGATGGCCGCAACGGTGGCTGGCGAATTCGCGGGAGCTGTGTTTTCCTGCGCCGGCGCGGAAAAAGCGGCAATCAGAAGGCTCAATGTTAGCGCCAGTGTCTTCATGGGTTCAATATGATGGACCTTCCGTGGTCGAACCGTCAAGCGAGGCCAAACGAGGGAATGGCATCTAATCCCGAACAGGTTCGAGGCCGAGCCAGTCGGGCCCGCTCCGCCTGAGATTCGGCAACAGGGATTATCGGCGGCCTGCCAGATCTTGCTTTGTCCAGCCCTTTGCGGAACTTGCAAATCCAGCCGGATCCTTCAGCCAAAGCGGCAACTGCTGGATCAGCACGACTGGTTCCACTTGTGCAGCGCGCAGTTTCGCCAGCGGCGCCCACAGGAAATCGATCCCCTTCTCGCAGGCGGGCGGCGGCGCGTCGGGGGATAAGCCGGGAATGTGCAATTCAAACACCAGATTGATTTCCGCATGCCATTCGCCCTTCTGTCGAAAGGCATGCTCCACACAGCCCAGAAAGCGCCCCGCCTTGCCGCGGCAGCCCAGTTCCTCGGCGATTTCACGTTCCAGCGCGGTGCGCGCCGGTTCGCGGAACTCGACATGTCCGCCGGGCAGATAGGTGTTTTCCGCGCCGCGGGAATGGCAAAGCAACAGTTGACCCTTCACAAGGCACACGCCGCGGGCCATGATTTCGATGTGGTGGCTCATGCAATTTCTCCGACATCCCAGGCTGATGGAAGCAGGCCTGATTTGCCGAACAGTTTAACCGTCGGATGCAGGTCAGAACAAGCGCATGCAGGCGGCCGGGCGCCGGATTGTCCCGGCGTCTAAAATGAGTGTCCTGCAATCCAGTGTCCGGTCTGATACGTCAGCGTGGTTATGCACCAGGCCGCCAGCGTCAGCGCCACGAATTGCAGCAGGGCATAGCGCCAGGAGCCGGATTCCGATCGCATCACGGCAACCGTAGCCGCGCAGGGAAAACCAACGAGCGAAAACAGCAAAATGCAAAAGCCGGTCAGCGGCGAATAGGTCTTCTTCAGGGTTTGGCGCAAACTTTCGTCATTGGCATGGTCAGCTGTGGCCAGTACCACGCCCATTTGCGATACAAAGACTTCCTTGGCGGCGATTGTGCCCAGCAGGGCCGTGCCCAGACGCCAGTCGAAACCCATGGGTGACAGCACGACGTCCAATTTCTTGCCGAGGCGTCCGGCAAAGGAGTTTTCAACTCTGGCGGCTTGGCGCTGTGCCTTGTCCATGCGGGCGGGATCGCCCGGGGCTGCGGGATAATTCATCAGCAGCCACATGATGACGGATGCGGCCAGGATCAGGGTGCCCGCTTTTTGCAGATACAGCCAGGCGCGTTCCCACATGTGGATCAGAATGGTCCGGACCGTCGGCAAGCGGTAGGGCGGCAATTCGATGACCATGCCCGAAGCGCCCTCCGTGGGCTTCAGCCAAATCGCGCCCAGGAGCTTGATGCCCAGGATGGCCAGGACGATGCCGATGAAATAGACCAGCCAGAGCACGGGTGCGCACCATGCGGGCGGGAAAAAAGCGGGGATGACAAGCGAGTAGATGGTGAAGCGCGCGCCACAGCTCATCAAAGGCAGCACGAACATCGTGAGCAGCCGGTCGCGGCGCGTGTCGAGCGTGCGGGTCGCCAGAATGGCCGGAACCGTGCAGCCAAAGCCGATAATCATGGGAATGAAGCTTTTGCCGTGCAGGCCGATCTTGTGCATCAGCCGATCCATGATCAAGGCGGCGCGGGCCATGTACCCCGTGTGCTCCAGGATGGCGATGCTCATGAACAACAGGACAATGCTGGGAAGAAACACCAGCACGCCGCCCACGCCTG
>Ga0316232_1004355_pt1 | contig 12106 bp, 14 predicted proteins | sample TBHtaG_FD_206006 | JGI IMG/M metagenome (GOLD analysis project Ga0316232, IMG submission 206006) | Freshwater microbial communities from Trout Bog Lake, Wisconsin, USA - TBH18025_13 | ecosystem: Environmental > Aquatic > Freshwater > Lake > Hypolimnion/Profundal zone | place: USA: Wisconsin... | reverse complement strand
ATCCTCGCTAATATTGTACAGCAAACTTCACGCGAAGACCGACGGTTTCATCCCGTTTTGTGCCTTTCGCAGAAAGGAATGGTCATAAATATGGAAGAAGAAAAAGCTAAAGATTTAATGATGCGATGCCCGGTATGTCTAAATCTGTTTCCATCTGGGGTCGGACAAATGCAGGATGGATTTATGGCCTGCGCCCTGTGCGGTGCCAAGTATGGAACAGATTTCGCAAATAATATTAAAGAAAAGGAGTCCCCGCAGCCTCAGGTGCCTGTAGTGGAAGAAAAGACAGAAATAATTGATGCGATAATTCAAGAAATTTACGTAATTGCCGCAGAACTCACTATATCGGGGGATAAAGATAACCAAACCCGTGGTACGCGACTGCGGGAACTGATTGAACAACTAAGGTGTAAATTGGCAAAACAGGTGTAACAAAGTAGTCGGTGCTTATCACTAAAGAAGATAAGGGAAGCAAAATATCCGAATCAGCGGCTTCAAAGCCACAATCTTCCGTGCTGCTTCCGATCATATTAATCAAGATAACACGCATCTCCCACAAGTCAGACTAATAAAGGAGCGGACAGGTATGCGATTAACTTTTCTCGGAGCCTCGATGATGGTGACAGGCTCTTCTTATCTATTGGAAGTTGGGCAGCGAAAAATCCTGGTCGACTGCGGCATGTTTCAAGGGTCGAAGGCGACTGAAGCCTTGAACCGCCGCCCCTTTCTGTTTGACCCCACCACGATTGACGCCGTTCTGTTGACCCACGCCCATATCGACCATAGCGGTCTTTTGCCCAGACTGTGCAAGTCGGGCTACAAAGGCAAGATCTATACAAGCAAAGCCACAACCGATCTGTGCCGGATTATGCTGGCCGACAGCGCCCATATCCAGGAGTTCGAGGCCGAAATAGCCAACCGTAAGGGCAGGCGGGCTGGAAAAACTCCAGTGGAACCTTTGTACACGGTGGCTGACGCCGAGGTTTGCCTGAAGCAGTTTCACCCGGTTCCTTACAATGTGTTGTTCGATATCTTTCCCGAGATCCGGGTAAAGCTTGATGATGCCGGCCACATTCTCGGGTCATCGATCATCGAGATCTGGCTCATCGAAAATGACAAAACCGCCAAACTGGTCTTTTCCGGTGACCTGGGCCGGCCTGATCAGCCGATTATCAAAGATCCCACCTACATCGATGAAGCCGACTATATTATCATGGAGACCACCTACGGCAACCGCATTCATGAACACTACGACCAACTGGACGCCCTGGCCGGGATTATCCGCGACACCGTCAAACGCGGCGGCAATATCGTCATTCCCGCCTTTGCCGTGGGACGGACCCAGATCATCATCTACTTTCTCCATCAGCTACTCAAAGCCGGCAAGATCCCCGATATCCCGGTCTTTATCGACAGTCCGCTGGCGATATCAGCTACCGATATTTTTATGCACAATCCCCAGGAGTTTGATGTCGAAGCCTATGATATGCTCTACAAGCAGCAGGACAACCCTTTGAAGTTGCCTCACCTGAACTTTACCCGGACTTCGGATGAGTCCAAGGCCATTAACTTGCTGGACGAGCCGGTGATCATCATTTCGGCCAGCAGCATGGCCGACGCCGGGCGTATCCTCCATCATCTCAAACACAACCTGTGGCGGACGGAAGCCAGCATCCTGTTTGTCGGCTACCAAGCTCAGGGAAGTTTGGGGCGGCGACTGCTCGAAGGTGCCAAACGGGTGAAGATCATGGGTGAGGAGATCAGCGTCAAAGCTCAAATTCACAACATGGAAGGGTTCTCGGCGCACGCCGACCAAATGCAGCTGCTGGACTGGCTGGAGCATCTGAAAACGCCGCCAGCCAACATTTTCCTCATCCACGGCGAGCAGGAAGCCGCCGAAGCTTTCGCCAAGGTGGTAGACGAACGTCTGCATATCCCGACCTACATACCACATTACGGTGACAGCGCGGTGCTCGACGGACGACAATTCTCCATCGAGGGCAGCGCCATTACCCTGGTGGACCCGAAATTTCAGCAGCTTCACGAGTATCTCGAACAGCTGGACAGCGATTATATGGAGCTACGCAAGCGCATCGAGCATATCACCACCGAAGGGGACTCCAAGTTGCCCGAAATTATCGAAGGAGTGGAAAAGGCCGGCAAATTTATCCGCAACACGGCGGAGATTATTGGCAACAGCAAATAATGCTGTGTAAAATGGTCACTCTCGCCATGAAGATGCGTGGCAGAGTTAACGGATTTCGTTACGGATACTAATTGGAATCAGATATCAAAACATGTCAATTCGCAAGGGAATGACATGTTTTTTTCTCTTATCGGGCGACGGTAAGCGAAGTTAAGGATATTCAGCGTAACGAGGGGAATTCTAACTGATACGTTTGAAATTCGGTCCAGATCGAATTTGGAGGAGAGAAAATGAGCAAACCAACGCGTGCTAGCCACCCGATATATAGCCTTTTGCCCACGGAAGTGGAGGGATTCGATTCCCTGGCGGAGCTGGCCCTTGATATGCGCTGGTCGTGGAACCATGCGGCCGATGAAGTTTGGAGGCAACTGGATTCGACTTTGTGGGATCTCACGCATAATCCCTGGGTTGTCCTACAAACCGTCTCGCGGGACCAGATTGAACGCATGATGGCTGATGTCTCCTTCCAACATGCGGTGGACGAGCTGGTGCAAGATAAGCGAAAGGCGACTGAAGCACCGGCGTGGTTTCAGCAAAGTTACCCATCCTCTCCCCTGACCAGCGTGGCATATTTCAGTATGGAGTTCATGCTGAGCGAAGCCCTACCCATCTATTCGGGCGGGCTTGGCAATGTGGCTGGTGACCAACTCAAGGCAGCGAGCGATTTGGGTGTGCCGGTGGTCGGTGTAGGACTCCTTTATCAGCAAGGCTATTTTCGTCAGGTCATCGACAGAAGCGGGGCGCAACAGGCGCTCCTCCCCTATAATGACCCCGGACAGTTGCCGATCACGCCAGTGCGCCAAGCGAATGGCGAATGGTTAAGGTTAGAGATCGCCCTACCTGGTTACTCAGTCTGGCTGCGCGCCTGGCAGGTCCAGGTTGGCAGAGTGATGCTTTACTTGCTGGACAGCAATGATGCGGCGAACTTCCCAGCTCATCGAGGGATCACTAGCGAACTATATGGTGGGGGGCCGGAGCTGCGCCTCAAGCAAGAACTGCTCCTCGGAATTGGCGGCTGGCGGCTGCTTGGTGCCCTTGGCATTCAGCCGGAAGTCTGTCATCTGAATGAAGGGCATGCGGCATTTGTAGTGCTGGAACGCGCCCACAGTTTCATGCTAAAGGCAGGGCTATCCTTCGAAGCAGCTCTGTCCGTCACCCGGGCGGGAAATATCTTCACGACCCACACTGCGGTGGCTGCCGGCTTTGACTGTTTCGCTCCCAACCTTATCGAACTATACCTCCGCGATTATGCTGAAAATCGGCTTGGTGTTAAATTTGACGACTTTCTGGCGCTGGGTCGTCGTAACCCCAATGATACCTCGGAGGTCTTCAATTTGGCCTATCTGGCGATCCGCGGGAGCGGAGCGGTCAACGGCGTAAGCCGCCTGCACGGTGAGGTGAGCCGTAACATCTTTGCTCCGCTCTTTCCCCGCTGGCCGAAGGCGGAAGTGCCTATCGGACATGTTACCAACGGAGTACACACACCTAGCTGGGATTCAAAGCTAGCCGATGATCTTTGGACCGAGGCCTGCGGCAAGGACCGTTGGATGGGGACGACTGAAACCTTGGAGCAGGATATTCACCGTGTTGCCGACACCCGACTGTGGGAGATGCGCACCGAAGCCCGGAAATCTCTCATAGAATTCGCTCGCGAAAGGCTAGTTCGCCAAATGGCTACATCGGGGGCGCCGCGTGAAGAGGTAGACGGCACAAGACACCTGTTTGACCCCAACGTCTTGACGTTGGGCTTTGCGCGCCGTTTCGCAACCTACAAGAGACCAAACCTACTATTGCATGACCCCGCACGGTTACTTAGGATGCTGACCAATCGGCAGCGGCCCGTCCAACTGATCCTGGCTGGCAAGGCGCATCCGGCGGACCGGGAGGGGCAAGCCCTGATTAAAGAATGGGTACATTTCATTCGACGGCCAGAGACGCGACCTTATGTGATGTTTCTCAGCGACTACGACATGCTTTTAACTGAGCGTCTCGTGCAGGGGGTAGATGTCTGGATCAACACGCCGCGACGGCCATGGGAAGCCTGCGGAACGAGCGGCATGAAGGTGCTTGTAAATGGAGGCCTCAACTTGTCAGAACTGGATGGCTGGTGGGCGGAAGCCTACACGCCGGAAGTCGGCTGGGCACTGGGAGACGGCCGGGAACATGACGACGACCAAGCCTGGGATGCGATCGAAGCCGAGGAGTTGTATAATTTGCTTGAGAATGAGGTTATCCCCGGATTTTATACCCGCGACGATAAGGGTATCCCTACTGCCTGGCTGGCACGGATTCGGGAAAGCATGGCCCGGCTGACACCGCAGTTTTCCACCAATCGGGCGGTGCGCGAATACTCCGAGCAGCGCTATCTACCGGCGGCTTCCGCTTATCTTGAGCGAGTCGCTGAAGGTGGAGCACAGACTGCGGACTGGCTGCTTGCCTTAAAAGAAAACTGGCACACGCTTCGTTTTGGTGAAATGACTGTGGTGAGAGATCAAGGTGAAAATATAGTTGAAATCCAGATCTATCTGAACGAACTCGACCCGGAAGCGGTGCGCGTGGAGCTTTACGCGGAAGGTATCGGTGGCCATGACCCAGTTACACAGGTGATGACTCGTCTGCACCAACTAACGGGAGCCGCCGGAGGCTTCGTGTACAGTGCGTCGATTTCCGATGTACGCCCGGTGTCAGATTATACGGCGCGAATAATCCCGTACCGTCTTGGAGTAGCGGTGCCCCTTGAGACGTCGTACATACTGTGGCAACGATGATGTAAGAACCCAACATGAGTTATATCAATAGATCTCGGAGATCTCCAAGCGTAAGTACAATGAACAATACAGAAATGGAGCACGGAACAATCACACCAGGGCCGAGGATGGTGTCAAAGAGATCCAGAAGGCTGGGTTTGAGATGAAAAGTTGTATATCGTAGCCAAGGTGGGTCATTACAGCTTAAACGAAGAGAAATAAAGAGAGATTGGGATGACGGCGAAAGTGATTAAATATTGTATAGAAATACAGGGGGGCGTTGACATTGCGACTGTCCAGGAACTGCTGGACAAGAAGCTCTCGGGTCGTCGACGCCTGGATTGCATCAATTATCCCAGTGAAATAGATATGAGACCAATCGAAGAAATATTGTTCCGGCCGATACAAGACTACCAAATTACTGTGGTCAGTGACACCGGAGCTTCTTGCCGACTTAAGGGGTAGCCCGTAGGGTTCGGATATTTTTTAGTTGTGCCAAGACATATCATAGACAAGGAAAGTTTGACCCGGTTGCATCTTTATAATAAATATTACGACATTTTTGAGAGTCTAAAAGGATTTGCAGATAAACTGTACAAACGCAAAGAGGAAAGCCAGGATGCTGCAATAGATTATAATACAAAGGTACTTTATACAAGGAGCCAACGCTAAACACGGTAACCAGGTGACTGCCCAATTGTCGATCCTTTTAGTGCGATGTATCGACTCCCAATGTTGGCGACCAGGTATGCCAAAAGAATCCCTGTAACGGCAGCATGACCGAGTTAGATTGTCAGGCAGATAAGTTGCTCTCCTATGCTAGTGGGGAATAGCCCAGGAAAATCATGCCTACTCGGTCTATAAGCCTTGATGATGTTAATCCAAGCGTAAAGAAAAGCAGATTTATCATTGTCATTACCACGCCGCCAATCATTCCTGCAACGTACCCACGAAAAAATCTGTCCTGCAAATTATCACGTCCCATCATTACCTGATGAATGCCTAAAACGAAAATTATATTAGTAGTCTCTCTAAATGAGAGGAGCGGTTATTATTCCATAATTAGTAACTATCAGTATCTCGCGCCAGCGACTTTTATCGGCAAATAATAACCATACTGTCCAGACAGAAACAAACCACAATAAATAGAACCCATATACCCTTACCACATGTTGCCTGATTATCATGTTTGAATGCGTACACGGCGGTGTACGACAAAGTTGTTCAGCGTGCAACGGCAGATATACTGGAAGCTATCTACGAGCAGGATTTTCTACCAAACAGTTACGGGTACCGACCGAAACGCGGGCCGCAACTGGCGGTGAAAGATTTGACGCGAGAGCTACAATTTGGTGAATACAACTACATCGTAGAAGCCGACATTCGAGCGTACTTTGACAATATCGACCACGAATGGCTCATAAAGATGCTGGAGCAACGGGTGGAAGACAGGGCGATGACAAGACTTATTCGGAAATGGCTGAATGCAGGGATTCTAGAAGCGGATGGCAAGGTACTGCATCCAATCACGGGGACCCCCCAAGGGGGAATCGCGAGTCCGTTGCTTGCGAACATATACCTGCATTATGCCATAGACCTGTGGTTTGAAAAGGTTGTAAAGCCCAGATGCAAAGGCGAAGCGTATCTATGTCGTTTTGCAGATGACTTTGTCTGTGCTTTTCAGTACAAGAGCGATGCGGAAAAGTTCTATAAGGCTTTAGGAAAGAGGCTGGGCAAATTTTCGCTGGAATTAGCGCCAGAGAAAACAAGAATTATTGGGTTCAGTCCATTCTTTAAAGACAAGAACAGCTTCGAATTCCTTGGGTTCGAATTCAGATGGAGAATGTCCCGTAAAGGCAAAAACATCATTATGAGACGAACTTCCCGGAACAAGCTAAGAAAATCCGTCGCTAACCTGACGACATGGTGCAAAGAGATACGGCGTAGCCGACTGAACAAAATCTTCCAGCAACTGAACAGCAAATTAAGAGGCTATTTTAACTACTACGGGATAATCGGGAACTTTAGCAGTCTTGCATAATTCTATTGGCAAGCGAGACAGATTATTTTCAAGTGGTTGAACCGCAGGAGCCAACGTAACAGCTTTACCTGGGAGGAGTTTAGAAGATTATGGAGCCGGTTTCGAGTACCGAAACCCCGCATAACAGAAGGTTCAAACCAGTTAGCACTGAATTTCTGAAGCCTGATTACGGAAGTGAGTATTTCTGAAGAGCCCAGTGCGGGAAAACTGCACGCTGGGATCTGTGCGGGGGAGGCAGGCAAATAGAGTTGGTTAGTGCAAGGGGCAGTGCAGCAGTTATATCTCTAGCCGGTAAGCGATGAAGGCAAACCATGGGCCTGCGCTTGATCGTAAGCGGGCCAAAGCATCGAAACAGTGCCAGGTCTTCATATGACCAAGCTCGCCTGGAACTTGGCGGAGTGATGTTTCCACAGACCAATCTTTTCGGGATTAAACTTCAATATTTTTCACGCTAGCATTTAAATTGGCGATAGTTCCTGATATAGCAATAATATTAATAAAATTCGTTATGGGGTTAGCCGTGTGTTGCACTAAAAGGTCTTGAAGTACAAGCATCATAAAAAGGGCGATACAATTTGCATTCTGTGCAACCTGTGGTGCTTGTGCTATTGGCGCCAGCGGGTTTACCGGTTTTACGGGTTTTACTTCGATTTCTGGAGGCTTCGAAGTCAGTGGTGTCGTCAAAGTAGATGCTGTTGTCGAAGTCGCCGGAGTTGTTGGGGTCGCCGAAGTTGTCGAAGTCGCCGGAGTTGTTGGAGTCGCCGAAGTTGTCGAAGTCGTTGGGGTTGCCGGAGTAACCTGTCTGTTCATCCTTTTCCCCCCTAACTTGTTTTAATAAAATATATTCGCAGGAAATGAGGATTAATCTAAACAATGGACGGTTTACGATACTACGGCGGCGTGGTGTCGGCATTTTAAAATAATAACAATGTGCGCGCGGATCGCTGCAAAACGTGGTTGCAGTTGAGACCTAAAATAGACTACGTGCTTAAACTGAGCTACCCTACATGATGCAAGGGAATGCCTAGGCACCCCCCCGGGATCTTTTCCGAGAGGGCAAGGGCGTCGGACCGAAGCTGGGCCTCAAATTTCGCGCGTTAAGTTGTTCACGGGTTTTATGGAAAGGAAAATGCAAATGAAGATTAAAAATATGAATATTGCCGACCTAAAGCCGGCGAAATACAATCCGCGGAAAGACTCTTGAAGCCTGGGGACAAGGAGTATGAACAACTCATAAAGTCCATCGTCGCCTTTGGATACGTGGACCCTATCATTGTCAACAGCAGGAATAACGTTGTGATCGGCGGTCACCAGCGGCTCAAGATATTGGCTGAACTCGGGAATACAAAGGTTGATGTCAGCGTCGTTGACTTGAACGAAACAAAGGAGAAGGCATTAAATATCGCACTCAACAAAATAAGCGGTGAGTGGGACATGCCGATGTTATAGATATTTTGTTTGATCTGAATACCGATGGCTTTGACATGGATTCGATTGGCTTTAGCTTTGACGACTTAGCATAGTTTAACTTATGCGAAGGTGAAGGCGAAGCGTCGGAAGATGATTTTGACGTTGATAAAGCTGTTGAGGATATTAAAGAACCCACTAGCCGGCCGGGTGATATATATGTGCTCGGGAATAACCGTCTCTTTTGCGGCGATGTTACTAAAGCAGAGGATGTCCGGCGACTCATGGACGGCAAAAAGGCTGGCCTGATTTGTACCGATCCGCCGTGGAATGTGGCCTATGGCACTTCCCAAAATCATCCTTCATGGAAGCAGCGAACGATACTAAATGTGATATGTCGTCAGAGCAGGTTTCACGCATTTCTGTTGGAGGCATTTACGAACATGGCATATGTGGCTGAAGACGGTTGTATGACTTATGTTTTTATGTCGGCCCAGGAGTGGTCAACGCTTATGAGCGTCATGTAGGAAGCCGGATACCACTGGTCAAGCATACACTGCCTGTGTTTTAAAGTGGCTGGCGATTAGTCTAGCCACCTCTTTTCGTTCCCTCCCGGTAACTCTCATTTGAAATTTGAACATGTACAATGACCTCCTTTAGGACAGAATTGCTGTCATCCCCCCATATTCAGATTTATCCTTTTTATAGCTTTAGCAGTATTTCTTGGACTTGCCTTTGCAGTTCTTCAAATTGTTTAACCATTTTTGCTTGTTCAGTTGATAGTTTATTTACATCAGTTTGCGTATCCGAAATGGGAGCTTGTGCTTCTGTTAGAAGATCCTCAAAGGCTGCAAGAGACAATATCGCGCTGGCAACAACAAAGAGCATGTCACCAACGACACGCTTTTCTACAGAGTCCAGGTCTTTAGTTAAGACTATCCCGGTTATCGAAGCCAAAATTATAAGCTCTTCTGGTTTTAGGACCTCTAATATTGAAATTATCGATCTCATTTCTGACAACTTTGTTCCGCTCCCATCCAGATACCTAAGGTGCTCCGGTGATCCTGTACCTATCCCGGCCTTTGACTAACAGTGGTCCGTAATATATCTACTAAAATATTGAAAGGATTATCCCTGAAATGATTAATAAGCTTGGAACGATTTTGACACAGTGTTATCTTGCTAATCATACCGAAGGACAGAGTGTAAACTGAAGTGCGACACCCTCTCATGAAGAAAAAAGAAAGCCCATGAGAACCCTTCGTGTAGAATGAAGTATCCTACTACACCATTCGATGGAGGGGCCCAACATGAGCTACTATCATTTTACCACATGTGACCGTGGTCGCATCGAGGCGCTTCACAAAGAAGGTTATTCAGACCGAAGGGCATGTTGAACCGTGGTGACTTGGATGCGCTTCGGCAGAAGGGCAAGCGGCGGAAGCTGGTTGAAACCCGAGGCAAATTTGCCGTTGGGCAAGCCATCGCAGACCGGCTCGAAGAGGTCAAAGACAGGAAAACATTTGGTCACTGGGAACTGGATACCGTGGTGTCCGGGCGTGGTCAGAGCAAAGGCTGCTTTGCGACCTTTCTGGAGCGCAAAAGTCGGCTCTACACTGCCATTATGATGCCGGATCGGTCCGCAGCTTCGATGGAAAATGCCATCACCCAAGTGCGCACTGCAATGCCCGTCAATGCTTTCAAAACAGCGACCACGGATCGCGGCAAAGAGTTCGCTTGTTATGAAGTCTGTCCGAGAGAAATTGGGCTTGTCACTGTATTTTGCTGACCCATACTGTTCATGGCAACGTGGCGGTAATGAGAACGCCAACGGGCTTCTCAGAGAGTTTTACCCCAAGAAGACGGACTTGGCAAAAATCGATGCGAAGGAACTCATTAAGAATCTGTTCCTCATCAACTCAAGACCACGAAAATGCTTGGGTTGGAAAACACCGATTCAGGTATTCTTGCACGAAGTGTCGCACTTGGCTTGACAATCCGCCGCGTTTATAGTCTCTTACTAGGAAATCTTTTCGATAATCGCGGGGTGGAGCAATCGGTGGCTCGTCGGACCCATAACCCGAAAATTGCAGGTTCAAATCCTGCCCCCGCAACCAAGTTTAAAACTCCTATTTTGCATACTTATAAATGTAGAAAGGTATTATTGATATGTTTATGAAGATTTTGCACCTGTATAAACGTAAAAGCCGAAAAGAGCCGAAAAGAAGACCAGGAGGCCGCGAAAGTGCGCCAAACAATACCATCCTGAACCTCGATACATATCTCCGTAGCGCAAGTCCTCTGCGTTGAGTAGCAAATTGCCAAAATTATCTTCCTCTCTTATTTAATTCCGGCCCAAGGGGGAGGGGTTTTCTCCTCTACTATAGAACATGCCACTTAACAATTTTGGGCCAATAACGATCCAATGTTCATAAACAGAAACTTTACAGGATTACCCAAGAACATATAAATCGTATGAGGTTCTATATAGAGATTAGAAGGCTAGATGTTTGGCAAGACTATAATAACGTATAAAGGCTAGGGATGGTCGTGCTAGATGGGGAAAAAGACAGCTATTAGGGCACTAGGCTTATTATTCGTAGCGGCATGTATACTGCTTGCATATAACTACTTTCAAAAACAGAAAACGGAAATCGTTCCTCCAACTCCAGAAAATCGGTTTAAGCGGGGGCATAATATCCCAGGTAAGCTTTATTGGGCTGGAAGTGCGCAAGATAGAGAGGTTGCTCTGACGTTCGACGATGGGCCTGAAGAATACTGGACGCCCAAAGTACTAGATATATTAAAAGAAAAAAACGTTAGAGCGACGTTTTTTGTTATCGGTCAGCAAGTACAAAAACATCCTGACGTATTACGTAGAATTGATGCAGAGGGCCATATTATCGGCGATCATACATTTACTCATGCTGATTTGACTAAATTAAACTCGGAGCAAGTGGATGAGGAAATAGAAAAATGCTCCACGACCATTAAAACAATTATCGGCAAAACGCCTAAGCTTGTGCGTCCCCCATTCGGATTCCACAATGTAACAGTGGACAATACTGTTTATGCCAAAGATAGGGTAATCATTTTGTGGTCGATTGACACTGAAGACTGGACAGGTTTAGATGCAGGGGCGATAGAAGCAAGAGTGCTTCCGAAGATGCGTAATGGATATATTGTTCTACAACATAGTGGAGTGAACCCTAAGCTGGGAGGTTCTGTGCAGGCTTTACCTAATATTATAGATGGATTAAAAGAACAGGGATATACTTTTGTAACGGTTTCTGAGCTACTTGATATGCAGCCATATCGTTAAAAGGAACGTACAAAATATTTCGAGACAGTCAGGTTTCTGTTTTTAAAATATTCTACTACCTGGAAATGGAGGTGTCATCAAGAGCACAGAAAGTGCTAGTGATGGCCTTTAAAATACCGTCAGCTATTAGATTTTGATAGGCGTTATTCATAAGACATAATGCTTCCGCAGGATTGGATAGATACCCCATTTCAATTAATGCTGCGGGTATGTCATTATGAAACGAGTACATAAATATCGGCTGGGCTAACACCATTATCCACTGTGCAGATTTCATTTACTAAAGAAGTTTGGATAGCACAGGCAAGGCCAGAAGAACGTCCTTTCGCGAAGTAACTGGCGGGACCGACAAGATTAATATTTGGAACATCGTCAACATGCAG
>Ga0316232_1004354_pt1 | contig 12109 bp, 11 predicted proteins | sample TBHtaG_FD_206006 | JGI IMG/M metagenome (GOLD analysis project Ga0316232, IMG submission 206006) | Freshwater microbial communities from Trout Bog Lake, Wisconsin, USA - TBH18025_13 | ecosystem: Environmental > Aquatic > Freshwater > Lake > Hypolimnion/Profundal zone | place: USA: Wisconsin... | reverse complement strand
CGGGCAGTATTACTGTACCGTCTGGTGACACCGGAGCTATTAGCCCAGCTCCACGATTACATACTATAACTTGTCGGTCTGAGGCGGAGCCTCGTTAGTCCTCCGGCGGACAAAGGTAATCCTAGCCTAAGCCGTATCCGTCCGAGCGTGATGCCCGCTACCTGAACTTGCTGTGCAATATACATTTCTTGAACGCCATAAGATGAAGACTGATGTTCGCCCATATTATTCGTCGAAATGCTACCCAACACCATCCCCGAATTGCGCACCCTATCGCACGATCTCATACCAAACGGTCTTGTTCTCCGGCCCGATCTGAAACGCGATCTTGCCGCCTGCTACCGTTGCCGGTAGTTCCCTCGCGCGAACGCCGGTCGGGTCAAGCGCCCAAACATGGCCAACGAGGGCGTTGGCGATGGTTACCGATGCGGGGATGCCTTCCACGAGCACGGGGCCGTGGCCCCAATTCGCGCCGACACTGGTGCGGTCCTCGTTCCAACCCATATCGGTGTTCTCCGCTCGGCCGCAGATGGTTAGAAGCAGCCGGGTCGATGCGGCCAGCGGCTTGCCGTCGAGCGGCGTGAGGGTCAGCGACGCGAAGTTGTTTCCAAAGGCCGGGAGCGTCATCGAGAGCGGGCCGGATGAGAACGTCTGGCCGCCGAAGAACCCCGCCGCCGCGATTGCGCCTTCGCCGCTGGCTATATATTCGGACCCGCCCGGCGTGGTAATGGCCCGCGCGCCCGAGCCCGATGAGGGAACGCCTGAGGTAGTGATCGACGGCTTCGTTACTGAAGGGTCGAGCATCATTTCCATGCGCTGCCCGAATACGCTGGGCCGCTTGCCGATGTTGGCCGCGGTCCACTGGTCGGAGGCATCGACAAACGAATATGGAGCCGACGCGGGCAAGTGCAGAGTGGCCCGCGATGAATACGGCGCGATGAGATTCTCGCGGAGGATCAAGGCAGCCGCCGGCATGAACGCCTCCTTGGCCGGATCGCCCTGAACGGCGAACCAGTCCTGGATGTAGTCATGCAGCCGCCCGGTGAATCGCTCGCCGTACGTGTAGAGAATAACGGCGTCCCAGTCCTGCAGCGCCGCGTTGCTTATGATCTCGGGATACATTTCCGCCTGGTAGTCGCTCGGGGCAAGGTGGTTGTACTCCGAAACCGTAAACGGCTTGCCGGCGATCCGGTAGGAGTCCAGCGTGCCCAATGTGCCGCCTTTACCGCTGGCGAGCGAATCGGTCATTGGGGTCTTGGGAATCTGCCAGCGCGCCGAATCCCAGTTTTCGGTCGGGAAATGCATGTACTGCCAGTACGCGTGAGAGTCGATAAAGTCGCTGCCCGCCTCGCGCATGAGCCCTGCGAGCTTGCCGTACGAGATTTGCGTGTCGATGATATTGGCATGCGATTTGAGATCGTTGCGGACATAGTTGCGCATCATAGTGGCGTACGCCGTGTCGGTGTCGACCAGGAACCGGCGCCAGTCATCCGTTTGCTCGCTGGTGGTCAAATTCGGCAGACCGATATTGCGCGATTCAAGGGTCTGCCCCGATTCGAATAGCTCGGAGGTCGCAGAATGATGTAGCGCGACATCCGCAAGCGACAGCGTAAATCGGCCAGCCGGCAGGATGAACTTGAGACGGCAGTGACCAGGCACGGTTCGTGTCGCCTGAAACGCGAACCGGAACGAGCGCCAGTCGGGGCCGACAGTGAGAGGCAGCTTGCGCCCGGTGTCATGCCAATCGGGCTGGTCTAAATCCATATTGACATTGACAATTCGCTGCCGATCCGATTTGGCGCGTAGAGTGAGCACATAGACCCCGTTTTCGATAAGGTCGAGCCCGTTGACTAGCAGTTGCCGCTGCCCCGATTGTGGGCCTGCGGGGAACACGACATCGGCGGCGGGCATTGTGGACGCCGTTCCAGGGCCGGTTATGGATACAGCTCCACTATGATCCCGATCGTTGAGTCGCCAGATCGACGAGGCGCTCATCAGGTCGCCAGGCGCATTCGAACCGGTACCGGGAGTTTGGCCGGCGGTCCATGCCCTTGTCAGGTTGGCTGTCGAGTGATACTTGGCGAGAAGATAATCGTTCCATGCCTGTACGACTTCGTCTTGAAACGGCTTGGGAAGCGAACTGAAGTAGTCCACCTGCTCATCCGATCGCACGCCACCCGAAAACGCATCCTCGTTGTTGATCTCGACTATCGCGACAGCCGGATCGTCGACGTAGCTCAATCCGGTGTAGGGGTTCAAATGTGTCAGATACTCGCGGGCGAACTGTTTCTGCAACTCGATCATATGCCGGTCGATGTAGTCGATTCGCTTATCGTTGGGCTCCGAAAGGTCCTTGACCGAATCGGGGAAACCGTCTTCCGGCCCGTATGTACGCGAGACATGCAGGTTCAGGTCCACATAGATGCCGTTCTTCTTCAGCTCCGCAATCAGGTAATCGAGCTTATCGAGGCCCTCCGGATCGAATCGGCTGTGATCGGTCGAGGATTGACTCCACAAGGGCAACTGATAGGCGTCGTGCCGGTGAATGCGGACAATGTTAATTCCCAGCTTTGCCAGATGGGCGGCAACCTTTGCTGCGTCCGCATGATCGAGATACAGGGTAGACCACGTGATGTTCACACCGAGAAACCGTATCCTCTTGCCGGTTTGGGATTCCACGAAGTGGCCGTTCCTGACGACTATGTAGCCGTTCACCCCTGCGGGCTTCGCATTAAGGAATGACACATCCATGGAGGCGCCGGAGGAAGAATCGTCCCACGGGATGACGAAAGGAAACAGTGGCGACGATTCTGTTGCTCCAGCAAGAGAACAAACAGATGCCAGCGCCAGAAGGCATGTCAAATGGATCAAACGGAGACGCATGATGACACGAATTATAACCTACAGCGATCGCCATTCACAAAACTCGGGAATAATAGTCTATGGATCAAACCGTTGAACTCTATACAACCCCGGGCTGCCCATTCTGCGCGGCCGCGCGCGAAGATCTCGATTGGCGCGGCATCCCCTATGTCGAGTACGATGTCGAGGCCGATTCCCAGGCGCTCGAACGCATGCTCAAGCTCACTGGCGGCAGCCGGACTGTGCCGGTTATTGTCGATCCCAATGCTCCGATACGCATCGGCTGGATGGGCTCAGGCTGCAACATTTGAAGCTCGGCACCTCTGCGCAAAAAAACACGAATGACTATCTATAAATAGTCACATCTTTTTAGTTTTACCTAAAGGACAGGTGGGTACACGATTTTCAGATTTCGCCTCAGGAGCGGCGAAGTGATTGGAGGCTGAGTATGGCAAGTGTCAAAGAGGTCCACATTTTGTGGATATCTGAGCTCCTTAGCTGCGATGGCGACTCGGTTTCGATAACGGCGGCCACGCAGCCAAGCCTCGAAGATGTGGTAATGGGCAACATCCCAGGATTGCCCAAGGTGCATGTCCACAACAAAGTCCTGGCCTACGAGAGTGGCGACGATTTCATGAAGGCCTTCTATGACGCGGAAAAAGGCAAACTGGATCCGTTCGTCCTTGTAATTGAAGGCTCCATCCCCAACGAAAAGATCAAGCGCGAGGGATATTGGGCGGGTATGGGAAACGATCCCGAAACTGGTCAGCCGATCCCGACAACCCAATGGATCGACCGGCTTGCGCCCAAAGCATGGGGAGTCGTCGCTTGCGGAACATGCGCGACTTATGGCGGAATCCATGCGATGGCAGGAAACGCCACCGGCGCAATGGGCCTGGCAGACTATCTCGGCTGGAATTTCAAATCGGCCGGCGGCCTGCCGATCGTCAATGTCCCCGGCTGCCCAGTCCAACCGGACAACTTCATGGAGACAGTCTTGTATCTGCTGTACCAGGCGGCGGGTCTGGCGCCGACCATTCCTCTGGATGAAGTGCTCCGGCCCACATGGCTCTTCGGTAAGACCGTACACGAAGGATGCGACCGAGGCGGCTACTACGAGCAGGGCCAGTTCGCCAAATCCTACGGCGCTCCTGAGTGCCTTGTAAAGCTTGGCTGCTGGGGGCCGGTGGTGAACTGCAATGTGCCCAAGCGGGGTTGGATGAATGGTCTTGGCGGCTGCCCCAATGTCGGCGGCATCTGCATTGGCTGCACAATGCCGGGGTTCCCGGACAAGTTCATGCCGTTCATGGATGAACCGACGGGGGCGAAGGTTTCCACAAACGCCGTGAATGCCTACGGAACAGTCGTCAGGCAACTTCGCAGCATAACGCACCACACGCTGAATCTGGAGACCAAGTGGCGCCATAAAGGCCCCACCCTCACGACCGGCTATCACCAACGGTAGAGTTAAAGGAGGCAACCGTGGCTACAAAATTGCAAACACGACAGAACGTGGACAATGTGGCTTCCGACCTGGTCGAGATGAATTGGGATCCGATCAGCCGTATTGTCGGAAATCTCGGGATCTATACAAAGATCGATTTCAAGAACCGGATGGTGGCGGAGTGCCACAGCACCTCATCCATCTTTCGCGGCTACAGTATCTTCATGAAGGGCAAGGACCCGCGTGATGCGCACTTCATCACGAGCCGTATTTGCGGTATATGCGGGGACAATCACGCGACCTGCTCTATCTATGCTCAGAACATGGCCTATGGCATACGGCCACCGGCCCTTGCCGAATGGATTATCAACCTCGGCGAAGCGGCCGAGTACATGTTCGACCATTGCATATTCCAGGACAACCTGGTGTTCGTTGACTTCTGCGAGCAAATGGTCAAGGAAACGAATCCCGGGCTGCTGGCAAAGGCCGAAACGACCGAAGCGCCACACGCCAGCATCCATGGCTTCCGCACCATTGCGGACATCATGCGCTCGTTCAACCCCTTCACAGGCGAAATGTACCGCGAGGCTCTCCAAATGAGCCGTCTCACTCGCGAGATGTTCTGCTTGATGGAAGGCCGGCATGTTCACCCGTCGACGCTCTATCCGGGCGGCGTCGGAACCGTGCCGACAGTTCAGCTCTTTACGGACTATCTGGTCCGCCTGATGAAATATATGGACTTTGTGAAGAAGATCGTGCCACTCAACGACGACGTGTTCGACTTCTTCTACGATGCGTTGCCTGGATATGAAGAGGTAGGACGCCGGCGCGTATTGCTAGGCTGCTGGGGAAGCTTCCAGGATCCCTCGGTCTGCGACTACACCTACAAGAACATGGCCGAATGGGGAGATGCCATGTATGTCACTCCAGGCGTCGTCGTCGACGGCAAACTCGTCACCACGAGTCTTGTCGACATCAACCTGGGCATTCGAATCCTGCTGGGCCACTCATTCTATGACGACTGGGAGAATGAGGAGGTGTTTGTCGAGAAAGATCCTCTCGGCAACCCCGTGGACAAGCGCCATCCATGGAACCGAAGCCGCAAAGACGGGACTTCAAGGGGAACTACAGTTGGGTCATGGCTCCGCGCTGGTTCGATAAGCGAACCGACGACTACCTTGCCCTGGATACCGGGGGCGGGCCGATCGCACGGCTTTGGGCCACGGCGTTGGCCAACAAGGTGGATCTAGGCTACCTAAAGGCAACCGGCAGCAGCGTCCTCATCAACCTGCCCAAGACGGCTCTCATGCCGGAAACGCAGTTCGAGTGGAAGATCCCGCGATGGTCCAATGCGATCGAGCGGGACCGTGCCCGGATTTACTTCCTGGCGTACTCCGCTGCGATCGGCATGTATTTTGTCGAGCAGGCCATGGCGGTATTGCACAGAGGAGACACCAAGGTCTTTCAGGACTTCGATGTCCCGGAGAATGCTATCGGCTGCGGTTTCCATGAAGCCGTCCGGGGTGTGCTCTCGCACCATATGGTCATTCGCGACGGCAAGATAGCCAACTACCATCCGTATCCTCCGACGCCGTGGAACGGTTCGCCGCGAGATTGTTACGGCACGCCGGGTCCTTACGAGGACGCGGTTCAGGATACGCCTATCTTTGAAGAAAACGGACCGGACAACTTCAAGGGTATCGACATCATGCGCGCCGTGCGCAGCTTCGACCCATGCCTGCCGTGCGGGGTGCACATGTATGTTGGCGACGGCAAGACGGTCGAAGTCCATCACTCACCCACGCTGGGGCTGGGCCAATAGGAGACGCGGCGGCAAACCAACATGGAACAGGAAGACCGGCAACTCAGCGAGCGCGCAGCGCAAGTCGGCGATCTCTTGAGGGACATCGAGTCCATCGAAGATCCCGGCTTGCGCGAGGTGGCGACCGGAGTTTTGCAAGACCTTCTCGCGATTTACGGCGAAGGTCTGGGCCGAATTCTGTCGATCGTCCGCAGCGAGTGTACCGAGCAGGTGTGCGACCGGGTGCTGGCAGAATTTGCCAAGGACGAGCTTGTCTCGCACCTGCTTTTACTGCACGATTTGCACCCGGTCGACCTTCAGACAAGAATATCGAGCGCACTGGAGGAAGCGCGCCCCTACCTGAAGTCTCACGGCGGCAATGTCGAGTTTATCGACGTCGTCGACGGCGTGGCGCATCTTCGGCTTCAGGGAAGTTGCAACGGCTGCCCCGGATCGGCCACCACGCTCAAAATGACAATTGAAGAAGCCCTGTACAAAGCCGCGCCCGATCTGCTTGGAATCGAGGCGGTCGGGGCGGACGAGGCAGCGCCGGTAGCGACTGGGTTTGTTCCGATCTCCGCCGTCCTTCCTCGTCCCAAGAACGCTGGGGTAACGTGATGCCAACTTCAGCAGGCGTTCAACAGCAGAGCGGATTTTCCATGCTCAGGCAACTCGCCCGCCAGGCGAGCCGGGATGCGCAGGAGCAATGCGATCTTTGCGGGGAACCGATTCGCGCCGAGCATCGACATCTTCTGGACCTTGCAAGCCGGCAGACGCTCTGCGTATGTCAGGCCTGCTCGATCCTCTTCAACTCCGCAGCGGCGGGAGCAGGGGCTCGCCGGCTCATTCCCAATCGCACGCACTTCCTGACCGACTTCGACTTGTCGGACAGCGATTGGGATGAGCTGGCAATTCCTGTCAGGATGGCATTCTTTTTCCACAACTCGACATCGGGCTGCGTCACAGCGTTGTACCCGAGCCCGATGGGTCCCACGGAATCGTTGTTAAGCCTGGACGCCTGGGCCGCCATCGAATCGCGCAACCCTATTCTTAAGAACATGGAGTCCGATGTCGAGGCGCTGCTCATAAACCGAATTCGAACAGCCCGCGACGCGTACCTGACACCTATCGACGAATGCTTCAGACTGGTAGGCATTATCCGTATCCACTGGAAGGGACTGGGAGGCGGAACCAGGGTATGGCAGGAGATCGAGCAATTCTTTGCAACACTGAAAGCTCGCACCTTGCGCGAAGGAGGTCTCTATGCCTGATCTCAACTTCGCGATCGTCGACGCGGATGTGGTTCCGTTCGCCGCCAGTCCGACATTGCTGTTTAAGCTAAGAATCGGAAACGCCATCGAGGACGAGCAGATCCAATCGATCCTGCTCCGAGCGCAGATTCGGATTCAGGCAACACGCCGGCAGTATGAGGTGGACGAGGTAATCAGACTCCAGGAGTTGTTCGGAGCGCCGCACCGCTGGGGCGAAACCTTGCGGAGTCTGCTCTGGACGCATTCCACGGCTGTCATCCCGAGCTTCGTCGGCAGCACGCTTGCGGAATTGCCGATCGCATGTACATACGATTTCGAGATGACGGCCGCTAAGTATTTCGGCGCCCTCACCAATGGTGAGGTGCCTCTAACATTTCTCTTGAGCGGCACCGTCTTCTACTCGCACGGCGAAAGCGGTCTGCAAATCGCCCAGATTCCGTGGGACAAAGAAGTCCTGTTTCGAATGCCTGTGAGCGTGTGGACATCGATGATGAACCGGTATTTTCCAAACAGCGCCTGGCTGCGAGTCCGCAAGGATGTATTCGACCATTTGTACCGCTATCGCATTGAGAAGGGCTTACAGACCTGGGAAGACGCTCTTGAAACATTGCTATCGCATTAAGAACTTGGAGTGAGGCTACGCATTATGAACACAGTAGATCGTGTCGTCGATGCATTGCTATACGAAGGCTATATGCTTTATCCATATCGCCGATCGGCCGTCAAGAACCAGGTCCGCTGGACATTCGGATGCGTCTATCCACGTCAGTACAGTGACGCGTCCGGAGGCATCGAACCATGCCAAATGCAAACACAGTGTCTGGTTACCGGCGGAGGCGATACTCAGATCGAAATCACAGCGCGTTTCCTGCATGTTGTCGAGCGCACGATCTCCGAGAACGTATACGGTTCGATGCATGCAGTCGAATCTTTGCGCGTCGACGATCAAGTATATCAGCCATGGGAAGAAGCGAAGGAACGCCAGGTATCCGCGCGCTTTGCTCTGAGCGACCTGGCGGAGCAGAAACATCATATCGAGATCAATGTGAATGGAGAGCGGAATGCAGAAAAGCTAGTTAACGCGGCAGGGAACATTGCCGGAACGGTCAATCGCCAGTGGCGTCAGTTAAAAGGCAGCGTCATAGTCAGCGCCCATGCGTTATCCGATTCGGCCTGGCGGCTCAATGTGGAAATCGATAACATAACTCCTTTGACCGATTTGGAGCGCAAGTCCGTCATCTGGCATACATTCGTTTCGACGCACACAGTTTTGAGCGCCCATGGCGGCGAGTTCGTTTCGCTGCTTGAACCGCCCGAAGAGTATCAGGAAGCCGCCAGCACATGCCGGAACATTCACACATGGCCTGTCCTCATAGGTCGGCCGGGAGAGCATGACACGGTGCTTTCTTCACCGATAATCCTTTACGACTACCCGGAGGTCTCGCCTCAAAGCCCCGGCGACCTCTACGACGGTACGGAGATCGACGAGTTGCTCAGGATCAGCATTCTGGCTCTGACGGATGCAGAGAAGCTGGAGATACGCGAATCCGACGAGCGAAGTCGGGCGATACTCGAGAACACCGAAGCGCTGTCGCCCGAACAACTACTAAAGCTTCATGGGGTGATCCGCAACCTGCAAGAGGTACGAGGGAACCGGAAATGACCAATCATTTCAATGATGGCCCGTGGGCCGATGGCGAGTCGACTCTGCGGATCGACATCGGGGGAGTTCCGATCGAAAAAGGCAGCCGTGTGCGCCTGCATCCAGGCGGACGCAGTGACATCATGGACATTGCTCTGGCCGGTCGCCTGGCCTGTGTCGAGGCGGTCGAACAGGACTTTGAGAACAATATTCAGGTGGCTGTCGTGGTTGAGGACGACCCTGGTCGAGACCTTGGCGAAGCACGGCAACCAGGGCACCGATTCTTCTTCTCACCCGAAGAACTGGAGCCGCTTGACTTCATGGACGATCTATGAACACGCGAATTCTTATTGCAGGTATAGGAAACATCTTCCTGGGCGACGACGGATTCGGCGTCGAAGTAGCTCGGCGATTGGCGTTGCGCCCACTGCCGGACTCCGTACAGGTCGTCGACTTTGGCATTCAAGGTATGGCCCTTGCGTATGCGCTGCTCGACGATTACGACGCGCTCATCATAGTGGACGCCGCGACACGTCAGGAGACGCCCGGCACGCTATCGCTTATTCAGCATACGTGGCGTCAAACGGAATCTGCTGCGATTGAAGCTCACAGCATGGACCCTGTAAAGGTTCTGCGGCTCGCGGCCCAGCTTGGAGCCAAGCCGATAACGACCTGGATCGTGGCTTGCGAGCCGGAAGTGATTTTGTCGGGAAATGGAGATGACGACATCGTAGTCTCGCTCAGCGACCCAGTTCGTATAGCTGTTGACGATGCTGTGTCACTTGTAGAGTCGCTTGTTTACAGAACATTGAGAGAACGTGAGGAAGGAGGTGTGCTCGTATGCGACAGATAGGACTTCTCGGCTTGATGCTGGCTTGCTTGACTCTCGTTGTCACGCAGTTGCCTGACGTCATCCGATACATGAAAATGCGCGCAATGTAGCAGGTAATCGCAATGAGGACTCCGACAGAATCGGTCCGTAACTTGGAGCGAAGAATAATCGAGGTTCGAGGCATCGTTCAAGGTGTGGGGTTTCGGCCCTTCATTCATAATCTGGCCCGCAAGTACAGCTTGACGGGATCGGTTCGCAACGATGCCCAGGGCGTCCATATCGAGGTCGAAGGACCCGCCGTGGCGCTTACCGAGTTCATGCGGAATATCCGCGAGCAGGCCCCACCTCTTGCGATGGTGGATCTCATCACCTGGAGTGCCTGCAACGCGACTGGCGATACTGTCTTTCAGATCGAACCAAGCCGGCAAGGCGAGACAAGGCGGGCGATGATATCCCCAGATGTCGCGACATGCGCGGATTGCCTTGCCGAACTGTTCGACCCCGCCGACCGCAGGTACCGCTACCCGTTCATTAACTGCACCAACTGCGGTCCACGATTCACCATAGTCAGATCAGTGCCGTATGACCGTATGACAACCACCATGGCGGGTTTCGAGATGTGCAGGGAATGCCGGAGCGAATACCAGGACCCAAACAACAGGCGCTTCCACGCACAGCCCAACGCGTGCCCGGAGTGCGGGCCCAGAATGTCGCTTCTGGACGGCAATGGCAATACGATCGCATGCCAAGATCCGATCAGTCGGGCGGCAACACTGCTGACGTCCGGAAGCATCGTTGCTGTTAAGGGGCTAGGCGGTTATCATCTGGCCTGCGATCCGTTCAACACCAAGGCGGTGCGCGCCCTACGGCTTCGCAAGGTCCGTCAGGATAAACCGTTCGCCCTTATGGCAAGCAACATCGAGCAGGTACGATTGCTTTGCGCAAATATATCGCATGATGAAGAGATGCTGCTGACGTCCCTACCGCGGCCGATCGTGCTGCTGGAGCGCAGCGCCGGAACTGGCCTGGCTGACGAGATCGCGCCACGGCAAAACACGATTGGAATCATGCTGGCGTATACCCCAACGCATGCGCTACTGCTCCGCGACGCCGGGATACCGCTCGTCATGACCAGCGGCAACCAATCCGACGAGCCTATTGCGTATAGAGACGCCGACGCGGTCGAGCAGTTGCGGGAAATCGCCGACTACTTCCTGGTTCATAATCGGCCGATCCACATGCGATGCGACGATTCCGTGGCGCGCAGCTTTCCAGGTGGCATTAGCTTCACTCGCCGCTCTCGCGGCTACGCGCCGGCCCCGATACGCCTGGAAGTCGATTTTAACAAGCCTATACTGGCGGTTGGTGGAGAGCTAAAGAACACGATCTGCGTTGCCAAAGAGAACCATGCATTCCTCAGCCACCACATCGGCGACCTGGACAATTTCGAAACCTTATCGTCGTTCAAATTGGCGATCGAACATTACTGCCGGCTGTTCGACATCACTCCCGAATTGGTCGCATTCGACCTGCACCCCGAGTATCTCTCGACCAAGCACGCGCGCGAAATGGAGGAAGCGGGTTTACCGGTATTCGGCGTGCAGCATCATCATGCGCATATCGCCAGTTGCCTTGCTGACAACGGACGGCCACTCGGCGAGCGCGTCATCGGAGTTGCATTGGACGGTACCGGTTACGGTTTGGATGGCGCTATTTGGGGCGGAGAGTTCTTCGAAGGAAGCATTCGAGACGGGTTCGAGCGCCGGGCTCACCTGGCTTATGCTCCACTACCCGGCTCGGAGGCGGCAATCCGCCAGCCATGGCGCGCGGCAATCGGTCAACTTACTGATCTGTACGGCCAGGAGGCAGTTCTTGCGCTTCCATTGGATATCGTTCGAATGGCCAAAGAGCGAAACATCCGGCTGATCTCGCAGATCGTCGAGCATCGTGTCAACTGTCCGGTCACATCGAGCGCCGGACGCCTGTTCGACGTCGTGTCCGCCCTTATCGGAGTGCCGGGTTCATGGCGGATCACTTACGAAGGTCAGGCGGCAATCGAGCTGGAAATGGTTGCCGCAGGGCGCGCATCCGAGGGCTATCCAGTGCTGCTGCGCGATGCCGGCGAAGAGGGATGGGTCGTCGAAACGAGACCGATCATCGACGCGGTGCTGGACGATATGCTCGATCGCAAACCAGCATCGGAAATATCCGCCCGCTTCCATCGCACAATGGCAGAAATCGTGGTGACAACATGCAT
>Ga0316232_1004350_pt1 | contig 12122 bp, 10 predicted proteins | sample TBHtaG_FD_206006 | JGI IMG/M metagenome (GOLD analysis project Ga0316232, IMG submission 206006) | Freshwater microbial communities from Trout Bog Lake, Wisconsin, USA - TBH18025_13 | ecosystem: Environmental > Aquatic > Freshwater > Lake > Hypolimnion/Profundal zone | place: USA: Wisconsin... | reverse complement strand
TTATCCATGACTCTAAAGGCTGGTATATCATCCCTATTGAGCAAGAAGAAAACAAACCTATAAGCGCATAACAATGGCTATTGAAACAGTTAACTTTTGTCCACTAAAAAGTGAATGCGAGACCGTCAAAGACGGTAAGATCCACAAGTGTATGTGGCATGTGAAGTTAGTAGGGCAAGATCCTCAAACAGGTGAAGACATGGACCAATGGGGCTGCGCTATGGCGTGGCAGCCACTTCTTATGATTGAGAACAGTCGACAACAGAGAAGCACAGCCGCAGGTGTTGAAAGCCTGCGCAATGAAGTTGTTAAAGTAAACACAGATAACCAACAGATGCTAGTAGAAGCGGCCCGATTGCAAAGCGCCAAATTAATAGGGTAGGGATACACCGTGCCATTACAGTTCTTACAATTCAGACCGGGTGTTTCTAGAGAGTCGACTAATCTTGCTAACCAAGGCGGATGGTACGACTGCGATAAAATTCGATTTAAGTCTGGATTGCCTCAGAAGATAGGTGGTTGGGTGCCTTATACTGCTGCTACAGGAGCAACGGCGGGTGGGTTTTTAGGGACAGCGCGTAGCTTAACAGAAGCAGTATCTTTAACCGGATATTACATGTTGGGTGTTGGTACTAATGTTAAGTATTATGTTCTTGTTGGCAGTCAGTATTTTGATATCACCCCTATCCGTGCCATTACAGGAAGCTACCCTCCAATTGACTACCCAGCTGCGCTGGGAACAAATCCTTTTTATCCTATTTATTCAACTCTCTTTTCTTCTATATCGGCAACCGCAACAACAATCCCTATAACGAGCGCAACTTCATTTACATATGTTTATCCCTATATCATTCAAATAGGCACGGAGCAAATTTATGTCGCTAGTGTTTCTGGAACTAACCTTCTAGGGTGCATAAGAGGATACAACGGTACAACAGCAGCAGCCTATGGATCAGGCGTAGCAGTAACAAGCTCTTGGTTAATTTTAAATAGCCCAGCTAACGGTGCGCAGGTTGGGGATTACGTAACTTTCTCAGGGGCTACCGCGTTTGGGCCTTACAGCACAACAGTTCTTAACGCTCAATATCAAATCGTAGCTGAGAATAGCAGCTACATAGCCATCGACACAGGAGTGCAATCTACTTCAGTTGATAATGGTGGCGGAAGTGCTGTGGTAGCTTCTTATCAGTTGACTACAGGCGCGGATGTTAATGTTACTGGTAATGGTTGGGGTACGGGTGTTTGGATAGGTCCAACGCCTTTAACAGGTGTGTCTTCTACTTTAAGTTCCTCTATAACAACTTCATCTACCACAATACCCCTAGTCAGTGCGGCAAGTTTTTCAGCAGGGGGTGGGCAAGCGGTTATTGGTTCCTTAACTACCTACGGTGAAATCATTACATACACTGGAATAGCAGGTAATAGCTTAACAGGTGTTACTCGTGGTGTGGCTTGCGGTATCGCTCCTGCGGTTTCTGGTACTACTGTCCAAGGGATTAGTACAACAGCTGTGGGTGGCGCTAACCGAGCATGGAATACAGGTTATTCGGGATCAGGTTCTACGGGCTTTCAGCAAACGCTTCGCCTTTGGAGCGCTGATAATTTCGGCTCTGATTTCGTGCTTAACCCTCGAGGCGGTGCTGTTTATTATTGGCAGACTGAAACCTATCTAAATGCTTCTGGTTATGTTGTTGGGGCTGTTGGAAATCCTGATGGTAGAGCCGTCAATATTTTGAGCCTCGCAGGCGCTGACGGCTTTGCTCCCGCTGTAGGTAATTATGTCATTGTCGCTGACCAAGGATATATCGTAGTTTTTGGGGGTGTATCCAATCCTGTTACTCCTAATACCACACAAGATCCTATGATGGTCCAATGGAGTAACCAACAAGACCCTTTGACATGGAACCCTTCCGATATCACTAATACAGCTGGGTATCAACGCTTAAACTACGGCAGTGAGATCATCACCGCGGAACAAACGCGTCAGGAAGTGCTTGTCTTTACAGATACCGCCGTGTACTCCATGCAATACTTAGGGGCTCCATATATTTGGGGTTTTAACCCTGTTTCAGTAGAGACCACTATCGTATCACCAAATTGCGTAACCACTGCCAATAACATCACTTACTGGATGGGGCAAGATAAATTCTATGTCTACTCAGGGCGCGTCGATACCTTACCCTGCAGTTTAAGGCAGTACATCTTTGATGATTTCAATGTCTCTCAACAGACACAAACGCTGGCTGGGACTAATGAGAAATATAATGAAGTCTGGTGGTTCTACTGTTCCGCTGAATCTACAATTATTGACCGTTATGTCATATACAATTACTTAGAAAGGCTATGGTATTACGGCACGTTGTCTCGTACGGCATGGCTTGACTCTCATATTATAGGTAATCCTTTAGCTACTAGCGCGGGGCGTATGTATCAGCATGAGACAGGATTGGATGATGGATCAACTAATCCACCGCAGGCGTTCTATTCATATATTGAGAGCGCGGACTTCGATATAGGTGACGGTGATAAGTTTTCATTCATTAAGCGCGTGGTTCCTGACGTTGACTTTATTGGGTCTAGTAGCTCTACACCTTCAATAACTATGACGATTGCAGCTCGAGACTTTCCGGGCCAAGGTACCGAACAACAATCTAATGATGCTCCAGTAAATGGCGTGCCAACCATAACCCCAGTCAATAGCGCATCAACGGCACAGGTTTTCGACTATAATAATCAGGTCTGGATTAGGCTTCGTGGTAGGCAAGTGTCTTTCCGAATAGAGAGTGGAGCAGTTTCTACTGATACTGGCGTGGCGTGGCAGTTAGGTACTCCGAGATTGGAGATACAACCTGATGGTAGAAGAGGAGCTATGTAATGCAAAAAGTTACTAATGCAAATACCGTTCCGGGTAATGCTATTCTGCCTCTTCCGCCGCTGGATTATGATGTGGCGTACATGAACAATTTGATTCGCCTTTTAAATCTATACTTCCAGCAATTAAATAATCCGGGGCTTCTTAACGGGACTTCTCTGTTTCTTTCAGACGGGTTGACTACTAACAATATTTTTATGGGCACTACGGCTAGCAATACGGTCAATGTCGTAGTCTTAGCGGCTTTACCCACCAGTTCTTCGGGGTTACGGTCAGGACAAGTTTGGAATAATGCTGGCGTTTTAAATATCGTGCCTTAGAGATCGACTATGAAATATGAACACACAATCAAAGGATTAGCTTCTCTAGGACGTCATGGTGACGACAGCCTTGTCCATGTAAGTGATGCAGAGCTGAAAAGCATTGAAAACCTAGTAGGGCATGCGCTCACACGCAATCCAGAGACAGGTCTTCCTGAAGCATTCTCAATATCAGATATCTTAATCCCAGCAGGAATCGGGCTTGCCTCCGCTTTAACAGGCGGCGCAGGCGCAGCAGCTTTAGGTCTTGGCACTATGGGATCTACGGCTATTGGCGCGGGCACTGGTGCTCTTCTAGGTGGTGGAGCTACGGCTATTCAAGGTAAAGGCTTTATGCCCGGTATGTTGGGTGGGGCGGTTACTGGGGGCTTCGGTGGTTATGCGGGTTCAGGTTTGGGGGAAGCGGGGGTAACGCCTGTTACGCCTAGCGCTGAAACATTAGCTCCAGTTAGTGAAGAAGATGCCTTAATGCTAGGCAAAAACCCTACTGCAGCGCAATTATCAAACGCTCCTAGCTTAGGAGTGGACACTCAAGGATTAAATACCCCTCCAGACTTCAGTACAGCGCTCCAAAACCAAGCACAGGGTATGACCAGTAAAGCGGGGCTGACTTCTTTAGGCAAAATGGCTATCCCTGCTATTGGTGTAGGCAGCGCTATTACTGGTGGTATTGAACAAAGCCAAAACGCTAAGAAAGCGCAAGAACAGGCTGCTGCGGATACACAAAATTATAACCAGCAACAGAGTGATTATTTCTCTTCGCTAGGTTTTACTCTACCAAGCCAAACTACTTATGCTTCTCCTAACGAACAACGTCAACAAGTCTTTGATATTTTAGGCTACGCGACGGGCGGCGGGGTTCGTATGGCTAGAAATGATGTAGGACCTATCAGTGCTTACTATCCGCCTAATGTTGTTAATACGTTTGAAGAGTCTAACTTAGGCCAAGATATGCAGAAGTTTGCAATTGGCGGTCCTTTAAGTAGCGCACAAGAGATTCCTCCCGGTGGTTTGTACCCTCAAGCAATGGTCCCTCAAGCAGCTCCTGTCGCAGCGGCTACTCCAGCGGGTATATGGGCAGCGCAAAAACAAGGCGAATACACTTTTGCTGAAGGTGGGCAGGTAGATTATTACGAACATGGTGGTCTGTTAGATGGCCCCGGTGATGGGATGTCTGATGACATTGATGCATCGATTGATGGTAAAGAGCCTATTCGTGTGGCTGATGGGGAATTTGTTATCCCTCCAAACATCATAAGTATAGTAGGCAATGGGGACCCAGATAAAGGCGCTGATCTTTTCGATCAAATGCTAAAGTCCATACGCCATGCAGCCCATGGTAAAACAGATCAGATTAAACAAGATGCAGGAAAAGTAGCGGCTCAGAAAATGGTTGAACGCGCTTTGAAGAAAAAGAGTAAGAAGTAATGCACTTCTTAGAAAAATTAGGTGGATCTATAGATGACTTCGCTCAAGCTATTGAAGATGCTAAACAAAAAGGAGAGCTCGAAGAGACGAGTACTCCGCTTACGCACTACCACACGGACGAGCTCTACGGGCGACGGATTATTGTACCTAGTGGTGCTGTGTTTACTACTCGTGTCCATCGGTCTGACCACATATCTATTATGTTAAGAGGCCACATTACTATTGTGGACCAAGATGGAAACAAGGCGGACGTTATAGCCCCTGATGCTTTTGTCACTAAAAAAGGCACGCATCGTATAGTATATGTCCATGATGAAGTTGAGTTTATGACAGTGCATCACTGCGTTGAGCAAGATGATGAAAAGGTTGAAGATTTACTAGGCTGCAAGTCAATGGCAGAGTACAATGCTCTAAAATTGTTGGAGACTTCGTTATGACATTAGTTGTTTCTATTGGTGGCGCTATTATGGGTGGTCTTGGCACTGCAGCTACCGCCGCGGGCGCAGCATCGATAGGAGGCGCTTTAACTGGAGCCGCAACAGCAGCCGCCGCTGGTGGGCTCACAGGAGCTACAGTAGGCGCAGGTCTTTTAGGGGGTACAGTTCTTGGTTCTGGGTTAGGAGCCGTCACTGGCGCAGCCACAGGGCAGGGTGCGGGTAAAGGCGCTTTGATGGGAGCTGTTACCGGTGGTGTTGGTGGTGCAGCCGCCCCCCTTGCGGGCGCAGCCGGAGCTCTTGGAGGAACAGCAGGGCAGATAGGGGCGGGTGCAGCCGTAGGAGCAGCAGCTAATGCAGCAGGCGCAGCCGCTGGAGGTAAAGATGTTGGTCAGGGCGCTATGCTTGGTGGTATTACTGGTGGCGCTTTATCAGCTATCAACGCAGGGGTAAATGCTGGGGGTAACCCAACCGGACAGGCAGCTAATGCCGCGGCAGATGCAGGAGACGTTGCTTCTAAAAACATAGAAAGCGTATCTAATGCTAATGTAGGAGCGGCAAAAGACCTAGCTAATACTACTTCATCGCTAAAGAACATGGGGATCACAATGAATGATGTCCCCTCTCCCGGTACTGCAAGTGCCACAAATACGGGTCCTCTGGCTAAAGTAGGGTCCACTGCTGACGCTAACCCAGTAACACAAGGCATTAATAATGCGTTAGGTACCAATGCTACAGGTCAGCAAATGTTAGGTAATTTAGGAGTTATAGGTACTTCTGGTTATGCTCAGATGCAAATGGCTAACGCTAAGAAACAGCAAGATGCATTCAATACAGAGCAAGCGCAAGTAGGCGCACAGAATGCACAAGCAAATTCTCTAGCTCCACAATTACAAGGATCAGGGCCGTTGGCAAGCTTAGGTAATATGGCAAAAGGCGGTTCAGTGACGGTAGGTGAGTCCGCCTATATTATCCCAGCCGATGTGGTGAGTGCATTAGGTAATGGGTCTACAAAAGCAGGGGCGGAATTCTTGCAAAGATTGATGGATGAGATTAAAAAACAGTCTGTACAGCGTCAGGGCATTGGAGCAATGAGAGGGTAACGTGGAGCTTAGAGTTCAAGAGGTGGCGTTAGAACATGTTAATTTAGTATGGGATCACATAGAGAGGTATATTGAAGAAGCGCTCGGATATTCATGTGGAGATTATTGTGCTCGTGATGCTCGGGTGCTTACTACCAATGGTTCTTGGAATATCATTGTTGCTTCTGATGACACCGGAAAAATACACGGCGCTGCAATTGTTAGCTATTTCAATCGCCCAGATTATAGAGTGGCCTTTGTAGTAGCAATTGGTGGTAAACTAATATCCAATAGAACCACATTTAAGCAGTTTGAAGAAATACTCCGTGCTAGGGGTGCTACATATTTAGAAGGCGCAGGACGTGACTCCATAGTGCGGTTATGGTCTCGCTATGGTCTTGAGAAAAAATACACTATAATCGGAAAAGAACTTTAGAGGATACCACTATGGGCGGTGCACCAAGTACTCCATCAAATACAACCTCCACGACAACTGTCAATCAGTCGCCTTGGCAAAACCCTACTTATCAAGCTTTGGCTTTAGGATCATCAAGTAGTCCGGGTCCTGTGACTAGTTTGATTAAGAATGCAGGTATGCAACAACAGCTGTATAACGAAATCAATCAAGGCAACATCGCCGAATTATACGGTATGCCAAGTATGACGCAGGATCAAGTGCAGGCAGCTAAAGCATCGCAGGGTACTTGGAATCCCGCTGTAGGCACAGGCTCTACTTTTATTAATGCTTTTGATCCTACCAGCGGGCGATATGTAGCGCAATTAAACCCTAATGCTTCTTATGCAGCGGCAAACTTAAATCAAACAGCGGCTACAAATGCTATTAACAACGCAGCAAATCAAGTAGCTGCACCGGCAGCTCCCGTTCAAGCAGCGCAAGGTGGGATTATGAGTTTAGACCCTAGAAAGTCGAGAGGTAAATAATATGTCAGGTGGATCTAGTTCAAGTACCGCTCCTACAACCCCTGCGCCTTCTCCAACAGTTTCTACGGCTCCAAGCACGTCGTCAGCACAATATGCTGTGAATTCCCCATACTCTGTAAATCAGTTGTTTGGGCAGACAGCGTTCTTCGATCCTGTTACAGGACAGTCTACCCTACCTGCAGCTCAGCAGGCTATGGCAGAAGCAGCGGCACTGCAAACCCCGGAGCAATTCCAGACAGGCACTAATGCATATAATCAAGCGTTGGCGGGTACTCAAGCGCTTCAAGGATATACACCCCAACAGATAGCTGCTCAAAACATACAGGGAGCACAAACAAATGCCTATCAAATGCAAACCCCCGCTCAAATCGCGGCGCAACAAGCTCAAGTAGCTAGTATGCAGGGGCCCGCTGCGTGGAATACGGCTGCAGCTAATCAATATATGAGCCCCTATGCTGAAACAGCATTGGCTGCGCAGCAGCGTCTGGCTAACTTAAATTATGCTCAGCAGAATCAAGCTCAGCAAGGGCAGGCTACCGGTGCAGGAGCTTATGGTGGTTCCAGAGCGCAGCTAGCATTAACAATGAACCAGCTCAACCAAAGCCTTGCCAACCAGAACTTGGCTGCTCAAGGAATGAACACGGCCTATACAACAGGGCAGAGCGCGTTCCAGAATCAGAATACATTGCAACAGGCAGCTAACCAAGCCAATCAGCAAGCATACAATACGGCGTACAATAATTATGTAGCTCAAGGTATGACGGCTCAACAGGCTAATCAGGCAGCGCAGTTGCAGGCAGGGCAAGCGAATCTTAGTGCTGCGCAGCAGACATCTATGGCTAATTTGACAAACACTCAAGCAGCTAATATCGCTAACCAGAATGCTAATCTCACAGCACAGACTCAGAATCAACAGGCGGGCCTGACGGCTAACCAACAGAATCTGGGTGCAGCTAATCAGCTTGGTACTCTGGGCTCGGGTCTTGGTAATTTGGGTCAGGCGCAAAACCAAGCAGAGTTGGCAAATATTGGAGCCTTGGGCCAGAGCGCAGCGGCACAACAAAACTTGGCTCAGCAGTATCTCAATACTCAACAGCAGAATGCGCAGAGCTGGTTCAATATGCCTAACACGATCAACTCTGGAGCTGTCAGCGCTATCAACGGTGCGGGCCCATCCACAGGCGGGACGACAAGCAGTTCGGGTACCAGCACTCCAGCATCTGCGTGGAATAAAGGCGGTAAGATTAAGAAAGGGGTTCACTAATGGATATGGGTTCACCAAACCAACAAATGTCACAGATGTTCCAACAGTACTTGTCTATGCTGGCAGGGGCGGATCGTAATCCCCAGTTACTACAGCAGGTACAGGCTGCGACTAAGTCTCAGGATGTGAACCAACAAATAGCCGCTGCTTCAGCTATGAATGAATATAATAGTATGAAGACGGCACAACAGGCGCAGCAAAATGCTAATCCGCCTACGATCATGGAGCAAAAAGCACAACAGGCTCAAGCTAGCCTGCGCCCTCAAATGCCCATGGGTGGTATGCCTCTTCAAATGGCTCCGCAGGCTGGGCTTCCAGCTGTTGCACAAGCTCCTCAGTTTGCCGATCCAATGCAGGCGGGGCTTGCTGCAGTTCCTGAAAATGAAGCTAGTGAAGAAGAAAAAGCTACCGGTGGTTTGGTATCTTTGGCTCAAGGCGGTGAAGTTCGTGGGTTTGATGGTCGACAGGGGAGTTACGCATATTTAAACCCTAATGCGGGTCCGACTCCAGATTTTAGCACTCTTAATCCTTTTTCTGAGGACGCACCCCCTACGCTACAAGATATTCAAAAACAAGCGGGGGGAGACGCACGAATTAGACAAGGTCTATTTGATGGCAAACAAGATGCTAGATCGGGTGTTGAAGAATTCCTTAAGAGCCAAGATTTGGGCGACGCCGATAAAACTCAATACCCTAAGACTAGCTTTGATCGGATTAAATCTAACATTGCCGGAGCTTTCGGATATGAGCCTATTGATACGGACAGGGATCCAGAAACTGGAATGGAAAAAAACAAAAAAGTGGAACCTCATCCAGAAGCTAAAGCTCCTTCGAAAACAAGCAATAAAGGTATCCCCGCTGCTAAGTTAGAAGATGGTGTGCCTGATTGGGCCGCTGAAGCTAGTAACCAAGGTGAAGCTGGTTTGTTGTATCCCGGTGCTGCTCTCGATAGTGTAGGGCTTCCAGCCGGTATACCTCGTGCGCAACAAATTGCATATGGAACCCCAAGAACTCCTGATGCGCAACCGGATACTTCAAACACTACACCTAATCAAGGCGGGAATATCCCTTACGATAAGCAGATTGAAGAAATCTCTAAATTGATGGGTACTCCTTATGCTCAATCAGCTGAACTAAAAGCTCAGTATGAAAAAGAGAACGCCGATGCTAATAGTCAGAAGTGGGCTCTTGCCGGTGTGCAGGGTCTTGGTGCTATGTTATCTGCCCCTACTCCTTGGAAGCTGCAAGCTCTGGGTCACGGTTTAATGACAGGAGCATCTACATTCGGTGCTGAAGGTCAGCGCGAAGATCAAATGACTAACAAACTCCTAGCAGGGTCTGAAGAAGCAGATCGCGCAGCCAATGAGCAACACCAAAAAGCTATGCAGATGTGGTGGAACCAGAAGATGGCAGAGAGCGCTCAGAACGCAGGCTTGAATAAAGAGATCCTTGGGCGTGCGGTGAGTGGTCAGTATGCGGGGGTAAATAGGTTGTTAGGAGCAAAAGACCCTAATGCTATAAAACCTTTATCCTATAAAGATGCGGCAGCACTGGCACAGAAAGATCTGGTTAATGATTACAAGGCTGTAGGGCTTAATCAGCAACAACGTCAGGACTATATAGATAAGCAAATACAACACTATATGACAAATGGAGCTACTGGCGGCGGAAGCAGTCAGCCTTTTAATGTTCTTAGATTCGGAACTAACGGCGAACTCATTCGATAGTGGTATCATATACCTTTAGGTTACTTACTTGAGGCGGGGTTGCGATGGCTGATGATCGTGCAATAGATGCTGTATTTAATGATGGCGGTCAAGGCGGAGGTCTTGAATCTTTATTTACGCAAGCACTGTCACCAGAACAGATAGCTTCTTTGATGCCCTCTATGGGCATTCCCTCTGTCCGTACAGGCGCGCCTAATGAAAATTTAAAAGCCGCTTACCAATACTTTCTTAATCAAGGTCTTGCTCCGCACCATGCGGCGGGTATTGTAGGCAATATAGCGCAAGAATCCGGTGGTGTGACCACAGCTAAAGGCGGAAATATTCTGCCTAATGAAGCTACATCTATTGGTTTAGGTCAGTGGAATAAAGAGCGCTTGCATGGAGGCAATGGGTATACAGGCCTACTTCCTTTTGCGCAGGCTAGAGGCGCTTCGCCTTACGATCTTCAAACGCAGCTTGGCTATATGATGCATGAGCTTAAGGGTAAAGAAAACTCTGCGTTTCAAAAACTATTGGCTACTCAAAATGTAGAAGATGCTGCTAGGGTTTTTGGTCAGGCGTATGAGCGTCCAAGCGAACAGTATGCTAACTATGCAAATAGAATCAACCAAGCTAAAGCCTATTTAGGCGGCGCTCCGCAAGGGGCTGAACAGGTACAGCAAGATCAACAACCACAAGTCCAATACGCTCAATTACCTAGTGGCGACTACGCTGAAATCCCTGCTGGGGTTAATCCAGAAGAGTTCGTACAAAAGATACGTGCTAATCACCCAGAGTTATTTAAAGCCCCCGGCGCTCCTGAAGAGAAAAAAGAAGAACCTTCTGCTCCTACTCACGGTGTATTTAGGGCTATCGGCTCCGGTGCTATAGAAGGTATTGGCGATGCGTTTAAGGCAGCGGGGCGTTTTGCGGGCTCTAAAGAAATTGAAGACTTTGGCAATCGCACTATTGACAGAGCGCAAGGCATCTATAAACCTCGCACGGAAGAAGAGATTGCGCACGGCAACCTTATCGATAAAGCTCTAGGTAATGTTGTCGAGCCTGTGGCTCGTGCTATTGGTCAGTATGGTATCCCAACAGCGGCGGGTGTTGTTGCTGGTCCTGCAGGTACTGCATTAGGTGCTGGCGCTATGGCTCTTCAAGGTGCGGGTCAATTGGCTCATGAAGCTGAAGTTGCTAATAAACCTGTCAGTAATTTAGAGTTGGCAGGGCGCGGTGCTCTCGAAGGCATGCTCAATTATCTGCATATCCCGGCTTGGGGTCCTGTAGGTAAAGCCCTCTCAAGTAATCTTGATGACGCTGCACTTGCGGCGCTTAAACGTACTGCCGAAACAGAAGGCCCTGACGCTGCTAAAGCAGCGGCTACTAAATGGGCGTCTACAATTCTAAAGAGCACAGCGTCCAACGCTGTGGCTAATGCTGCTGGTAATGTAGGCAGTATACTTAATATGCGCACAATGCTTGGCGAAGATGTCACTAGCCCCGAAGCTCTCAAAGAGATGGGTGAAGGCGTTAAAGGTGCTGGGTATGCAAGTCTTCTTTTTGGCCCAATGCATGCAATGGGTGTTCATAATGCCCGCCAAGCTCAAGTAGAAAAGATTAATGAAGACGTTGTGAAAGCGCAAAGAGAAGCTGCACAGCAGACTAGAGAAGCGGAGCTTCCACCAGAAACAGAAACTGAAGGCACATCACCTGAGATCGCTAATATATTAGCTAGAGCTCGTGCCTCACAAGAACAGCAGCAGACTTCTGCAGAAGTCACTGGCGCACCGGCAGGTCCTTCCTCCTCACCTCTCCCTGCTGAGAGCACCGCTGCTGTCCCTCCGGGGGCAGGACAAGCCCCAGTGGCCGAACCTACTGTTCGTGCAAAAGCTCCTAAAGCTGAAGCCCCTCCTGTAGAGCCACATTGGACAGTATCTGACTTAGGATTATTGCCCGCTAATAAATTTAAGAACCAAGTAAAGGATTTGTCGCCTGACAATCCTGCTGACCACCAAGCTATTTTGGATAAGCTTGCGAAGACCAAAGCCTCAATTTCTGATGAGGGTCATAA
>Ga0316232_1004344_pt1 | contig 12129 bp, 9 predicted proteins | sample TBHtaG_FD_206006 | JGI IMG/M metagenome (GOLD analysis project Ga0316232, IMG submission 206006) | Freshwater microbial communities from Trout Bog Lake, Wisconsin, USA - TBH18025_13 | ecosystem: Environmental > Aquatic > Freshwater > Lake > Hypolimnion/Profundal zone | place: USA: Wisconsin... | reverse complement strand
GCCCAGAGCGCCCGGTGCACCAGGAATTCCCGCTGGAACCGACCGGTGCCCAGGTAGATGGCCGCGTTCACATGGCGCACCAGCCCGCCGCGCCGGTATGGCCGCAGCACCACCGGCCCGGCCCGCAGGACCCCGCCCCGGCCGAAGGCCTGGCCCAGCGCCGTGGCCGGTTCAATCAGGGAAAGCCCCGGCACCGCCTCCAGACTCCAGAGCCCGGGCAGGCCGGGCAGGGCGGCACGGCTGCATTCAATCGGCGCCATCGGCCCGCGGGGGGCGTAGGGCCATTGGGAGGGAAGCGTTGGGACCGGAAGGTTCATGGGTTTCTTCAGCTTGCCTTTCGTCTAGTAGGCATCACTCCAAAGCCCTGCAAGGAAAACTTGCCAGGGCAATACGAGGATCTCCCCGATTTTTCTGGGCACGCTCTCACGGCAGACCAGGAGCAGGTTCTTCATGATCCCCTCCTCTCCCAGGGCCGTGAGTCCCCTGAGATCCCGAGGCGTGACGCTGGCGGTGGCCTTCACTTCGATGGCTGTTTCCCCGCCCAGGATGAAGTCCACCTCATGCTGCGCCGTGCTGCGCCAGTAACCGAGGTCCATGCCCGGTCGCCGGGTGTCGATGTAGGTCTGCAGTTCGTGAAACACGAAATGCTCCAAGGCCAAGCCCAGGTCCGGGGATTTCGGAGCCAGGGGCGGGCGGCGCAGGAGCGCCCGGACCACGCCGATATCGAACAGGTAGAACTTGGATGTCTCGATGGCCTTGCGCTTCTGGCTCCGGTTCCAGGCCGGCAATTCGTGGCCGATCAAGGTGTCCTTGAGGATCTCAAAGTACTCGTTCACGGTGGTGCGGGGCACCTTGGCGTCATTGGCCACTTCCGTCTTGTTGAACATCCCGCCGCTGCAGGTGGCCGCCACTTCCAGGAACCTGGCGAAGGCCGGGACATTCCGGGTGAGACCTTCAGCGGTGATCTCCTCTTTGAGGTAGGTGCCCACGTAGGCCCGCAGGTCCTCCCTCGGGTCATCCGAGAAATGGATGGAGGGCAGCAGCCCGATGTCCAGGGCCTTCATCAGATCGAATCCCGGCCCCAGCTCCTTCCAGGACAAGGGGTGCAGATGCCGGGAGCGTGCCCTTCCGCCCAGGAGATTGATCCCGGACCGGCGCAGTTTGCGGGCCGAGGAGCCGGTCAGGAGGAACCGGAGCCCCCGGGTTTCGATCATCAGATGCACTTCGTCCAGCAGTTCGGGCAGTTTCTGGATCTCGTCCACCACCACCAGCGAGTCGCGCAGATCCTTGGCTTCCAGCTCCTGGCGGATCCGGGTGGGATCGGTGCTCAGGTCCAGAAGCATGCGCTGATCCAGCAGGTTGTAAACCGGGGTGTCGGCCGGCAGCGTTTCGCGGATCAGCATGGACTTCCCGGTCTGCCGGGGACCGAACAGGAAGCAGGATTTGGTTCTGGTGGCTTCGAGCAGATCGAACTGGCGGGTTACATACATGGATCATCCCTGGTGACGAGTGTTTCGTCACATATCATGATAAATGACGAAAGAGATGTCAATTATCAGAATCCAAGGCCCACGTTCCCTGTCGGGTCGGCTGCTCCAGCGCCCCCGCCAGCCTTCCCAGGAAGTCCTCCCGGCTCACCACCCGCGCCCCCAGGTCTTCCAGGTTGGGATTCGGCACCTGCCCGTCGATGAACTGGAAGCCCCAGCCCCAGGCCACCCGGCACAGTTCGGCGAAGGCGGCCCGGGAGGCGTAGCTCTCCAGGGTGAACATGCTCTCCCCGAAGAACGCCGCCCCCAGCGACAGCCCGTACAGCCCCCCCACCAGCCGCCCGTTGTGGAAGGTCTCGAAGCTGTGGGCATAGCCCTGGCGGTGCAGCGCCAGGTAGGCCCGCGCCATGGCCGGGGTGATCCAGGTGCCGTCCTGGCCCGGGCGCGCGGTCCGGGAGCACAGCCTGATCACGTCGGCGAAGCAGGTGTCGCGGCGCACCTGGAAACCGAGCTGGCGCAGCGCCCGCTGCGTCCGGCGGGAGAACCGCTGGTCGCCCGGGAGCAGGATGGCGCGTTCGGGGGGCGACCACCACAGGATGGGCGAGTCCTCGCCGTACCAGGGAAAGATCCCGGCCCGGTAGGCTGCGAGCAGCCGGTCCGGGCTGAGGTCCCCGCCCACGGCCAGCAGGCCGTCGGGCTCCGCCTTCCGGGGGTCCGGAAAGACCGGGCGCGGGCTCAGGCGGTAGATCGGCAAGGGTTCAGTTCCCGATGGGCGTGAGTTGGATCCCCGTGTAGTAGTGCTTCAGGATGGTCTCGAAGCCGGCCCCTTCCAGGGCCATGCCGTAGGCGCCGGTCTGGTCCATGCCCACCCCGTGGCCCCAGCCCCGGCCGTAGATGATCCAGCGGCGCTCGGGAGCCCGGCCCAGGGCGATGCAGCGGAACACGTTGTCCTTGAGTCCCAGCAGGCCGCGGATGCGCATCCCGGTGAAGCGGTGCCGGCGGCCGCGGTCATCGACCACCACCATTTCCAGGGCCCGGCCCTGGTCGTTGTAGGTGATCTGGAAGTCGCGCAGGCCATGGATCCCGGCCCGGGTGCGCAGGCTCTCCAGCAGGTCCGCCTCCTTGAGTTCCAGCTTCCAGTGGGCGGTGGGGTTGTAGCGGTCCAGGGAGGCGCCGTCGGGATCCAGCCGGCGCACCAGGATGGGCGAGCCGTCCGGGCCGGGCAGCCACTTGACCTTGTCGCCCACCTGGATGTCGCTGCTGGCCACCAGGCGCAGGGATCCGCCCGGCGCCTCCTCGGCCAGCAGGTGCACCGGCGTCAGCGGCAGCGGCATGGGGCCGGCGTTCTTCAGCCGCACCATGCCGTCGCGCAGCAGGGTGCCCTCCTGGAAGGCGACCGGCTCCAGCTCCTGCCAGAGCCGGCCCAGCACCTGCAGGCCCTGGGCCAGGGTGGGCGTGGCGTTGCGCCAGGCCGAGGGCGGCACCAGCCCGCGCCGGGCCAGGAATGCCGCGAGAGGCTGGTCCCGGGGCGCCGGCAGGGCGTCGCCGAGCATGTAGGCCGCGTCCTGGGGCCGTTCCATGCCTTCCACCACCTCTTCGAAGCCCAGGCTGCGGGCCATCCACAGGTAGAGCTGGGCACCGGTCGCCGCCGCGGGCGCCGCCGGGCGCGGCTGGTCCAGGCGCAGGGCCAGGGCCTCCAGCACCGGGCGCAGGTCGGGCACCCGCATGGGCTGGTTCATGCGGCCGCTTTCCAGGTAGCCCGGGGGCAGGATGCCGCTGCCCGCCATGCGCAGGATCTCCCAGCTGAGCCAGTTGTCGCCCCGGTCGCTGTAGGCCCCCTTGAACGTGAGGGTCTGCGGGACGGCGACATAGCTGCTGACGCCCTTCAGGTACGGGGTGGCGTTGCCGAACACGTAGGTGTTGTCCACCGTGGCGCCGCCGGCGTTGGCCATGAAGAGCGCCTGGATCGGCTTGCCGCCGTAGGTGGCGATCAGCCCGGCGGTTTCCAGCACGGCCCGGTCGGTGAGCCCCTGTTCGCCGTCGCGGCCGCCGTAGACCTGGTCGGCCACCGTGTCCACCAGGTCGAAGCCCTCCTTGGCCCGCTTGCCCAGGTTGACGAAGGCGTAGGTGCGGGCCGCCACCGCCTGGGCCTTGAGCGCCTCCAGCGCCGGAAACTCCCAGGCGCCCATCTCCTTGGGCACCACGCCGCGCAGGTAGGTCTCCAGGTCCAGGGTGTTGACCACCGAAAGCCGGCCCTGCCGGTTGGGGAAGATCTCCATCCGGCCGCGGTAGCGCCCCTTGCCGGCCAGGACGGTCAGCTCCCCGGACGGGCTCAAGCGCACCCCGGCGTCGGGCAGGGGCCGGCGCTCATAGCGCTCGGTGACGGCGTAGAGCGCCCGGCCGTTCATTGGCTTGCCCTGGCGCTTTTCGGTGGAGACCCAGAGTTCCTGGTAGCCCAGGCGCTCCAGCTTGTCCAGCAGCGGCTCGGCCTCGGTGGAACCCGGGTAGTGCCCGGTGACCACCCGCCAGGTGCCGCCGTCGGGCACGGCCAACTTGTCCGGCTGCTCCCCGAGCGCCCGCAGCTTCTGGACCAGGAGGTCGGCGTCCTTCAGCGGCAGGGGCGGGCCCACCTGGACCCGGTACTCGTCGGTGGGGTCCGCTTCGCCCTTGCTGTCCCACCAGATGCGCACCTTCTCGCCGTCCCTGAGGTGCAGCAGGGGCTTGCCGTCGAGCGACTGCAGGTCGCCGCCCCCCTCCAGGCTGACGATCCATTCCAGGGCCTGGGTATCCAGCGCCACCCGCACCGGCGGGTTGGCCCCGGCGGCGAACAGGGGGGCGATGCATGGGGCGGCCAGGAGGAGGAGGGTCGGGAGCGGTTGCATCCCTTATCTTAACCCCTCAGTACGCCAGGTCGTGCACCCCGCTGACCGCGCGCCCGGAAGGGTCCACCATGTTCTGGAAGGCCGCGTCCCACTTCAGCGCGGTTTCCGTGCTGCAGGCCACGCTGCGCTCGAACGGCACGCAGTTGATGGCGGTGGCCTGGGGGTAGTGGGTCTCGAACAGCTGGCGGTACAGGTAGGCTTCCTTGGTCTCCGGGGTCTTCACCGGGAACCGCTCGGCCGCGCCGCGCATCATGCCGTCGCTGATCTCCGCCTCGGCGGTGGCCTTCAGGGCGTTGATCCAGGCGTAGCCGACCCCGTCCGAGAACTGCTCCTTCTGCCGGAACAGGATCTCGTCCGGGATGTAGCCGCGGAACGCGTCGCGCAGCACGTACTTCTCGATCGGCCTGGGATGGGCGGCGTTCCTGGGCAGCTTGACGTCCGGGTCCAGGTTCATGGCCACGTCCAGGAACTCCCGGTCCAGGAACGGCACCCGGGCCTCGACGCTCCAGGCGGCGCTGCTCTTGTTGGCGCGCAGGCAGTCGTAGAGGTGCAGCTTGTCCAGCTTGCGCACGGTCTCGTCGTGCAGCTCATGGCCGTCGGGGGCCTTGTGGAAGTAGAGGTAGCCGCCGAAGATCTCGTCGGCCCCTTCGCCGGACAGCACCATCTTGATGCCCATGGAGTGGATCTTGCGCATCAGCAGATACATGGGCGTGGAGGCCCGGACCGTGGTGACGTCGAAGCTCTCCAGGTGGTAGATCACGTCCGACAGGGCGTCCAGGCCCTCCTGGACGGTGAAGTGGATCTCGTGGTGGATGGCGCCGATGTACTCGGCCACCTTGCGCGCCGGGGCCAGGTCGGGGGCGCCCTTGAGCCCCACCGCGAAGCTGTGGATCTGCGGCCACCAGGCCGGGGACTGGTCCTCCGCCTCCACCCGCTTTTCCCGGAACCGGGCGGCGATGGCGGCGACCACGGACGAATCCACGCCGCCCGAGATCAGCAGGCCGTAGGGCACGTCGCACATCAGCTGGCGGTGCACCGCGTCTTCCAGGGCCTTGCGCAGAACCGCCGGATCGTAGGGCTGGCTGGGGTAGAAGCCCGGCTCGGCCCAGTTCGGCTCGTAGTAGCGCTGGAAGCCCTTCTCGCTCTCGCTGCCCAGGTAGTAGCAGCCCGCCGGGAACTCCTGGATGCGCTCGCAGATGCCCACCAGCGCCTTCATTTCGGAGGCGGCGTAGAGGTTCTCCTGGCGGTCCCAGCCCACGTAGAGGGGGTTCACGCCCATGGGGTCGCGGGCGATCATGTGATCGTCGTTGCGCGGATCGTAGATCACGAACGCGAAGATCCCGTTCATCCGGTTCAGCCATTCCCTGGGGTTGCCCTCGTCGTAGAGGTAGAGGATCACCTCGCAGTCCGAGCAGGTCTGGAACTCGTGGGGCCGCTTGAGCCCGGCGCGCAGCGCCTTGTGGTTGTAGATCTCGCCGTTGACGGTCAGGGCGTTGCCGTTGACCGTGTCCAGCAGCGGCTGGGCGCCGTGCTCCACGTCGACGATGGACAGCCGCTCGTGGGCCAGGACGGCGTGCTCGTCACTGTAGATGCCGCTCCAGTCCGGGCCGCGGTGCCGCAGCTTCTTGGCCATGACCAGCGCCTGCTTGCGCAGTTCCTCGGGATTGGAGCGGGCAGGGTCGATGCCCAGGATTGCCAGGATGCCGCACATGAAATGGACCCTCCTAAAATTGCCGGCCGCTAGAGCTTGTCCCAGTGGCTGGGCTCGTATTTGAATTCGCCCGCGGCATCCCCGGCCGTGCAGCGGGGCGCGGCCTCGGCGTCGTCGTAGACGCTGTGCCAGCGCGTGTAGCCGCCCACCCGCTGGCCGCCTTCGCAGGCGCCGTTGCCGCTCCAGCCGGTGCCGCCGAACGGCAGGTGCGCCTCGGGCGCGCAGGCGCCGTTGATCGAGCACAGGGCGGCGCTGCTCTCCCGCTTGAAGCGCTCGATGTACTCCCGGTTTTCCGTGTGGATGGAGCCGGCCAGCCCGTACGGGGTGGCGTTGGCGAAGGCCAGGGCCTGGTCGAAGCTGTCCACCGTGCTGAGGTTCACGGTCGGGCCGAACACCTCGGTCTGGAACAGCCGCATCTCCGGGGTGACCTCGTCCCACACGCAGGCCTGCATGTAGAATCCCTTGGTGATGAACCCCTTGACCTGTTCGGTGCGGTTGTCCTCGGTCCAGCGGGCGCCGCCGCACAGCAGCCGGGCGCCGCCCTCCAGGCCCATGGCCCAGTGTTCCTCGAAGCCCTTGGCGAAGCGGGCGTTGATCATGGGACCGTAGAACACCTCGGGGTCGGTGACCGGGTTGCCCACGGCCATGGCCTCCACCGCCGCCAGGAAGCGCGTTTTGAAGGCCGCGGCCACATCCCGGTGCAGGATCAGGTTGGCCAGGGCGACCCGGCGCTGGCCGGCGCTGGCGAAGGCGCTCCGGAGCGCTCCGGCCACCGCCCGGTCCAGATCGCAGTCGGGCATGACGATCATGGGATTCTTGCCGCCCAGTTCCAGGCTGGGGACCATCAGGTTGCGCCCGGCCAGTTCGCCGATGATCCGGCCCATGGCGGTGGATCCGGTGAAGCTGAACTTCTGGTAGAAGCCCTTGTCGATGCCCGCCACGAAATACTTGCCGCAGCCGGCCCGGCCCTTGCCGTTGACCACGTTCACCACGCCGGGCGCCAGGCCGGCGTCCATCATGCAGCGCACCAGCAGGTAGGCGGTGGTGGGGGCGTTCACCGACGGCTTCCACACCACGGTGTTGCCGTAGAGCAGGGCGGGGATGAGCTTCCAGCAGGGCGCGGCCAGGGGCGAGCTGTTGCCGGCCAGGATCGCGTAGACCCCCAGCGGGCGCCGGTTGCGCAGCTCCGGGTCCTCGGCCAGGCGCAGGCTCTCGCCCTGGAAGAACCGGCAGAGGTCGATGGTCTCCTGCACTTCGGCCAGGGCTTCCCGGGGCGGCTTGCCCACCTCCCGGGTGATCACCGCGGCCAGCTTCTCCTTGTGCCGGGCCAGGGCTTCCCCGATCCGGCCGATCACCGCGCCCCGCTCGGAGCCCGGGACGGCGCTCCAGGTGCGGAAGGCCGCCGCCGCCGCCTTGGCGGCTTTCTCCACGTCGCGCTCGCCGCACTCGGGGAAGATGCCGACCGTGTCCCGGCTGTCCACGGCGGATTTGGCGTCGAAGGAGGGCAGGTCCCCCTCCAGTTCCCTTCCGCCGATCCAGTTGAATCCGATCACCGTTTTCCCGTGGTGGGCGACGGCGGGGGAATTCATCTTGAGATGCATCAAGCCTCCGGGATGGAAATATCAGCATATCCCGTGGATGCCCGTTTTCCACCGGTTGATTCGCCGGAGCCCCCGACCGGGCCGGAAGGGTCCTTGGAATCGCCACGGAAATAGAGGAGACTGGGACGCTTAGGAGGCGTGAGTGCGCAAGTTCGATCTGGTCGTCATCGGCGCGGGCATCGGGGGCGGGTCCCTGGTCTACAACCTGCTCAAGCAAGGGTTCACCGGCTCGATCCTGGTGGTGGACCGGGGCGAGACCGTCGCCTCGGGCGCCTCGGCCTATTCGGCCGGGGGCTTCCGCAACCTCTGGACCACTCCCATCAACCAGCAATTGTGCACCCGCAGCATCGAACTGCTCGGCCGGTTCAAGCAGGACATGGGCGTGGCCATCGGTTTCCAGCAGACCGGCTACCTGTTCACCTACTACGAGGCGTCCTGGAAGCAGGTGCCCAAGGCCGCCGAGATCTGGCGCTCCAACCAGGTGGCCTTCGACCTGCTCAGTCCCGCCCAGGTGGAGGCCATGATCCCCGGTCTGCGCTGCGGCATCGAGGCGGTGGACCCCGAGGTGCGCGAGTACCTGGGGATGGAGGCCATCGCCGGCGGCGTGTTCGGCCGCGACTGCGGCAGCTTCGACCCCAGCCAGGCCGCGGTGGGCTACTTCGAGCGGGCCCAGGCCGACTTCCCGGTGAAGCCTGTGCTGCAGCTGAACACCGAGGCGGAGGCGGTCACCTTCGATCCGGCCGGGCGCGCCACCGGGGTCAAGCTCCGGGCGGCCGGGGTCGAGGAGACGGTCCAGGCCGGCATGGTCGCCCTGTGCACCGGGCCCTGGACCAACGAGCTGCTGGACCGGTCGGGCTGCGCCGCCGAGGACCGCATGCCGATCACGCCCCAGAAGCGGATGCTGTTCATGACCGACTTCCCGGACCAGGACCCCCGCTGGCAGACCATCCCGCTCACGATCATCGACCAGGGCATCTACTTCAAGTTCGAAAGCGGCAGCCTGATGATCGGCAAGGCCAAGGACGACACCCCCGCCAGCCTGGACACCACCTTCGAGCCCGACTACTACGTGGACGAGATCAACCTGGTCATGCAGGAGCGCATGCCCAACACCGCGACCTGCAAGCTCAAGCGCGGCTGGGCGCACCTGTACGACACCAATTCGGCCGACCACAACGCCATCCTGGGCTGGCACGGCAACCACCCCGGCCTGCTGCTGCAGGTGGGCTACAGCGGCCACGGCGCCATGGAGAGCCCGGCCGTGGGCGTGGCCCTGGCCGAACTGGTGCTCACCGGCGGCTACCGGACCATCGACTGCACCCAGCTGCGCTGGAGCCGGTTCCGAGAGGGCCAGCTGGTCAAGGAGACCATCGTCATCTGAATCCCTGCCGCTCCTGCCGCCCTTTGCCCTATCCTGTAACCAGGACCGGGAAAATTTCGGAGGGCCGGATCCCAACGGCAGCCCAGAAAGCAGGCGCAGATTCATGAACGCGAGCGATCACCAAAAGGTCCGGGAGCTGTTCGACGCCTACCTGCGCATGTACGCCACCCGGGATGACCGGCTGACCGAATGGTTCAGCGACAACTTCTCCGGCTTCGCCGGCGGCGGCAACATCCTGGTCAAGACCCGGGAGGAATGGGTCGCCGTCACCCGCCAGGATTTTGCCCAGGTCAAGGAAGCCATCCGCATCGAGCTCAAGGACCTGAGCATCCAGTCCCTGTCCGGCACGGTGGCGATCGCCACCGCCTTCTTCACCATCCACCTGCCCATCCAGGACGCGATCCTGTCCAGGGAGACCGCCCGCCTGGTGCTGGTGTTCCGCCTGGAGGACGATTGGAAGATCTGCCACAGCAGCATTTCCATTCCCTATGGGCTGGTCGGCGAAGGCGAAGTGTATCCTCTCAAGGAGCTGGTGGGGCGCACCCAGATGCTGGAGACCATGGTTGCCGAGCGCACCGCGCAGCTGGAGGCGAAGAACCTGGTGCTGGGCGAAGCCATGGCCAGCATCCGGACCCTGAAGGGCCTCGTGCCGATCTGCGCCGCCTGCAAGAAGATCCGGGACGACGCCGGCTACTGGCACCAGGTGGAGACCTACGTGCACGACCACACCGAGGCCGAATTCTCCCACGGGCTTTGCCCCGACTGCATTCCCAAGTATTTCCCGGGCTCCCCCGGGCGGGCCGAGCCGTCCTGAATCGCGCTCCTCTAAGGTAGGATGTAAGTTCTACCGGGAGCCCCTTTGTTCAGCCACATCTCCATACCGACCGTCCTGATCTCCTTCGTGGCGCTGCTGTTCTCCCTGAGCGTGCACGAAGCCTCCCATGCCACGGCCGCCTACCTGCTGGACGACGACACCGCGGCGCGGATGGGGCGGATGACCCTCAACCCCCTGGCGCACATCGATCCCATCGGCACGGTGGTGTTCCCCCTGCTGGGCCTGATGTTCGGCGGCTTCTTCATCGGCTGGGCCAAGCCGGTGCTGTTCAACCCGGCCCGGCTCACCCGGCGCTTCCAGATGAAGGTGGCCTCCGCCCTCATCGCCTTCGCCGGCCCGTTTTCCAACATCGTCCTGAGCATCGTCTTCATGGCGGCCACCTGCTTGGCCATCCGGCTGATGGCGCCCACCGTCAACAACCGGGCGGAACTGTTCCTGGCCGCCTGGAGGGGGCCGGAAAGCCTCATCGAGATGGGCCTGGACAGCGGCAAGGTCGTGCTGTTGGGACTCGGGGGCGCGCTGGTGCACCTGAACGTGCTGCTGGCCGCCTTCAACATCATTCCCCTGGGGCCGCTGGACGGCGCCGGCGTGCTGGGCGGCTTCCTGCCCGACCACCTGCAGTACCGCTACAACGCCTTCCGCTACAACCGCTTCTGGTTCCTCGGCCTCATGCTGCTCATGTACATTGGCGTGCTGGGCCGCATCCTGCAGCCGCTCATGCACCTGGCCTATGCCGTGTTGGTGCCCATCGCCAGCCTCATCCTGGGAGTTTGATTCATGGAAGAAAAGTTTGAAGTGAACGGCGAGGACGTCGAGCAGGAATCGGCCACCTTCCGGGAGGCCGCGCGGCGCAGCCAGGCCATCTGGGAGGACCTGCCCAGGCACCCGGAGAAGTACCGGGTCCTCACCGGCGACCGCCCCACCGGTTCCCTGCACATCGGCCATCTGTTCGGCACCCTGGCCAACCGGGTGCGGATCCAGGACCTGGGCGCCACCACCTTCATCGTCATCGCCGACTACCAGGTGCTCACCGACCGCGACACCGCCGAGAACGTCGGCGCCAACGTGCGCGAAATGATCCTGGACTACCTGGCGGTGGGCCTGGACCCGGCCAACGGCCGCACCTTCTTCTTCAGCCACAGCCACATTCCCGAGCTGAACCAGCTGCTGCTGCCGTTCATGTCGCTGGTGACCACCGCCGAGCTGGACCGCAATCCCACCGTCAAGGAGGAGATCAAGGCCGCCGGACTGCGCCAGGTCAACGCCCTGATGTACACCTACCCGATCCACCAGGCCGCCGACATCCTGTTCTGCAAGGGCAACGTGGTCCCCGTGGGCCGGGACCAGCTGCCCCACCTGGAGCTCACCCGCAAGATCGCCCGCCGCTTCAACGACCGGTTCGCCATGGAGGCCCCCATCTTCCCGGTGCCCGACGCCCTGCTCTCCGACCTGCCCATGGTGCTCGGCACCGACGGCCAGAAGATGAGCAAGAGCCGCAACAACGCGATCATGCTCAAGATGACCGCCGATGAGACCGCCAAGGTGATCAAGGGGGCGAAGACCGACGCGGACCGCAACATCAGCTACGACCCGCAGATCCGCCCCGAAGTGGCGAATCTGCTCCGGCTCATCAGCATCTGCACCGGCGAGCCGCCCGAAGCCATCGCCACCCGGATCGGCGCCGGCGGCGGCGGCAAGCTCAAGGCCGAACTCACCGAGGCCCTGAACACCCACCTGGCCCCCATGCGCGAGCGGCGCGCCCGCTTCGCCCAGGACCCCGCCTACGTCACCGAGGTCCTGCGCGCCGGCGTCGCCCGGGCCCGGGAGGAGGGCATCGGCACCCTCAAGCAAGTGCGCAAGGCCATGAACATGGACCACGGCCTCGATTGATCCGCCGGGCGGCTTGTTCTTCGCAACTTTCCCTTGACCCAGGATCAGCCCGCGCTAGACTAGATACTTCCGAGTCGGTCCCTTAGCTCAGCTGGTTAGAGCATCTGACTCTTAATCAGAGGGTCCAGGGTTCGAGTCCCTGAGGGACCACCAGAAAACACAGGGGTTAGATGAGCAATCATCTGACCCCTTTCCATGTCGTGACTCTAGGGTGATTCTAGAAGAGTGGAAATTCGGGTGCACCGGCCCTCCAAATTTTGTGCGCAGCTGTGTACATCAATAGGATGTTCAGTGGGCTTGCTGGGAGGTTACTAGAGCATTATGCTTTCTTCAGCGTGACGC
>Ga0316232_1004342_pt1 | contig 12133 bp, 11 predicted proteins | sample TBHtaG_FD_206006 | JGI IMG/M metagenome (GOLD analysis project Ga0316232, IMG submission 206006) | Freshwater microbial communities from Trout Bog Lake, Wisconsin, USA - TBH18025_13 | ecosystem: Environmental > Aquatic > Freshwater > Lake > Hypolimnion/Profundal zone | place: USA: Wisconsin... | reverse complement strand
TGATCATTGAAGTGGACGAGAATCAACATCGTCAGTATTCTTGTGAGGAGAAGCGAATGATTGATCTGTACGAAGACATTGGATTTCGTAAGGTGGTATTTCTGCGGTTTAATCCTGATGCTTACCACACAGGGAGTATGCGACATCTATCTCCCTTTTCTTTCACGGAAACAGGATCTCTTTCGGTAAATCAAGAGGAGTTTGATCATCGGATGCAACTCTTGAATGAGCGTATTCAGGTATGGAAAGAGAAGGAACCTGAGGAGCAATGGACTGTCGAATATCTCTGTTACAATATGGAAGCGCAAGCGCCCCCATACCCCCGTGGAGACATTCTGTCCCCACACCCCTCTCCATAGGAGATGAACAGTTCACACCCCCGTGGAGACATTCTGTCCCCACACCCCTCTCCATAGAGGTGCACCACATGCTTACGTTGTTTTTATTGTCATCAGGTAATCATGACAGCCCTCTGAAATGACACGAATTTCATATCCCAACGACATGATTTCTTTAAACACATTTGTTTGTGCGACTTCATCCAGCTGATAGGTTTCAATGAGAATGGTAGGCTTACAGCGTCGAATGAAATCGATACACCCTTCTAATACTTGAATTTCCATGTGTTCTACATCGATTTTGATTAAACTTACATTTTCAAAATGAAAATGGTCCAATGGAACAATGGGGATGCTAACACTTGTATCACTATGATCTAACGAACGTATGATTGACACTCCTCCGAAATTAATATTGTCCGTTAAATGGACGGGTTTCATTTGTAACGTTTCTATTTTGTTTCCCACACCATAGGGATATACTGTCACACGATCCGTTAAATGATTGTCTACAATGTTTTTAAATAGGATATCACTGTAGATCGGTTCAAAGGTAAATACCTTACAGTCGTCTGACACCACTTCACTCATCAATAGAGTGGTTGTCCCTATGTTACCTCCCAAATCGATGATGTTTGTATGTGGTACATAAAAGTGTTTAATATAATGAAACATCCATTCTTCCCAGTAATGCCCATTTTTTAGAAAGCGCCCGATACATTCATCGCTTTTAATGTAATGAATGATTTTATTTCGTAAATGAACGTGATCCAATAGATGTTCATCAAACCCAGTGCCAATCTGTGTTTTTGGCACAAACTCGGACATACTATGTCTCTACCCATCTATTCCTCTTTAGGCTAGTCCCTCTCTCGTGGAGCGGACGTGATCTCATCCCTCTCTCGTGGAGCGGACGTGATCTCATCCCTCTCTCTTGTAGGGATACATATACCCTACACCCTTCTCCTTAGAACATATACTCTACATCCATCTCCTTAGAATATGAAGTGTATTCCTTCCCGTGAGAGAAAGGGGTGTGGGGACACGGAGCCGAAGGCGACAGTGTGTCCCCACAGGGTTTAAAAACCCCCTTCTGTTACCGTGTAACAGACATGAGTGAGAGTGCGTTCTTCAAGGTAAAAAATTCAAAGCGTAGCAATCCTGAAGCGCGAACGACATTAGATGCCATCCATCATCAGCGTATTCAGCAAATGGCAGAACAAAAAGAAAACATCGGCGACTTGAAAGAAGAGCTCGCTCAACTCACTCAGAAGATCAGTCAGACCACTTCAGACATCGAATTATGGAAACTAGAGCGAGACAAGGAACGTCTCGAAAAACGAATTAAAACGATTGAAGACGGGACGGATGTGATGGATTACTACTTGAGAACGGGCGATATCCTATACAATTACTATGATATCCAGGATCAAATTCAACAAGGAACCCAAACGTATTCTGCGAACAAGGCCAAACCAGGATCCATTTTGGCGATTCTGGAAGAGGTAGCCTTAGAAGAGGGAAAATCGACCGTGGTGGCAGATTCAGGAAAGAAGGGATTCCAACGGAATCAATTGCTGAATGACTATCTCCAATTGGAGGACCCCTCCATGGCTCGCATGACGGTGGAAGAATACGATGATCCATGGACACAGTGTGAACATTGCGGAAGTGAAATGATCATGTGCCTCAATGAGGCGAATCTCACATGCTCTACGTGCGGTAAGCAGGAATTTATTCTGGTAGATAGTGACAAGCCATCTTATAAGGATCCGCCTCGTGAGGTCTGTTATTATGCCTATAAGAAGATCAATCATTTTAATGAGTGGCTGGCACAATTTCAGGCCAAGGAGAGCACGGAGATTCCCTCGGATGTCTATGATGCCATTTTGGTTCAATTGAAGAAAGAACGAATGACGAATATGGGAACATTGAAACCCACGAAGCTTCGTGAGATTCTGCGGAAGATGAAATGCTCGAAATACTACGAGCACATCCCTCATATCATTAATCGCTTGAATGGTCAACATGCCCCCTTTATGTCACGAGAAGACGAGGAGAAACTGCGTCATATGTTTCGTGAGATTCAACCGTCTTTTAAAAAGCACTGCCCGAAAGGACGTCGCAATTTTTTGTCCTATGGATATGTTCTCTATAAATTCTGTGAACTCTTGGAGATGGATGAATATTTGGCGTGCTTTCCTTTGCTGAAAAATCGAGATAAACTATATTTGCAGGATAAGACATGGCAGTTGATATGTGAAGATATGCAGTGGCAATATGTACGGACGTGTTAAGGATTCGGAAAAAATTCTCGTTAAACACATTAAAAATTGACAGAGTGTGATAATCGTAAAAAAGGTATTAGACAAAAAACTAGCACCTAAAAGTTAGTGAAGTGAGATAGGTAGGAACCATGGCGGAACAAATTACACGTATCTATCGTCTTCTCTGTGAAGATGGGCATTATTACATTGGAGCAACCACGCAGCCCCTCTTATTGCGGTTAAAGAATCATAAGTCTCTTTCCAAGACTACACTGAACAACATCTACGCCCACTTGAACAAAGTGGGATGGGATCATATCACTATAGAATTGGTAGAGGAGTGTCCTTCGGCTGAGAAAAAGACACGCCTCCAGCAGCATATGGATGCTCACAAGGATGACCCGCTGTGTTTGAATGTCCTTGAGATGAATATGTATCGGCGTGGTAAGATCTATTCCATGAAAGGAGAAGATGGTCATTATTACATCGGATCTACTACACAATCTCTTTCTAGCCGCTTCCAGCATCACAAGGAATTTTCAAAAACACATGACAAGCGTGTTTATGAATACTGTAAACGAGTGGGATGGGATAATATCACGATGGAATTACTAGAAGAGTATCCATGTGATTCCAAGAAAGAATTAGATGAAAGAATGAATCATCATCTTCTCGCACACGAATTAGACTTTCTTTGTTTAAATCATGAGTTGGACATAAGTTCTGAATTTGAAGCGATATCTGAGGATCCTGCTGACTCCTTAGAGGATCGATACGACAGTGATGACTCTCTAGAGAACGGCGACCCAGAAGATCGCTATCAGCATGGCAAGATATACAGACTGGTATGCGAGGATTCGCACTTTTACATTGGATCGACTGTGACATCTTTGGAAAAACGTTTTGGATCTCATCTATATGCAATTAAACATCGAATGTATGATGGAAAATATGCTCATATGTATACGATCCCTACAAATGAGATCTACATTGAACTCATTGAACATTTTCCATGTGATACACGAGCACAATTACGTAAACGAGAAAATGATCATATTATTCGTTACAAAGATCATCCCCTCTGTCTGAATACATATCGTGCCTATCGTGAGGAAGATGATAAAAAACGATACGATGCGGCATACTACAGAAATAATAGAGAATCTATAAAGAAGGCCCAACAACAATACTATGAAGAGAATCGAGAGAAGATCATCACCTATCATGTCCGATATCGCGAAGAGCATCCTGATCGTATTTCTGCCTACCAGGCCGCCTACAAAGCCTCCCATCGCAAAGAGCTTGCTGAAAAACAGCGTGCGTATGCGAAGGAACACCAGGAAGAACTCCGTATCAAACAGAAAGAATATCGCACCTCTCACAAAGAAGAACAAAGGGTCTATTGTAAGAAGTATGCGGAGGATCATAAAGAGGCGGTTGCCGCTCACAAAAGAGCATGGAGCCAAAAAAAGAAAGAAGAGACAAAGGGGGAACGGGCGGAACAGAGTCGCATCAAACGTGAAGCACGGAAACAAAAGACCCAGCAACGACTCGCCCATGACAATGCCATCGTCGCATGCGAGTGTGGAGGAACCTATCAGAATTATCGTAAAAAACGGCATGATTCTTCTGCGCTTCATATGCGATTTATGGAGACACATCCTCGCCTTTCACTCGATGCCCCCTCTCTATAGAATGGTACGCGTAACGTATCCCTTCACCCCTATTTTAAAACAATTGCGAATCATCTTGCGAACATTTTCAAATGTTCACCAGATAGATGGCCTCCCTTCCCGCTCAAGTGATCTACCAATTTGTTGTCAATCACATGGCCCCCCTTCTTGCCTCTAGTGTAGCAGGTCTTTCCTCCTCTTATTTTTCAGGACGCAATGTCCCCACGCCCACACTGGTTCGCCACGATGTCGATAACGAACGCGAACTGGATATGCTCCATATGGATCGGCTTCTTCCGTGGATGCGCATCATGTTTGATGATCCAGTGATTCACACAGAGACACCGTCCGAGACGTCCCTACCGATGACGATGGAGGCTCGACATGCGTATAAAAAAGAACTGTATAGTGTCTATGTCACGATTCGCTCGGATTATACTCAGTATCAACAATGGAAACAGCACAATGATCGCCTATGGGTCTTTTCATCCTATCGCAAAAAAGATACTGCGGCGCTTGCGAAAAAGATTCTTGCGGACATCCGATTGTTTCAAGAGGGCTTGAAGATGTTCTCCATGTGGGGGCACTAAGTGGGGACGCAAGTGTGTGCTCCACAAACACACCCCTCTCCATAGGAGCGGAAGTGGTATGGACACCTCTCCATAGGAGCGGACGTGAAACCCTTTATCGTTGGAACAGATGCATCCACTCTTCTACTCCATTCCCAGCAATGATCGTAGGGCGCTGATTTCGAATGAATAATTCGTGTGTCGTCATAAGGTCACGTTGTTGTCGATCTGTCCACCATAAGGGTGCGACACTCGAATAATCAAAGATGATCATTCGCTCTTTGGGGTATAGAAAGGGCTGTGTCTGAGAGCTACAAAACGCATTCATGTTTAACAGGCGCTGTTCGAAGGCATCGATAGATCCCGCATCCCATCCATAGAGAGACGGCATCAAATCGCTTGAAAAGATCAACGGATGATGAAGGGTCGCATTGGCACAATATAGTAATATTTTTCCTTTTGTTTTATTGTCTGCGAGCGGAATGGCTGCATCAAACGTATCATTGTTGACACACATGGACGCATAGGATGTCAGGATGGACCCTACAAGGGGTTCGATGGCGGCTTGGTCGGCCAGATCATTGGAATCCACGCGAAGATGAATCATAAGAAAGGGGGAATCAGGACGCCGTGTCAGATGATCCGCAATCTCCCCCATGATCGACTTCAGTGTATGTTCCATGAGATAGGTATGGGATAGATAGATCTCCCCCTTTTCCAACGAAAGGCGAAAATCAAACCATCGTATGCCCCGTTCGAGTTGTTCGGAAAGGGTCAACGATTGATCTCGGACCCATGGGATCACAGGACATAGACAGCTGTTCAGCAGAGAACCGTAGGTACAGCTGTTGTGTGTTCCGTAGATGGGAGAGGACATGTTACTATAGGGTGAGGACAGAATGTTTCCACAGTCAATCTAAAAGATACGCACCTATACCAAATAAAATTGACAAGGGTGATTGGCGTCTAGACAATACTAGAAATGAGTTGTTCTGAGACCCGAAAAGTCCTCTGCGGACAAGAGACATGTTCCACGTGTCTAGAGAGATCCTTTGCGAAGCATCCTCGTTCCTCCTGTTGGAGTCAAAAGAATGACAAGGAGCCCTATGAAGTTCTCCGTTGTAGCAATAAGAAGTTTTGGTTTGATTGTGAGGAGTGTGGGCACGAACTTTATGTATCACTGAATAGCTTGAATGGTGGACATTGGTGTGTCTATTGTCATGGAGGAAAGTTATGTGCGGGACCCTCTTGTGATACGTGCCATCAAAAGTCATTTGCTTCTCATCCGATGGCCATCCATTGGTCTCTTCAAAATGACAAGATGCCTCGAGACATCTGTAAACGATCTGATCAGAAGTGCTTCTTTGATTGCAGAGATTGTGGTCACACGTTCCAAGCAGCCCTATTTAGTATACAAAAAGACAAACATTGTCCCTTCTGTTCCAATCAACGTCTGTGTTCGGATGCCGACTGTCAATTGTGCTTTGATAAGTCGTGTGCGTCCCATGAGCGCATGAAGGCATCGTGGTCTCCTGAAAATGCTCTTGCTCCACGAGAGGTCTTTCTTCAATCCAATAAAAAGATTGCGTTTGATTGCGTCGTATGCCATCATAGACATGCGACTACTCCAAATGGGTATTGTGAACGAACGGGATCATGCCCATATTGTGCAAATCAGCGACTTTGCGAAAAAGAGGATTGTGCCGCTTGCTTTCAGAAATCATTTGCCTCGCATCCTAAGGTGCTCTGCTGGAGTCCGAGCAATCCCATGACGCCGCGAAGTGTCTTTCAAGGATCTGAACAGACGGCACGGTTTGACTGTGAGACGTGTCATTCGTCTTTTGACTCAAAACTATACAATGTTCTCACGGGCTATTGGTGCCCTTATTGTAAGAAGAAAACAGAGGCGATCCTCAATGCCTTCTTAGAAGCAGACTACCCCATTAAGAAACAGGCTCGTTTTGATTGGTGTCGCTTTTCGGAAACGGGCAACATCATGCCCTTTGATGTCATGAGAAGGGATCATGCGATTCTCATTGAGCTCGATGGAAATCAACACTTTATGCAAGTGTCAAACTGGGGCACTCCTGAGATCGTCCAAAAGAAAGATGTGGAGAAGATTCAATACAGCATCCAGAACGGTTATTCCATCATTCATCTTCCCCAAGAGGATGTGTGGCATGATCGATTTGATTGGAGGGAGGCTCTTCGTGAGGTGATGGTTTCATTAGAATGGGCGGATCCTCAATGTGTTTTCCTCTGTTCGGATGCTGCCGTGTATGATACGCATCGTCAGCTTCTTGGAGACAGTGTTCCCTATCGTATGGTGGTTCAAGAACGTGTAGGCCCTGTAAAAGAGGGTCGCACGGTGTTGGAGAGCGCATCCAAGCCTTCAAAAGCGGCCAAAAGTAGAAAGTGAGTCAGGAGGGGGGTCATGGCGTATTTTTAGTAAATACACTTTACGACATCCACCTATGGCGTTTCTTTCGCTTATTACATCACGCGCGGGAAGCCGACGAGGTTGGCCCCGAGCCCGAATGCGGACCCCTGTCTAATTGTAACACCCATGGACGGCGAAACAGCATCGAGCATAGCAAACACGACAGCGGCGAGGACGGCGAGGGTGGCGACCTCATCCATCGGCAGGGCGCGCTTCGGGATAAAGATGGCCGCGGCGGCGATCACGAGACCCTCAATCAAATACTTGATAATGCGGTTGACAATTTCAGCAAATCCGTAGCCCATCATGTTCTATATTCCATCCAAAGAAAAAAAGACGCACGCGTCGGAGATGTTCTACCGCAGACGCATGAGCCACGACACACCATAACGAGTTTAAAGCATCCTTCTCTTCCTCCTCTAGACATGAGCACACCCGACATCGTGGAAGACTTTTTGGAGGAGGATACCGAGATCCCAGGCCAGCGCTACGTTCTTCTGAGTTTCATCAGCCCGGAGAAAGTCCTGGAGAAGAAGGACATCTTCTTTTTCGAGTCTTTCCTGAAGACCTATGAGGTGGACTGGAAGCTGAAGAATCTGGAGGGCTTTCTCGTAGACACGGTGAAGCACATCAACGCGGAGTTGGATGAGAAGTCCAAGGAGCTGGAGAAGAAAGATCTGCAGGAGGCGGCCGAGATCTGCCGTAAGAACCGTCTGCGCATCGATGATGTGATGAGCCAGTATAGCACATATGTCCAGAAGAATCAGGAGAAGGTGACGTCCTCGACACTTGTGACGGCCTATGACGACTTTATGTTTGCGAAGAAGACCGCATTGGAGGAGGAGTTCTATGCGAAGAATGAGTTCCGCACGAGTGTCCGTGGCGTGAAGATCCGCGGTGTCTTTGCGACTCAGAAAGAGGCAGAGATCAAGGCCAAGAAGCTCCAGGGCAAAGACAAGTATCACAACATCTTTATGGGAGATGTGGGCAAGTGGACGCCGTGGGATCCGTCTCCGCACGAGGTCAAGGATCAGGAGTATAATAATGATCAGCTCAATACGCTGATGAAGAAATACAAGGAGAACGAGGATTCGCGTGAGAAGGCGTTTGAGGAGCGCAGCAAGGGCTCCTCCAAGCAGGTCTTTGGCTCTTCCACGAAGGGTGCCTCGGATGCCATGGATGGCATGTTTGGTGGCTCGGATCTGGCTCTTCAGCGAAAGATGGAGAAGCCCGTGGTGACCATCGAGCGTGTGGACGATTCCAAGGAGGAGCCAGCCTCATCCGCCACGGCTGCCGTATCAACGGATGCGCCCAAGAATGTCACGATTCTGCCGTAATTTCATCCCACCATAGACCATATAGAACAGGGGAAGAGATACCAAATACTTTTTTATGAAAAAAAGCGTTTCCTATCTTATGATCCACCCATCAGAACTCTACGCATAATATCCATCAGACGGGACATTTCCTCCTACATAGTTCGGGACGCAGGATTGCGAGTGGCCATCGCAGAAGCTTCCTTCAGGGCAGGCCATGCGGCAAAACGGATCAGCGTGTCCTGTGGCGAGTGTGCTGCCTCGTGCGGCGGAAGGGACATCAATAAAGGCCTGATCGTGAGAGGGAGCGCTAGCCTGTGCGTGCGCCTGTTCTTTCTCCTTCTCTTCTTGGACCATGTCCTCAAAGCCAGACACGATGTAATGCACTTCGACCTGTCCAATGTATCGGATCAGTGCTGGCAAAAAAGCAACGACAACGACAAGGAGCACAAGCATCGCAAGGATGCCCATCGCTTTCGGGTTCGCCATGTTCTAGCCGTAGGATAGGTTTTTTACGATCGCCTGCGCTCTTTTACCATTTCTTCTGAACGTTGATCGCGGGTCCTCGGAGTTTCATATTCGCCCTCGGATCAAAATCGTTTACCTGTTCCTCTTCTTTGATGCGTGCGAGCATCTCCGATTGACGCCACAATTCGGGCGCACCCATCTTGAACTCTCCATGAACCTCGGCCTTATACCAAAAGATGGTGTCCTCCAGTTTATTGCTTTGTGTATTATTATTGATGACCAAACATTCATAATTCTGTGTACATTGATCCATCATTTGACAGAAGAACTCAAAGGAGGGGAAGGCGGATCCATAGTTTTGATAGAGGCGCTGTCGGTTATTCATGTAGGGTTCTCGCAAAATGAAGACATAGTCCACATTGGTTCGAAGAGCGGGCTGAATACCAAGAGGAAACTGCATCGTAATAATGAAGAAGACCTTGAGCCATCGACCATTCATAAACAGATAGCGAATGTTCTTATCGTGAGTCCATGAATCATCATACATACAGTCATCGAGAATGAGAAACGCACGGGGATCAATCGCCGCTTTGATCCCCTTTTCCTCGTTTTGTTGAATCTTCTGCATCACCAGTTTCTGGCGCTTGACAAAGTTGGCCAAAATGACCGCATTGTATTCTCCATGAATGAACATGGGAGGCACGATCTTTTTAAAGAATCCGTTTGACTCTTCCGTACCTGAAATGACGCATCCCATCGGAAGATCTTGGTGATGAAACAATAAATCACGAACGAGAGTGGACTTACCGGTACGGCGGCGACCAATAAACACGGCCACCGCATCTTGTGGGATGGATTTCATCACAAACTTCCGGAGACTGACATTGACACCTCCTTGTGCTGCCATCTTGATTTCTAGACTACCACCTGTTTTAAGGTGCGCCATAGAAACACATTCAGAAGTCTTGGACGGAAGGAGATGAAGGCGGTCCGCAAGACGCTCCTCCAACAGCCCTGTCGAATTCGTCCCCTAACCGATCATGATCGTGCTACCTTTTCTGATTATTCCCATCTTCAACGATACTTTCCCGCCATGGATTACTTTACGGTGCCTGAAATGAATGCCAAAGAGGCCGAACTCCCTAGCCAGTTTTGGATTGAGGAATGGGAGCAAGAGACCCGTCCTAAATTCTGGAAGGCTCGTCGTCGTTCTGCCACGACGGAATCAGAACCGTGTGACGTCTTTACTAAAATCGTTCATCTCTTGAATCCGATTGATTTGATCAAAGAGAAATACGTATGTCCTGAACACCCGCTTCTCCCTCAGAGTGAAAAGGCATGGAAGCGGACCCTTCATGCCCTTCATCGGCATAACAATCAGGCCTATGTGGATGCGGTGGCCAACTTTGTGCTAAGTCGATTTCGTGAACAGAACATGACCCCTCACTGTGTGTTGTCTTATGGTGCCATGACAGGAATCAGTAAAAGCTATTCCTATAACATTACACCTGAATATGATTCTTATCGTCAATGTCGCTGGTTTTGGAAGGGAATGGAATCCTATCATGCCTTTCTTACTGTGATCAAGGGGGATAGTTCACACCCCGATCTAGAAGAGATTTGCCGCGAATTGGTGACCTGCCCCTTTGAAGAGGAAGAGGAGATGATTACAATTGCTCCATTGGATGGAATCGAAGACACGACGGATGCGGAGTCTGTTCATTCTTTTACGTTTGATACGATCGAAGAGGATACGGACAACGCCGATACCATTTATGAGCTTCATCAAAAAGTGACGGGATTGACACTTGGATCCCGTTCGTCTCGCTCTTCTTCCTCCACTCCGTCGTCTCATTCTTCTCACTCGTCTCGGTCCGACATGTCTTCCCGTTCTTCTGATTCGGGATCGCAGTCCGATTCGGATTCGGGGTCAGATTCGGACTCCTCAGAGGAGGTCGATTTGGACATTTGTTTGACCATTCCTAACATGCCTGTCATCTTTATTAATCAAGAGGCACAAGAGGGTGTCATGGATGATCTGTTGAATGGCGATTCATTGGATGGGGAGGAGCGCGGATCGGCAGGATGGGAGAAACGATGGTCTGCCTGGTTGTTTCAAGTCGTGGCGGTGTTGACCTTTTTACAGAAAGCGATCTGTTTTACCCACAACGATCTTCACTCTAACAACATTGTATGGAGACGAACCGATCAGCCGTTTTTGTATTACAAAGAGCGTGATGGGACGGTATGGAAAGTGCCGACCTTTGGTAAAATCTTTAGCATCATTGATTTTGGCCGTTCGATCTTCCGTCTTGGACGTCGTTTATGGGTATCGGACGATCATTGGCCCGATCAGGATGCGGGGGATCAATACAATTTTGGACCTTTTTTTGATCATACAAAAGCGAAACACCCGCCGAATCCTTCGTTTGATTTGTGCCGACTGGCAGTCAGTTTAATGGATGGTATGTTTGATGACATTCCTCCGAAAAAGAAGGGGAAAGGCGTGTCTGTGATGAGCCAAGAAGGGGGGTGGAAGGTGTATGAAACCAAGTCACCTCTCTATAATCTGCTCTGGAGCTGGATGGTAGATGATAAGGGTCATACCATTTATGAGGATGAAGAGGGAAACGAAAAATATGAGGGATTTGATCTGTATATTCGGATTGCGCAGGATGTTCATGGAGCTATCCCCAAGGAGCAACTTCGTCGCCCCATTTTTCAGTCATTTATCACCCGTGAGCCGGTGGATGCGGAGACGACGGTGTATGCGTTGGGCATCTAACGGGGGACACTGCCCGCCACAGGCGGGCGTTTCCCCCGTGCCCCCTCTCCTGTGGAGACATGTAACCCGCACCCCTGTGGGGACTCTGAAGAGTTCGCGTTCTGCGAACGCTTTACACTTCGTTTCCCCACACCCCTCTCCCTAGGAGTGGACATGTATCTACCCAATCATAGGAGTGGACATGTATCTACCCGATCATAGGAGTGGACATGTCTTCACCCCTTTTCTATATATATTCTATGCTCACACCCATCTCCAGTAGAGATAGGTGTGAATA